>Ga0209607_1000584_pt1 | contig 32451 bp, 30 predicted proteins | sample AD_UKC117_MetaG_FD_184413 | JGI IMG/M metagenome (GOLD analysis project Ga0209607, IMG submission 184413) | Active sludge microbial communities of municipal wastewater-treating anaerobic digesters from Hong Kong - AD_UKC117_MetaG (SPAdes)... | ecosystem: Engineered > Bioreactor > Anaerobic >... | reverse complement strand
GCCTGGCCATCAATCTGTTCGATCGCAGCGAGGCCAAGGAACGCGTGCTCATCGCGCTCACCGACGGCAACGACACCGCCAGCCAGGTGCCGCCCCTGAAGGCCGCTCAGATCGCGAAAGACAAGGGCATCACCATTCACACCGTCGCCGTTGGCGATCCTCGCGCGGTGGGTGAGGATGCGCTGGACGAAAACACGCTCAAGCAAGTCGCCTCGACAACCGGAGGGCTCTACGCCCATGCCGCCGACACCCGGCAATTGGATGAGATTTACAGCCACCTCGACAAACTGGAAACCCGTAAGGCACAAACGATCTCACATCGTCCCCGACACGACATTTATTGGTGGCCGCTGGCGGCGGCCTTGATGGTCTCGATGCTCCTCCATATTGGCCAGCTTCTGCGGCCGAAGACCTCAAGAACGGTAAAGACGGAATCACCCGGTCGTGTCCTTGCCTCTTTCGCGCCCTTCTCCTTGGCCGCATTATGGCCCTTGTCCTTCCATTTTATCCGTCCGGCCTGGCTGCTTGCACTCGCTCCCGCGGCGCTGCTGTGGTGGCTCCTGCGCCGACGCAATGATGCAAAGCAGTTGTGGCGCGGCATCGTTGCCCCGCACCTGCTCACACACCTGTTGGGCGGGGAGGAGAAAAACTCCCACCTTGGCCCATTGGAATTCATTGGCCTCGGCTGGCTGCTTACGGTGGTCGCCATCGCCGGACCGACCTGGAAACAGGAGCCCGCGCCTTTTGCGGATGACGTCGCCGCCATCGCCATCGTGGTGAAGGTTTCACCCTCGATGACCACGGAGGACGTGCAGCCCAGTCGCCTGGCACGCGCCACCGATAAAATCCATGACCTGCTCAAGGAACGGGGTGCCGCGAAGACTTCGCTGATTGCCTATGCGGGGAGCGCCCATGTGGTCATGCCACCCACGAAGGACAGCGGCATTATCGATACCTTTGCCCGAGCGCTCGACCCGAAGATCATGCCCGTGGTCGGCGATGTGGCGGCGGAGGCCCTCAAGCTGGCGGATCAGACCCTGGTGGAGGCCGGCGGCGGGTCGATTCTGTGGATTACCGACAGCATTGCGGCGGAGCAGAAGGCGTCTTTGTCGTCCTGGAGGAAGTCTTCCAGCACAGCGGTGCGCCTGTTGCCTCCGTTGTTTCCGGGACCCGAGCTGGATGCAGTGATTACAGGCGCCCGCACCGTGAATGCCAGTGTCGTTCGACTTGCCGCGGACGATACCGATATTCGGGAACTGGCCAGCGCTTCGAAGTTTGCCAGTGCCAACGGAGGTGATACGAACCGTCGCTGGGCGGAAAGCGGCTACTGGTTGACGCCCGTGATTGCGGCCCTCCTGCTGCTGTTCTTCCGCAAGGGATGGATGGTTCCAAGGGGTATGACACGATGACCTTCAACCAAAGCAACCGCAGACGCCAAACAAGGGCAGGAAAACAGCCCTCGCTGCCTTTGCGCTCTTCTGTTCCTTGGGTCGTCGGACTCTTGTTCTTGCTGGTCCTGGCGGTCGGGACGGTGCGTAATCCCCACTTTTGGCTGACGGCCGACCAGCGCGGGGATCGCTTGTTCGCCGAGAAAAAATATGCTGAAGCAGCCAAGACTTACGCCGATCCATGGCACATTGGCATGGCGCAATATCGCGATGGGCAATTCGAGGCGGCGGCCAAAACCTTTGCCCGCGTGCCGGGCGCGGACGGCGCGTTTGATCAGGGCAACGCGTGGCTGATGGGCGGCAAATACGACGAGGCCATTGAGCGGTATGACCGTGCCTTGGGCTTCCGTCCCGGCTGGAAGGAAGCGGAGGACAATAAGGCATTGGCCATGGCGCGTAAAGAGATGCTGGCGGAGTCCAGCAAGCACCGGGCTGAGGAGTCCGCGAACGCCTACAAACCGCAGGAAATCAAATTCGATTTGAAGGGCGAGAACAAGGAGGGAAAGCCAACGGAGATGAACGGAGAAAAGATGTCGGATGCCGAGCTGCGCGCCCTGTGGCTGCGCCGTGTGCAAACGACCCCGGGCGATTTTCTGCGGGCAAAGTTTGCCTACCAGGCGGCATCGGCGGAACAACCGTCCGGGACAGGAGGAACACCATGAAACCCCGGCCGATTTCACGTCCTTTTATTCGATGTCTTCTCTGCCTCGCGGGGATGCTATTGTGCGGTCACTCGCTGGCACAGGACGCGAAGGTACGGACGAGTCTTGAGACCCAGGACACTATCTGGGTCGGCCAGAAGGTCACGGTCGTGGTCGAGCTGCTCGCGCCGGGAACCTTCGCCAGCGCCGCCTCGTTTGACCTGCCCGACCCGCAAGGCGTACTGCTCTTGCCTCCCATGGGGCATCCCCTTCTGAGCAGTGAAACCATCGATGGCACGAGCTACACCGTGCAGCGGCACGAGTTGTCAGCCTATCCGATGCATGCGGGAGAGCAATCCGTCCCCGCCTTTTCGGTGCGCTTTGAATTCAAGCGCGCCCCAATGGATACCAATACAATCGCGGCTACGCTCAAGACCGACTCGATGCCGTTCACGGTCAAGATGCCGCCGGGCGCTGAAAACCTAGGGCAGGTCATCAGCGCCCGGGACTTAAAGATCGAGGAAACGTGGCGGCCCGAGCCGGGAAAAGAAAACGTGATGGCGGGCGCGGCGTTCACTCGCACGATCACCTTCACCGCGCCGGACGTGCCCGGCATGATGTTCCCGCCGTTTCCCGCCGGACAGATTGACGGTCTGGGCATCTACACCAAGCGACAACTGCTCGATCAAACCGACGGCGGCTCATTGCGCGGTGGACGGCGCGATGTCGTCACGTATGTCTGCAAGCGGGCCGGCGAGTTCACGATTCCTGCCACTCAATACACCTGGTTTGACCTGGAAACGCAACAACTTCGCACGACGGAACTCCCGGAGCGAACCTTGAAAGTGGCTGCAAATCCGGCATTGGCGACGGCGAGCGGCGCGGACTCGGCAAGTATTGTCGCCGCTTCGCGTTCCATTTCGTGGTGGATGCTGACCGGTCTGGCTGTTGCAGCGCTCCTGCTTCTCCTCGCGGGTAAAAGTGCCCGGTTTCGCCGCGTGTTGGCCGATTTGTTCACTCTGTTTCGACCATTGCATTTGCAGCCATTGAATCCCACCGAACGATCTCAACAACAGAAACCCTCATGAGAGGACTCATCCATACTGGTCCTTATAGCAAAACAAATTATTTCAATATGTAAGGTTAAAACCCCCGCCTTTAGGTGGGTAGATTTCATCTCCAGCCCTGACGTGAGTAGAGTTGCTCAACATGTTAGCAACTCGTCAGAGGAATCGAGATGGACTCCCGGTATGGGAGCCACACGGTTTACAAGATTGAATATCATCTTGTGTGGGTGACCAAGTATCGTTACAAAGTATTGATCGGGGATGTCGGTCAGCGGGTTCGAGAACTCGTGCGGCAGACCTGTGAAGCCTTTGAGATTCGGATTATCAAAGGGGTGGTGAGCAAGGATCATGAGGTCTGGGGATCAATGGATACTGCTGGCGAATTCGATTCTGGATCGAATCTCATCTGAAGTGGTGATTGAGGGCGAGTCTGACGTGGGTGTCGTTGATAGACTTGGAGTCATCCCCATTCTTGACCTGCGGAGGATCGCCATGTCGCTCCAGCCCCGAGAGATTCCCCCGGTTCCCGAAGACACCCAACGGGTCGCGCGCGGCCTTTCCCAAAGGGAACGTGTACGTTCGCCTGCGCGATGAAATCGGTACGCTCTTCGACGACCCTCTGTTTGCACCCTGGTTTCCCACGCGCGGCCAACCGGGGGATGTAAGCCCTAACCGCCGAAATTTCCGCGCGACATCAAGTTATTCGTAAGAAACTGATAAATATAAGCACTTATTGTATATAAGATAACGACCGTTATTGGTTATCCAGCCTGTCATAATAAAATAGTGTGAAAGACATGCTCAGACTATATGCATTTCATCCAGAAATCAGGTTAAGACTTAACATTCCAGTCTTGGGCACTATGAAAAAAACGGTTGCCGGAAATTTCGGCGGTTTGGGCTTACACCCCCTACCAGTGTTGTTGTGAGAGTTGGCTGATGAGACGGGCCGTCAGTGTGGTATTCCAGTAAAGGGACAAGGCCGTCAGCCGGTCTTGGGCTGATACGGAGTTGTCGCGGTTCCGTCGTGCCGTATCCAATGCGGAGATCAGCATCGGAGTACTGACGCCGTTGGTGGCGGAATCAGCCTCACCGATGGCCCGAACGGCTTCCTGATCGGCCAGGTCGATCATCCGCGCTACGGGCGCTTCAGTCGCAAAGCCTACGACGCGGCCGAGCTTGTCCGTTTTAGCCCCCAGCGAGTAATGCTGCGCGACTAAGAGCGAAGAGTTCGATACACTGGCAAACAAGGCGCCCAACTGCCCGAATACCTGAGCCTGCAGCTCTGTAAAAACCTTGGAAACCGCTCCGGCGTGTTCAAGCGCACCCTGGGCTCCAAGGTACACCAGATCATTCCGGAGCAATGCGGCTTGCTCCGTTTCCAAGTCCACATGCTTCCTCTTGGCGCGCTCAGCCGTGATCAAAGCGTCGAAATAACCGACATTAGACCTTGCCGCCGATTGGTACAAGGTGAGGTCGGACACAAATTTCCGCTCGGCCGCGGCCCCTTTGGGCAAGGATGGACCGCCCCGTCCAAGCCACCCCCGGGTGGCAAGAGCTGATTCCGCCAGAGCCTCAGTGAGAGTGGTCTGAAGGAGCGCCTGAAATGCCAGCAATCCTATCTCCGGGAAGTCTTTCGGGGTTGCTTTGCGGCTCAAGGTGACCGAGCGACTGAGCAGCGACTCGCCCTGTGCCAAGTAGGCCAGCGCGGGGGCAAGATGGATTCCGATCCAGGCGACAACGCCGGCGTCCACGGTGGAAGCGACGGACGTATTCCGCAGCGCCCGGATCGTAGATTCCACTTTTAAGCGAGCCTCGTCGAGTTGGCCCCTGACATAAGAATGAATACCCGGAAAACCTTGGGTGAGCAGCACCCGCACCCCGAGGACGCCTTGCGCCGCCACCTCAGCGTTGAGCACAGCCATCCAGACGCGATTGAACGCGGCGGCCTCATGCCCCAGGCGAAGCTCCTCCTGGCCCGAATCGGCCAAGTGCTGCCCAAGCCGCCAGATGCTCTGATATTCTGGAGTTAATTCTCCCTGGCGGGCTTCCGCAATGATTTTTTCAGCATCCTTGTAGCGTTTCCACCAGACGTCGAACAGGTCGCGGTAGGCTTTCCGGATATCTTTGGGTAAATCCCAGGATAAAGTCTTTTCCGGTACAGCGGGCAGCGGTGTTCCCGTGAGAAAGGAATACGCTTCCCGCACATCGCCGACTTCTTGCACTTCGATACCCAGAGAGTTTCCGAGGGCCACCACGTCCTCCTCATTTCCCGTGCAGAGGTTGATGTCTCGCCGCTGGCCGAGCGGTATAGCAAAGCGCTTTTTTCCACTCTTAGCGGCTCCCCTGACTTTTTGTGGAATCCCGCCCACAGGCCCCACCGTGCCGTCGGGATTGATAGTGCCGGTCATGGAGACGGTTGCAGGAATACGGTCACCCCTCATGAGAGCGATCAATCCGGATGTTGTCAACGCCCCGGCGCTGGGGCCGTCAATGCGTCCCTCAAGGGTAAAAGAAAGACGGTAGTTGTGGAGATCCTCCTTCAAAAGCGTCGTCGCCACAAGCGCGGCCATCCATCCCGCCGTCCGCCACTGGGGACCCACCGCCCCTGCACTGGATTCAAAAAATCCGATCTGGATCACCTGGGTCGGATTGGGATCAATGCGGATGTCCACAGGATGCGTCTTCCCGTCACAAAGGGTCGGTCCCTTAATATATGAGGCGGCGTATACCTTTCCCTCCCGCGCCTCCACAGGGAACGTTTGCGCATCATCAGCCCTCGTAATTTCGGTCAACCCTAGTGCAATGGCTAAGCAACCGACCTTCATGCTTTGCTCAATCATGACCATCCTCCCGGACTTGGGTATTTCTAATAGGGGATGTATGTACGGACCCCGATTTTTTGGACACTCAAATCGGGATGTTTAAAAACGTCTAGTGGATCGTTTGGTTTGTGTATGGCCATAACTACCTGTCCGGTTGCGACGAAAGCGGCAGACCCATAACGGCACCGGAACCCCTCAAGCGATGGTGTCGTTCCCAAGCTCGCTGGCGCCGAGCGGCCCGTTTGCCACCCCACTCGAACGGCTTCTAACCCAGCCATGATTGGCTCGGGATTCTGGGGGTGCTATCCGGATAGCGCGCGGCTCACCAGAATCCGCTGCATGGACTCCGCCCTGTTCAACCCACTGCCTCCTAATGGGGTAGGCTTCAATTTTTATTTCAATATGTAAGGTTAAAACCCCCGCCTTTAGGCGGGTAGATTTCATCTCCAGCCCTGACGCGGGTAGAGTTGCTGGATACGTTAGCAACGAGCCAGGGGAGTATCGAGATGGACTATCGGTATGGGAGCCACACGGTTTATAAAATTGAATATCATCTTGTATGGGTGACGAAGTATCGTTACAAAGTATTGATCGGGGATGTCGGTCAGCGCGTTCGAGAACTCGTGCGGCAAACCTGTGAAGCCTTTGAGATTCGGATTATCAAAGGGGTGGTGAGCAAGGATCATGTGCATATTCTGGTCTCAGCGCCACCGGAGATATCGGTCAGTGACATGATGCGTCATATTAAGGGGCGATCATCAAGCAAGTTGTTTGAGGAATTCCCGGAATTGAAGAAGCGTTACTGGGGACGGCATTTTTGGGCGCGTGACTATTTTGCGTGACGGTCGGAGAAATGACGGAGGAGATGATTCAAGAGTACCTGGAGCATCACTTTGAGCCGGATCCAGCGCGTGACTTTCGGGTTGAACCGTAGGCGCGTCGTTTAGGCGACGCGCACATGGACTTTCAGTCCGTTACTTCAACCCACCGGCTTTCAGCCGGTGGTTGTTGAGAAAAATAATTTTTTTGATTTCGTAACCCTTTACTCCAGTTCCGATTTCGCTTAAATCCTTACACTGGTCCATTCCTTGCCCGCGATTGCCGCGCTCGAATCCCAGCAGTTCAGCGGGCGGTAGATGGGTGGCGTGATCGCCGCTCGGTTGCCCCGGTTTCAGGCATTGACCAGTCGCATCATCTCAGCGGAATAACGTAGGCCCGCCGCCGCATCGGGTGGAAACGCAGTCTCCAATGCGGCGCACTCTGTCGGGGTCAGCGTGATGTCGACCGCCCCCACATTGTCCTCCAGATGGCGCCGCCGCTTGGCGCCGGGAATCGGGATAATATCTTCCCCTTGAGCCAGAACCCAAGCCAAGGCCAACTGGGCGGGCGTACAGCCTTTCTGTTGGGCCAGCGTCTCGATCGCTTCGACGAGGGCAAGATTTCGGACGAAGTTCTCGCCCTGAAAACGCGGGCTGGTGCGCCGGTAGTCGTCGTCGGCAAAGTCATCCGGATGCCGGATCGCACCGGTCAGAAAGCCGCGTCCCAGGGGGCTATAGGCCACGAAGCTGACTCCGAAGTGACGGCACGCCGCTAGGACGCCATCGGTTTCCGGGTCGCGCGTCCACAGGGAATATTCGGACTGCACCGCCGCGATCGGATGTACCGCGCAAGCTCGCGCGAGGGTGGTGGCGGAGACCTCCGATAAACCGAGCCAGCGCACCTTGCCGGCGCGCACCAAGTCCGCCATGGCGCCCACGGTATCCTCAATGGGCGTATCCGGGTCGAGCCGGTGCTGGTAATACAAGTCAATCGTCTCCACCCCCAACCGGCCGAGACTCCCCTCACAGGCGGCGCGGATGTACTCGGGACGACTGTTGAGACCGCGCCGCGTCGGGTCTTGCGGGTCACGCACGATGCCAAACTTGGTGGCGAGCACCACGCGGTCGCGTTGCCCCCGGATCGCCCGACCCACCAGTTCTTCATTGGTGTGCGGGCCGTACATATCGGCCGTATCCAGCAGGGTGATGCCCAGATCCAACGCGCGGTGCAGCGTGGCGAGAGACTCGGCATCGTCACGACCGCTGTAGAAATCGCTCATGCCCATACAGCCCAAGCCAATGGCTGAAACAGCGGGGCCGTCGTGGCCTAATAAACGGGTTTTCATGGAAAGCCCCTCGTCAGGGTAACGGTTCAATGGATGGAGAAAGCGGTATCAGTCGGGCATCCACCCTCTCGGTCTTCGTCCCTTTCTCTGCCGGTGGGCTGTCGATCAAACGCACCAGGGGAGGCGGTGAAGCATCATCACTGACCCGATTCTCATGCAGCATATTGCAGAACAGCGCGCCTTGCTCAATGGCGTCGTCGAGCGCGATGTGCGTATGCGGCAGCGGATCGAACCAGCGGGACGGCATGTGGCGCTTCGTACTCGCGCAATAATCGGTTTTCAAGAGCGCCATGGCAAAGGATTTCATATCCAGTGCCGAGTGGCTAAAGGGACTCTCGCCCACGAAGCGCATGAGATACCAGTAGACAAAGAGGAAATCAAAGCCCGCAGGGTAGGCGACGAACACTGGGCGTCCCGGCAAGGCGCGCAGCCACTGGACATAGCGCCGCAAGGCAACGTCCGGCGGTTCGAGGTCTTGGCGACAGGCGTCCCAGGCCGCTGGCTGAGTGGCCCACCAGGCTGCGGTTTTCGGATGCGCTGATGCGCCGGGGAGCGTTTCGAGATTGGCGCTGAAGGTGGCGATCAGTTGCTTATCGGCGGTGTAGGCCGCCGAACCCAGGCTCAGCAGAGAATGCGGTCCCGGGATCGGGCCATCGGTTTCAACATCGGTGCTGATATAGAGTTCGGTCATTTTATCGCTTCGAGGGTGTGGCCCTACGGATTCAGGGACGTTCCTGGTCCAGTGCAGGGTCACGACCCGCCTGCCCGATGAACCGGGTGGATTCTCCATCCGCCGGTCCTCGCATGAGCTGCACGTCGTCGCCGACGGTGATCTCACCGCCCTCGATCACGAAACAGTCGAGCGCCAGTTTGCCGCCAAAACGCCGGTAGATGCTCCGGGTGATCTCCTTATCCTGAACCCGGGTGTCGGGATCGTAGGAGGTCATGATGCAGCGCAGCCGCAGATCCTGGATACCGATGAGCACCGGGCCGATCCGCAGGCGCGCGCCCGGCCACTCGCGTTCGGTCAATCCCTCGACACCGCTGATCACCAGGTTGGGTCGGAGGCGGCGATGGTCGTGACCGAAGGCGGCGATCGCGCCGTCGGTGGCGATCAGCAAGGGCAACACATCGAAACGCTCGGGGCCTTCGTCGCGCACCAGATGAGCACCTGGCCCGACGATGTCCGCGACGGTGGCCGCAACTTCTGCACTCTCCCACGACCGACCGTCCACCCGGACGACACCCTGCGAGTCCAGCGTCCCTTGATGACCCAGAAAACGTGGATGTGAACGGGAGGTGATCACCCGACCCCCGGCGTCCTCGACATGCACGACCCGATCCCCCTCGATACCGGCAAACCCTATGCTGGCCCGTATCAATGTCTCGCCCGCCATGGTTTTAACCGGGTACCGCCAGATCTCGGCAATCTTCACCGCAACGTCCTCTTTGTGGGCGCCAACGTCTCCCAACGCCGGCGGTCACCGACGCGGAGGCCGCCATGGAGGGATGCGTAAAAGGCAGTGTACTCAAAAGGTTTTTCAGGGTTGTAACGAGGTCATCCAGGACAGGGCCTCGATAGGGACGCTACCCCACCCAGGCTGCTTCCATGTCCCCCTTACCAATAGTGGCCAAAATCCGGTCCCCGTTCGGGTAGCTTCCGGGCGGCGCCGTGGTCGTCGACCGCGACATAAACGATCACGGCCTCCGTCACCTGAACGGATTGCAATATTCCATCATGCGCTCGTTGGGCAAAGACCTGTACCTTGACGGTAATGGAGGTGGAGCCGGCTTTCTGAATGCGGGCAAAACAACTCACCAGATCGCCCACTTTGACCGGTTTGTGGAATTCCATGGAGGTGACCGCCACCGTGACCACCGGGCCGCCCGCGTATTCCAATGCGACGACCCCGCCGGCAATGTCCATCTGCGCCATGATCCACCCCCCAAAAATGTCGCCACTGGGATTGGTGTGCGCCGGCATCGCGAGCAGGCGCACGGTGGGTTGCCGGTCGTGAGGAAAATCAGGCGATGCGGCAAGCGACATGGGGATTCTCCATCAAGCGACCGCGACCGAGAGATCGGGCAGGGTCAGCACCCACGTTAAGCGTCCAGGCGGGCGTTCATGCTGATTTCGGCATGGAGTACCTTGGAGACCGGGCAACCGATCTTGGCTTTGCCTGCCGCGTCCTGGAATGCGGCATCGCTGGCCCCCGGCACCGTAGCACGGACGTCCAGATGGATCTGAGTGATGGCAAAACCGCCGTCTTTCTGATCCAGGGTGACCGTCGCTTCGGTGGCAATCCGCTGGGGCGTCAAGCCCGCCTCGCCCAGGATCATCGACAGCGCCATCGAGAAGCAACCGGCGTGGGCGGCAGCGATCAATTCTTCCGGGTTAGTGCCAGGCGCGCCTTCAAAGCGGGTGCGGAACGAGTATGGGGTGTCTTGCAAGACCCCGCTGGTGCTGGTGAAGTGACCCTGGCCTTGCTTGAGATCCCCTTCCCATAGGGCTGAGGCTGTGCTTTTCATCATACTGCTCCGGTAGTGAAGGTGACTGGAGTGAGAACGTGTCGGTAAAGTCAAGAAATCTCCGCCGGCATTGAAACACCGGTGTGGATCTGAATCTCTCTTTTCTCAGTGTAGCTGGCCGGTATCACAATGACAGGTTCAGGTGGGTTTCAACCTGGATCCGCTGGATCGGCCATCCAGTCCAGCGCCTCTGCGGGAAGACCGACCCTGCGACCCTCTGGGTGAGGTCTGTGCAAAGCGCAATGAGGGTACCGAAACCGGTGTGCGGCTAAGAGGGTGTGTGAAAAGGTACAGTCACCAGCTATGCTGAGGGTAGGTATAACGATGGAGTCTTTAGCGGATGAATCGTCCAGCTTACCCTAGTGACCTGACTGATGCGCAATGGAGCTTGATTGAGCCATTGCTACCGGCGGCCAAATTCGGTGGGCGGCCACGGACGGTGAACTTACGCGAGATCGTCAACGGCATTAACTACCTGAGCCGCAGTGGTTGTGCGTGGCGGCTGTTACCGCATGATTTGCCGCCGTGGGGGACGGTGCATTGGTATTATCGGCAGTGGCGGCGGGACGGGACGTGGCAGCGGCTGCATGACACCCTGCGCGGGCAAGTCCGGGAACGGGCTGGCCGGGAGGCCACGCCGAGTGCCGCGATTATTGATAGTCAGACGGTCAAGACGACTGAAAAAGGGGGGTCCGTGGCTATGATGCCGGGAAGAAGATCAAAGGGCGCAAGCGACACATGGTGGTCGATACGCTCGGGTTAGTATGGGCGGTAGTGGTCCATTCCGCAGGCCTACAGGACCGGCAGGGAGCTTGGTTAGTGCTAAGCCGGTTGGTGCGACGGATGCCACGCTTGACAGTGATTTGGGCAGATAGTGCCTATACGGGGAAACTGGTGGAGTGGGTGTGGATGGTAGGCGGTTGGCTACTGGATATTGTGAAGCGGCCTGCGGATAGTCAGCGTTTTGTCCTGCTGCCCCACCGCTGGATCGTCGAGCGCACGCTGGCGTGGCTTGGCCGCTATCGACGTTTGAGCAAGGATTATGAAGAACTTACGGACTCCAGTGAAGCCATGATCTGTATTGCCATGATTCAACTGATGCTCCGCCGCCTCGCACCTCCATAGCGCTTTTCACATGCCCTCTGAGGTGGTGTAAGCCCAAGTGCGACATGAAGTCGCGTTTGTAATCCCCGTTGGACGGAAGCTCTGAAAGTGATGCATGAACGTCCCCGACGCCGACAACTCCAAACGGTACCCGCGCGAGTCATCCAACTGATCGCCTACTGCCAGGCACCAGAACTCAGTAATATCTGATAGTTAGAGATTAAGTTGGCGCGTATGGGGTGAAGTAGTGCGTCGATTGTGGCGCTCCTGGCTATCCCGGGTAGGGGTGCTTACAAGGGTAGGTTTTTTCATGTCTCTCCTTCTGACAAGGGTAACGAACCATCATTTACAGGGATCGAGAGTGCTGGCCAGGGTTCAGGGCGACCGTGACCGCTGGGGAGCGGCTGATGATTGAAAATCGCAGCGATAATTAACGACCAGCCCTGTCGAAAAACCCCGATTAACCGCCAACCGCGCCCTTGACGGCACGGTGAACCGGGCACGAGAGGAAAGGTGGTGGCGGGAATCGCTGTTTCGGCTTCGCCACCGACCGACAGTAACCACCACGTGGCGATCGCGATCACCAACCACAACCGCTCGGCCCGATCAGGATCGGTCATGCGCGTGTATTGCCATTGCCAACCGCCCCGTTTGATTTTTTTTGAAGCCCTGTTCGATCCAGGCACGTAACCCATACCAACACGCATCCGCGGCTTGCGGGGGCACATCGGTCAAAATCAACCACGGGTCTGCATGCCCGGCCTCCCAGCGGGCTAAGAGGGTGCAGGCCAAGCGGGTTTTCGGGTGGCTAAAAGCGGTTCCTCGACCGGCCCAGCGCCGGCCCACGGCCGGGACGAAGGCGCGAAAGGCGTGCCGATGGTACCATCCTTCCGGGCGAAAGGTGCCGTTCGCATGAACCCGCAGCAGCGGATGCCCACCGAGTGCGATGATCGCCTCAAACAACCACTTGGCATAGAGTCCGCGGTCCGCAAGGACGATCACTGTCCAGGTCGCCGGGAGCCGTCCACGCAACGCCTTTAACAACCCCTCCCACTCGGGTTTCCAGGGATGTTTCACGCCCGCCCTAAGGATCTTCCACAAGATCGGCACGGCACACCCCCGGTACACGACACTGATCGTCAAGATAACGAACTGAGCACCCAGCGTTGTCGCATCCAGGGCCACGGCCAACTGCGTCCCGACCCCGCCTTCTAGCACCCAATTGAGCCACGGACCCCAACAGGTCGCCACGTCCAGTTGCTGCCGGTGCGTACCGGCTTTCGCCGACGCTTCGCGGTAGGTGTCACGCAAGCGTTCCCGGACCGTATTGAGCGATTGCCCTCCTTGGGATGACCACCATGGCGCGATGGCGGTCAAACTGCACGAACGCACGATCACCATCCCTAAACTCCAGAGCGCTAATCCCATGATCACCGGTTGACTCAGGTTTGGAAAATGCGCAGCAATTTGTTGGCGCCACTGATACAACTCAGGTGAGTGAGACATGATGGCTTCTCCAGTAACCCGGCGAATTTCCTATCGACTATTTTACCGCAACACCATGTCTTGCCTAACCTTTTATAAAAACCTACCCTTGTAAGCCGGGGGGCTGGATCAGTCCACCGCTACGATCAATGCTGGTGTCGCCAGTCGGCAGCCGCAAATTTTAAGGGCGGTCTCCGGGACACGGTATTACTCACGGGAAGGGATAGGTTGAACTCCTTGCCGTGAAAACGGGGGTCCATGGGGTTGCCGGTTTGAACCGATTGAATGTTGTGTTCTCTGCGCAGCGCCCGGTCCACCACGACCTTACCGGAGCCATCCACCTTGAACAACCACTCCCAGATCACGTTCCAATAGAAATGCTTGAGCATATGAAACTTGCCGCCGGGATCCTGCGCCACCAGCATGGTACAGAAGAGCAGTTCAATTTCCGTGTGCTGCAGGAGGTTATACGGACGTCCCCGCACGACGGGATTGTGTTCCAGGAGCGGCCACGGTCGAGAGGGCCGGTCAAACAAATGGGCCGGAACATCCAAAAACCCCGATGCCGGAATGACAGTTCCTGCCGCCAGTCGGTTCGTCCCGGTGGGACCCGTGGTCCCGCCAAAAGCGAAACTGTCATACCATACTTCGGGCGACGTGCCCTTCGGCGGGATGTCCGTGTCACGACACAGGATCTGATTGCTCCCGGTGATGAACATGCTCCCATCGCGGCGAGTCGCGCCCCGGTAGCGCGACTGGTTAGTGCCGATGTATTTGAGTTGGATAAAACCCAGTGTCCATCCGGCCACGCTCTCCCCCGGCGTTCCTCGGAGCCGCAGGGACGCGTTCGCGTTGATGGTGGGTGCCTGGAAAAAGAAGCCAACGGGTACCTTAATGACGCCGAGAAGGGGAAACGGCACCGAGATTGCCGTCGGCGTCACGGTAGGGTCGGCTATATGGAACTCTACATTCCCGATGAAGGGGAACGGTACCACCAGCCTGCTGCTGGCGGTTACCGTCAGCGTGGTATTTGACCTGTCGATCGTAGCCATGGCTACCTCGCGAAGTAATAAATGTCACCTGTACATTACCCGAGGTACCGGAAGTTGCAGTACCCTCACGCTTTAAGCTTATTTACAAACGTCTCGTTCATATGCTTATTCGAGAGTTCCCCAACGAACACGGCAAGGTTCAAAGCAGCAACTATTTTTTATCGGCAGTTGGGGGCATCGCAGAATGATGTCATGGTTACAACAACCCCTTATCACCTATCACTCGACTATCAAGTTTTTAGTTCTTGATATGGTTAAATGCAGATATAACAACGAGTTGGCGTCATAATGTATCGCTAATTCTAGTTCACGATCAAAGTGAGACTAACGATCCATGGCCAAGCCGTCAGGCTTCGCAACCTCTCGCGGTCAGCGCCCAAGCGCGGTAGGCCCTGTTGCAGCTGCCTGATCACGGCGGCGAGATCGTCGAAGACTCGATTCGGGAATTTCTTTTCTCGAAGCTCAACCCACAGATGCTCCTGGGGGTTGAGTTCAGGGGCATAGGGGGGCAAGGCGAGGAATCGGATGTTGTCGGGCCTCCGAAGCGCTTTGGCTTTGTGTGAACTGGCGCCGTCCAGCACCATGACGATGAAGTCCTCCGCGTGAGCGGCGCTCACTTGCGATCGAAAGAGCGTCATTTGCTCGGCATTCATCTTCTGGCTGATCATCCAGTCCATGTCTCCCTCGATCGGGCTTACGGCGCCGTAGACGTACACGAATTCGCGTTCGTAGCCGTTCGCGACCGAGGGGCGGTGAGGCGCCGGGGACCAGCCACGGCGAATGCGAACCATCCGCCCAAACCGCGCTTCATCTTGAAACATCAACCGCACTCGACGCCCCTTGACCGCTTCTGGCGTCAGCAAGGCCGCCAGTGTCTCGGGAAGTTTTTTTTCCAGTCCGCGTGCGCCGCCGGGTTGCTCTTGGAGTGATGCGTGTCAGGGGCCACCTTCCTCCAACCATGGCGTTCGAGAAGCCGATAGACGACGGAGGGCTTCACCGGGCGGCCCAGCCGTTGCGCCAAGGCCGCCCTGATCACGGAGACCACCAAGATGCCACCGGCCTTGGCGTGTTCCGCCCACGGCTCCAAGAACGCTTTCTCCTCGTCGAAGGTCATCCGTGACCGACGGCGTCCTCCCCAACAAGGGGGTGATGTTCCTGCTTGCACGCTCTCGCGAAATCGCGCCTGCAATCGGGGGACGGAAGCCCTCGAGACACCCAGCAGCGCAGCAGTTTGCTCAAGGGTTGCCCCCATGACGGCCGGCAAGAAAACCGCTTGTGCCCTCCGAAACTCCGCCAGGCTCTCAGCCCACACGATGGCATCGCCTGCTTTCCCAACCAACACTTCGTCGATTCGTCGTGGTCTGGTCATGGCATATGATGTACCATGGTTCGTCTCATCTTGAAAGCGAATTGGAATAAAATCATGGACGTACCGCGTTCGACGCTGCTCCACTTTATCCGGTCACGCGCATTAGTCGAAGCATGAGAGAAATCAACCGTGCCGTTAGTGCCCTGTCAGGCCAGCATAACTGTTACTCATTTACGAAGGAATCCTTACGCCTACCCTTTCTGGACAAACGCCTGCCATCGCTGCGAGGCGAACCCGAGGTCCAGTGAGACGTTCAAGGCTCTTCGCCGGCTGTGCGGGTGCTGACGGACGACGTCCAAGGCTTCCAGTAGGCGCGTGTCCCTGGTTGATGACTCCAATGTCAGCAGGTCGAGCAAGCGGAACAGCGCACTGCGGTGATTACTGTGGATCGGCCACAGCAATGGCAGGTAGTTGTCGTTGTGAAAGGCGGTCACCGCATGGAACTGGGCGCCGAGGGACCCGATGCCGCCCTGCTCGGCGAGCAGCTGGCGGATATTGCGGCCCAGGTCCTGGTCGTCCTCCGTGGTGTCGGCGTGCTGCAGGACCTGTCCGAAGACGCCGAGCAGCGCTTCCTCGATTCGACGCTGGTTATCATGCATCGCATGCAGGCGTTCAACAGACCGATTCCGGGTTCTGCGCATCGTGCGGATGAACATCTCGACGAGCTGATCCCGCGTCTCGGTTTGGGTCTGATGCAGCAGGCACAGCAGCAAAGTGTGCCGGCGGCCAGGTCGGCAGACATCGCGCAGGTCGCCGGTCTCCAGGGCCGTGGCCTCGGCGGCGAACTGACGGATCTTGGTGTAGGGGATATCCACCAGGAGCGGTCTCGGATCGAGGATCGCATCGAGCTTGGCGAGCCGGTCGGTCCACTCACGAAGATGCTTCAGGGTTGGCGGTCCCGGAGGCTCCTTCAGCCGCGAGAAGGCGTTCGGATGCTCACCTTCCGGATGATCGAGCAAGGCGTCGAGGACTTGGCGCTGCAGGTCACTCAACGCCGCGTCGATGCCTGCAAATACGGGTTGAGGGAGCAGCCGCGCAAAAATATACGGTAATGTATTGTGCGAATAAAACCGCTACTGCTTTTGTAGCTTGCAATCGCTGATAATCTGGGGACTTGTTTGTATTATACGAATAATTGACCCCTGCATTAGCATCCCTGGTTAGGGCGCACAATACGGAAGATGGCTTTGAAACATGGCGTACATTCTATATTGTACGCCATGATGGCACGCCATAACTGCTGCTGGGTATCTAATTCCAGGGCAATCGCGCTATGTGTTTTTCCCAATGTTTATCAATCTCTTGCAAAGCATGAGTGCCGCATCCTGATAAGTTGATATTCAATTAAATCAATTTGTTAGATCGACATAGCGCGATTGCCCTGTATCTAATTCCCACCCGCTCAGGGCCAAATCAGCCCAAAAAGGGGCTTCTTACCGTATAAAAAGGCCGGGATGCAGGAAGCACACCAAGACGGTAAAACACGATCGACGAGACGACGAAGCGCCATCAACGATGGAATCGGCAGGATGGGATCGACAACCTGCCGCAATTGGCCGGCCGAAGGTTCCGTCATCCAGGTGGGTAATTGAATCAGCGATCCATCGGGTTGCTCGACCACATAGTAACTGTAAATAAATAACTGGAATTTTCTGCCTTAATCTACACTTGAAAGATGATAGCGGAAACGGTCGTAGAGACACTCAGGCAAAAATACCAACTGCTGAAATCGGAGTTGGATGAGCGTGGCCGTCGCCTGTGGGCAGCGAGTGAATCGCTTGCACTGGGGCGTGGCGGACGCAAAGCGGTTATGGAAGCCACGGGATTGGGAGACAACACCATCCGGCGGGGGTGCCGGGAGTTACAAGCCCGAGGGGAAGCGACAGCAACCGTCCGGCGCATTCGTCGCCCGGGGGGAGGTCGCAAACCTGTAACGACGCTGGATCGGGAGGTGGTTGCGGCCTTGGAAGCGTTAGTGGAACCGACGACGCGAGGTGATCCGATGTCACCGCTGCGCTGGACGTGCAAGAGTACCCGTCGGTTAGCCACGGAGTTACACCGTCAAGGTCACCCGATTAGCCATACCAAGGTCGCGCAGTTATTGGAGCGATTGGGTTATCGCCTACAAGGGACTCGCAAGGTTCGTGAAGGGGCCTCTCATCCCGACCGAGACGCGCAGTTTGCGTATATCAACCAGCAAGTAAAAGTCTTTCAGCAGGCAGGACAACCGGTCGTTTCGGTCGACGCGAAAAAGAAGGAATTGGTGGGTGACTTTACGAATAAAGGCCGTGAATATCGACCGAAAGGTCAGCCACCAGCGGTTCATGTCTATGACTTTCCTGATAAAAACCTGGGCAAGGTGTGTCCCTACGGCGTCTACGACCTGACCCAAAATCAAGGTTGGGTCAGTGTGGGAACCGATCATGACACGGCCCAATTCGCGGTGGAGTCCCTGCGGCGCTGGTGGTACCACATGGGGTGCAAGGTTTATCCCCAAGCGGCGAAGTTGTTGATTACGGCCGATGGAGGTGGCAGTAATGCGAGTCGCAATCGGTTATGGAAGGTTGAGTTACAACGCCTGGCGGATGAGACGGGGCTGATGATTCAAGTCTGTCACTTCCCACCCGGCACCAGCAAATGGAACAAAATAGAACACCGTATGTTTTGTCATATTACCGAAAACTGGCGCGGCCAGCCACTGACTGATCATGCAGTGATCGTCAATTTGATTGGACATACCACCACGGCAGCCGGCCTGACAGTTCAGGCCGAATTGGATCAGAGCACCTATCCAACCGGCATTAAAGTCACCGATCAACAGATGCAGACCTTGAGCCTCTACCCTACAAACTTTCATGGTCAAGATTGGAACTACAGCCTAGTGCCTCAGTGTTACCCAAAACCTTCTATTTATTAATTTACAGCTACATAGGTCGCTTCACCACGAAAGCGATGACTGCGGAGGATCATGACGGGCTGCCCATGAATAAGGATGGAAGCGATAATGAATCGTCGCTTCGGCAGGGTGTTGATGAGCAGTATGTTGTTGGCCGGTGCGGTACCGGGAACAGTCACTTGGCCCAAGCCCTGGGCCATCTGGCCGCCCGTCAGGGTCATGACGTGCTGTTCACCACTCAGACCCATCTGTTGAACAGTTTACGGCAAGCCCAAGCCGTGGGCAGTTTCGAACGTCGCTTCCAGGCTCTCGTCCAGGTGCCGCTGCTCATTATCGATGATTTCGGTCTCAAGCCGTTGCGTCCCCCCGAGGACGAGACCTTCCATGACTTGGTCGCTGAACGCTATGAACGGACCGCTACCCTGCTGACCAGCAATCTGGACTTCGGCGAATGGGGCGATGCGTTCCCCGCCAACAAAATGCTGGGAGCCGCCACCCTGGATCGGCTGCGGCATGGCGCCTATCGCCTAATCCTCGATGGAGAGAGTTACCGCCGTCTCAAACCCTTGTCATCACCGGCCCCAACCCCGGTTGCGAAAGGGGCCAAAAACAGCCATTCTTGAGGTGCGTTCGAACCCCTGATTTCAGTGCGTTGGGGTGGCGCCATTACGCCGAAAATCGCCGGCGCCATTACGCCGCAAGTTGACAGCGGGGCATCCTGAGCGTTTTCGTGAAGTGTCAACAGAGCCTAGCCGCTTGGAAACAACCATCGACAGCAATAGACGCACCAACCTCTCCAGCCGAACCGGGATCGCACTCTTTGCCTTGATTGCCTTGGCGCTGTTAACCGGGGGCTATGGATACTATTACATTGATGTAGAGCACATCCGCCAGGAAAAATATCATGGTATTGCTGCCATCGGCGCGCTGAAAGCCGACCAGATTCAGCAATGGCGGCAGGAGCGTCTGGCGGATGCCCGCCGATCCGTGGAAAGTCCTTTCTTTCGGCGGGGTCTGGAGGCATGGCGACAGGATCCTGACAACCCTGGCATACAAGCGGACTGGCAAAAGCGCTTGCGGCTGGAACAGGAAGGCTATGGTTATGTGAATGCCCTGCTGCTCTCTCCGGATAAGAAACTCCTGCTCGCCGCCCGGGAAGATCCTAACCCCGTCGATCCGTCTACCTGGCAAGCCGTCGCAACAGCCATCACCGATCACGAGGTGGCGCTGTCCGACCTCTATCGCGATCCTCAGGGAAACATCTACCTGGACACGGCGGCGCCAGTACTCGATACCGAGGGGCATCTGCTGGCGGTGCTGATCCTGCGAAGCGATGCGGCCTCATACCTGTATCCCCTGATTCAATCCTGGCCGACGCCCAGTCATAGTTCCGAGACGCTTCTGGTTCGTCGGGAGGGAGGTGCGATTGTTTTCCTCAACGAACTGCGCCATCAGCCTGACACGGCTCTGTCCCTGCACATTCCATTGAACCGCAGCGATCATCTGCCGGCAACGCAGGCGGTGCTTGGCCAACAGGGGCGGTTCCAGGGTCAGGACTACCGCGGTGTTGATGTCTTAGCGGATCTGCGTCCTATTCCCGGTTCATCCTGGTTTTTGGTGACCAAGGTGGATGCTAATGAAATCCTGGCCGAGGCGCGCTACCACGCTGGCATGATCACCCTGTTTGTTATTCTGGGCGTTCTCCTTGCAGCAGCAGTGATCACCAGCGCCTACCGGCAGCGGCAGGTCGCCCTCTATCATGACCTTTATCGGTCTGAGCAGGGGAGGCGATTGGCTCAGGAGGAATTCCGCGCCACGCTTTACAGTATCGGCGACGCTGTCATCACCACCGATACCGGGGGCCGGATCCGGCAAATGAACCCGGTGGCAGAACAATTGACGGGCTGGCTGGAAACCGAAGTCCGGGGTCAACATCTCGATAAGGTCTTCCATATCGTCAACGAAGAAACACATGCCGTAGTGGAAAACCCCGTCGAGCGCGTCCTGCGCGAGGGGATGATCGTAGGGCTGGCTAACCATACCCTGCTCATTGCCCGAAATGGCGTCGAACGCCCCATCGCTGACAGCGGCGCTCCTATCCGGGACGAGAGCAGCGCCATCACCGGGGTGGTGCTGGTCTTCCGGGACCAAACCGAGGAACGCAACGCCGAGGCCGAGGTGCGCCGCAACGAAGCGCGTCTGCGCAGCCTGGCCAGCATCCTGCAACATCCAAGCGATTCGGTGCAGACCTTCCTGGATTACGCGCTCAAGGAAGCCATCAACCTAACTGGCAGCAAGATCGGCTATCTCTATCATTACCATGAAGATCGTCGGGAGTTCGTTCTCAACTCCTGGTCGCGGGACGTGATGAAGGAATGCACGATCGTCAATCCTCAGACCTGCTACGAACTGGACAAAACCGGCATCTGGGGCGAAGCGGTCCGGCAGCGCCGGCCGATTCTAGTTAATGACTTTCCCGCAGCTCATCCCCTTAAGCGAGGTTATCCGGACGGCCACGCCAAGCTATTCAAGTATCTGACGGTGCCGGTCTTTAGCGGAGGCAAAATCGTTGGGGTGGTCGGGGTAGCCAACAAGGCCACTGATTATCACGAAACCGATATTCTTCAACTCACCTTGCTCATGGAGGCCGTTTGGAAGGTCGTGGAGCAGAGGAAAGCGGAAGACAAGGAACGTCAGGCCGTGCGCTCCCTGCGCATGCTTAGCCAATGTAACAAGGTTATCGCTCTGGCGAAGGAAGATGCCCGGCTGATGCAGGAGATTTGTCAAATCCTGGTAGCCGATGGCGGTTGGCGGCTGGCCTGGGTGGGCTTGACCGAGGATGGGCCTGGCAAGCGGGTGCGTCCAGTAGCCCAGGCCGGCTTCGAGGATGGCTACCTGGAGGCGATTGAAATCACCTGGGATGAGACTCCATCCGGACAAGGTCCTACTGGTGCCGCCATCCGAACCGGCAAACCGGTTATTTGTCAGAACCTCATGACTGACCCGGCCTTCGCCCCTTGGCGCGAAGAGGCGACTCGGCGCGGCTACGTTGCCTCCATCACCCTGCCACTGGCCCACGAAGCGGGCGTGTTCGGCGTACTGAACCTCTACACCTCTGAGCCGGACGCCCTAAATCCGGACGAAGTGGAACTGTTGCGCCGGTTGGCCGAGAATCTGGCCTATGCTCTGCGCGTGATGCGGATGAAGGCAGCCGGCGAGCAGGCGTTGCGCAAACATGATGCCCTGGAAGCGCAACTCCAACAAGCCCAAAAAATGGAAGCTGTCGGGCGGCTGGCCGGCGGCGTAGCGCATGATTTCAATAACATGCTGGCGGTGATTGCCGGTCATGCCGAGATGGCCCTGGAGCAGACGGCGCCCGACAGCGCGCTGCACGCCGATCTATTGGAAATTCAAAGAGCTGTACAATCTTCAGCCGACCTGACCCGCCAGCTTCTGGCCTTCGCGCGCAAGCAGACCATTGCACCGCAGGTACTCGATCTCAATGTGACCATTACGAGCATGCTCAAGATGCTCAGACGCCTGATTGGCGAAGATATTGACCTGCTGTGGAAACCGGCTGACTCTCTGTGGCCGGTAAAGCTGGACCCGGCCCAGATCGATCAGATTCTAGCCAACCTGGTGGTCAATGCCCGCGATGCGATCACCGGCGTTGGCAAGATCACCATCGAGACCGGCCAGGTAACCTTCGACGAAGCCTATTGCGAGAACCACGCCGATTTCGTCCCTGGCGCCTATGTCCTGCTGGGGGTTAGCGACAATGGTTGTGGTATGGACAAAGAGGTATTGACGCAACTGTTTGATCCCTTTTTTACCACCAAACCGCTGGGGCGGGGCACCGGTTTGGGTTTGGCGACCGTTTACGGCATCGTTAAGCAGAACCAGGGATTCATTAACGTGTACAGCGAACCGGGGGAAGGCACGACCTTCAGAATCTATTTGCCCCGCCACCATGCATCGGACCGGGCTGATACAGGCGCCGCCTGGGCGCCCGTGGTGGCGCCAACCGGTAGTGAGACCGTACTGCTGGTCGAGGATGAGGCCGCGCTACTTAAACTCAGCAGGCGATTGCTGGAAAGACTGGGCTACACGGTGCTGGCCGCCGAAACGCCAAATCAGGCGCTGCAATACGCCGAGGCTTACCAAGGGGCCATTGATTTGTTGCTGACTGACGTGATTATGCCGGAAATGAGCGGCCACGCCCTCTGGCAGCGACTCAGCGCCATGCGACCAGGCCTCAAATGCCTCTTCATGTCCGGCCACACCGCCAACGTCATCGCCCATCACGGCGTCCTTGACGAAGGCGTTCACTTCTTGCAGAAACCGTTTTCCAGAGAAGCCCTGGTCATGAAACTTCGCGAGGCTCTCTATGCATCCTCGGGTTAAGGGAGCATCGCAGTGATTGACTCCATCTTCAAAGCCCTGATCAGCTAAAATGTCCTCAAATTGCAGCTTCGCTCCCAATGGGCCATGATGGTGCGCGTGACGAGATTCCACTCGGGGCTCAGGTCGACCGGGATCACCGGTTGGATGTTCAAGATGTTCTGTGTTTTGTCGTCCGGCCCCACGTTGAAATTCGTGTTGTTCTGGAAGGGCACGCTGATCATGGCCGCGATGGGGTTCTGCGCCGCCTTGGCAAGGTTGGCAGCACCATTCTCCGCCTGCGCCACCTCGGATGTGGCCAAGCTCGTCGCAAGGGCAAATGATGAGATCCAGGTTGCTTGTACCACCGCCATACGACCAAAGCGTCTGGTGAAAATCATGTGATTGAGCAACTTAAAGCACCTGCTCGCTGTTCCTGGTCTGGATAGGGTTGAGTTGGAGCAAACCCGACGGTGAAGCCGGGTATTCCTGACTGAAACCGCGACGGGTCAATTTTGCCAATATTGATGTTGTATTCTCATACATTTTTCTGAAATTGATAATGAGATGAGTTCATATACATTTTCAAGGGAAAGTTCTGACCTTCGCATCAAAACAAAATGGCCTTCTGAAAAACGATCGTTTTCTGGATGACGCCCATCGGTCGGACGCCGTCTTGCGAACCGGCGTTTTGTGTGGCGAGGCCAGCGCGAAGCGGCTGGATAAGAGAGCGGGTGAATGGCTACTTTTTAGCCACAAATTGACTCGTCGCGGTTTTAGTCAGAAATACCCACAATGCCGTTCCGGCTTAGAACCCCCACTAGCCGACGGGAAAGCCTTGTCGGCGGCAGACCCGTTCTATTCTCTGGCAGCCTCATTGCGCCTGTTGGATGTTCCCGGCTGCGCTGATCGGAGAAAAACGCAACAGAACCCAATGACGTCCGTTGTCTCGAATATATCGCTGATCCTTCATGCCGCCTGGTGCTCAGGTTTCCATTGACCCCCAATGACTCATCATATCCCTATGCAACGTCTTATTCGGTATAGGATTCGTCCATGTCTTACTCATAGGGTAAGAAGGTCTGATAAGCAAAGGCCTTGCGTTCTTTTTCATCGAAAAGGATTCCTGCCAACGGGAACGGGGTTTGGTATTCCGCAACAATCTGTTGGGTCTTGACATCCATCAGCGTCAACTTTTGTTGATAGGGCGTTGAGACTACGGCGACCGAATCGCTAGGATCAAACGATGCGCCCAAGGTCCAGGCATTGAAGAAGTGGCCCACCGTTCTATGTTGCACCATTTCGTAGCCGTTTTCGGCATCGAAGATGACCAGTCCTCCCCCGGCGTACACCGCGTAGATTTCGCGTTGACCCGGCGCATACCCGGCCCAGCCGAGGTGACCATCGGTTTGCGAAGGCTTTTCTTGTGCGAGGAGGGTCCAGGTTTCCGTTGAAAGGCGCGCCCAGTGGCGGTTCACACCATCGACGATCTGACACAGTAATTCATTTTCAGCCTGGGCAAACACCCGTTCCACCACGGCCTGTTCCATCGCCTCGATGCGGATGTTTTCGGGATGCGTGAGCGGAATGGTCATTCGCTGCGAAGCGAAGACCTTCTGTGCAGGATTCCAACGGTGCACGAAAAGCCACAGGGTCGTGGGCGGTTGTGTGCTTTGATCCAGCACCCCGGTCCATTTATAGTGGCGGGGACGGCCTGCTTCCGTTTCCTCTCCCATCGGAATCAACCGCTCTTGGAGGTCAATGAAGTCTTGTTGCGCGAGGTCGATATAGCCAATAAATGGGCCACTCCCTTGATAGGGCAAGGCGAATTTTCCATCAGGAGACCGCAAAAACTTATGATCTTCCAAACCGTCCTGAAGCGATTCATCCAGGTCTTTAATTGGCGGTCCCTTCGGAAACCAATAGGCACTCGGCACATGCGCATGCAAGGCGGGGGGTAAGGATGGACGCACCACGATTTCATAGGTGACGCCACCGATCGTGAGGTGATCGGGCAATGGGATGTGTTCTGGATTCGTTGCCGCCTCTCCTACGCAGACGGAGGAAACTAGAAGGAGTCCGATCAAACCGATCCTTTGCTGGACGTGCATCAAGGTCTCTCCTGTTGTGTGGAACGCGATCAATCACCGGGGCATTGTCAAGTTGAACGTGACCAGCGAAGTCAGTAGGCTTCGTGGCCATGAACGACACCCAGAATTCCTATGCGGGCTACCGCTATCCGGCGGTGATCATCAGCCACGCCGTCTGGCTCTCTTTCCGCTTCACCCTGAGCGATCGCGACGTCGGAAATTCGGCCAAGACTTCGCCAACGAGCTGCGACGCCGCGCTTTCTCGCCGCCCACGGCCCGATCAACCCTCTGTTCCGCCCCCGTCGTCATCGGAGGGCTGCTGGCGACGATCGTGCCGCTCACGCCGGAGCGTTTGATACCTGGCAGCAGGTGACGTGCGCTCGGAACGACGCCTAACGGCGGTCACAGCCCCCATTTACGGCTTCACAATGCCCTCGGCTCGACAACTTGGACAATACCGCTGACCGTGCGCAACGCCGGACGGGTCAGGTGATCCACCGGCCATTCAAAAAACACCCGGCGGGTTTCCGGGTGGAGGACCTTGTGCAGCAGAGGGAGTCTGTCATCGGGCAATAGAGATCAGGGATGGGCAACACGGGATGGGGTTAAGCCTTCGTTCCTGTTCAGTTTAGCCTACAGACGGTAACCGGAGGAGTAAAAAAGCGATGAATTTGACAACGCCTGTCGTGCTGGTCACTGGCGGAGCCCGGGGGATCGGTCTGGGCATCGTGCGCCGGCTTCTCGAACGACACTATGCGGTGGTCATCGCGGACCATGACGTTGAGGGCGGAGAAAACACCTGCGCCGCTGGTCGATTGCTGGGGCCGGTCGAGTTCGTGGCGACCGATGTAGCGGATGAGGCGGCGGTTCGGCACAGTGTGGCGGTCGTTACCCAAACCTTTGGCCGTCTCGATGCGCTGGTGAATAATGCGGGAATCGCTGACCCGCCCCGCCAGCCCGTCGACGTCCTGGATCTGGCGCTCTGGAATCGGGTGATCAGCGTCAATCTGACCGGCAGTCTGCTGATGGTCAAGCACAGCGTCCCGTTGCTGCGAGCCAGTCGGGGCGCCATCGTCAACATTGCCTCGACCCGCGCCCTGCAATCCGAAGCGCACACCGAGGCGTATGCGGCGTCCAAGGGGGGCCTGGTCGCCTTGACTCATGCGCTGGCGATCAGTTTGGGGCCGAACATCCGGGTGAACTGCATCAGCCCCGGCTGGATCGATGTGGGGCACAGTCCGTTGCGCCCGGCGGATCATGCCCAGCATCCGGTGGGGCGCGTCGGCCAGCCCGACGATATTGCGGCGCTGGTGGCTTTTTTACTATCCGCCGAGGCGGGCTTTATCACCGGCCAGAATTTCATGGTGGATGGGGGCATGACTCGGAAAATGATCTATCGGGAAGAATGAGAGCTTTCTGTATCGGGTGGAATCCCGGTTTCAGTGGCAGATATCCAACAAGTTACCGAACTTTTTATGCTGGCGCAGTATGTCCTCCACGTAAGCGATCCGTTCATGCAAGGGGCCACGGACGTTGAAGAAAGGCACCCGTCTTTCCGCCAGATCACCGACGATCTGTTTCTGGAACCATTTCCGCTTCGGGTCGCCGCTGCGATCCCAGGTGTCCGCGTAGGGAATATCCGTATCGCAGAGAAAGAAAAGGTCGTACCGTTTTTCGGCTTCCCGCGCCAGCCGCGTCAATACCGGACCGGCGTCGCCATGGTAGTCCTTGGCGAAGACGTAGGTGGTGATCGGGTTCGTATCGCAGAAGAGGTAGGTACGGCTATCCAGCACTAACGCATCTTCCCGGTGGTTGTGTTCGGGGGCGATCGCCTCGAACTGCTCCAGCGTGATCCGCCGGTTCACTTGGCGCTCTAGCCAGTACTCTGCGCCGTATTCGGGCATCCACGCCGTCTGATGCCGCTCCGCCAGGGTTCGCGCGAGGGTGGTCTTGCCGGTCGACGGCGCCCCCATAAAACAGACCTTGGTGATCAGGTCGGCATAGACCCGTGGCGCCATATACGGCCGGCCTGCGAAGGGATCGGCGCGCAACGCGGTCCCGCTGATAGGCACGGCCCGACGCGCCTCGTCAACCCGGCGGTCCACGGCGCCCAGCGCCCGGCTGACATGATCGCCATAGAATTCACTCGAATAGAAATGCGTGATGCGCAACCCTTCAAGCTTCTTGAGTATATAAGTCTCCTGTTCGCGGCGGATTTCTGCGGTGTCGCCGTAGCTCTCGGGGCCGTCCCAGGCTTCGATGATCCGCACCGTGGGGTACAGATTCTGTATCCAGCCGGCGCGAACCTGGAGCGGCACGTCGGTCACGTCCGTGGCATAGACCATGACGACCAACTCATCGACCTCGGCCAAAGCGGTTTCCACCAGCCGTTGGTGTCCGCGATGGAACGGCACGAACTTGCCCAGCGTTAAACCGCGTCGCATACGCGCTCCGCGGTGTTGTCGGTGGTTTTCAACGCCGCTGCCCGTTTCGTCCCTTGATGCCACCGCCAATATCCGAAAAGCGCATTGAGCAGAAAAAGCGACCACATCAGGACCATCAAGTCACCGGACTCGCCCCCGGCGCTGACGCGCAGGCCCCATAGGCCGATCGTGATGACATTCAGCACGATGTAGAGCAACCACTGCTCCTTGTATCGTCCCATCATCAGGAAGGTGGCGACGACCGAAAGAACATTGGTGCTGGCATCGATAAAGGGCGTATTCTGGCTCGGGTTCAGTTGCAAGGCCTGTCCCAGCGCCACAGTGCAGACCATGCAAATGGCCGCGATGAGTGCTCGTTGGAACCCGCTCAACGGGCGCATCGCCACCGTCTGGCTCGCGGTCGTGTGGCGCCGCCACAGGAGATAGCCGACGATGCCGGTCGGGACAAAGAAGAAGAGATTGAGGTAGACCTCGCCATATAGGCCGTTGCGGTAGGCCAGAATCGCGTAGGCGAGGCTGTTGTAGAGGCCGATCAAGTACCCTTCCCGACGTCCGATGGCGATCAGACCGACGCACAGGATCCCGGACAGGAAGACGCTGAGGTCGAAGACGCTCGTCGACAGGACGGTGCTCAGTACGCTCCCGACGCTTATGAGAAACAGCAACCAAGCCAGGTCAATTCTGGCGTAGGGCGATGTCTTTGGCATCATGGTATTCCCTTTTAGGGTCCATCCGGGGTGGACGCAGGACGTTCCTGGCCTCCAGGAGGGACGCCAGGCCCATTGTGTGCCGTTTTCGGCGATGAACGTGCCGTTTTCGGGCGGAGCGCTGCACCCTCGTTGTTATTGTCATTGTCCGCGTCGCCGGTGAACCCGGCGCGCATCCTCAATCACCGAAAGCGCGCGGGCGAGGACGAGGCAAAGCGCGCGAGCCTGGACGCGAACCCGTGAGGGGATTGCATCACCTTCCCCACAGGACCGGTTTCAGCCCCAGGGGATTGGCCAAGACACGCCAAAGCGGTACTCTGTTTTTATGCACGACGTACACGCTCCCATCCGCTTCTCCCCAACCGCTGACCGGGTTACGGCCGAAAGGACCGACCCAGAACGGGCCACCTTGGCCGCGCCAACCGACAAGACCGAGGCCCCGCCATGACGTCCGACCGCATTCGCCAATGGCATCGCCTGTTCGGCATTACCCTGACCGACGTGTTCCGCGCCACCCCGTGGCGGGTGGAGCTGGAAAAGGAACTGGCGTTGCAAAGCCAACTGCTGGACGTGGTGATCATCGAGCAGGCCGCCGGGGAACGGGCGTTATCACCGTCCGGCTGGGAACTGCCCGAGGGCCTGGAGGGCTTGTGCGCCCATAACTTGCTGACCTATAAATCTCAGCACGAGGCATTGGACGCCTGGGCGCTGGATGAATTGATCGGGCATTACGTGAACTACCGGAAACTCCTGAGCCGGGGCACGCCGTTGCCGCCGGAAGCCGACTTCCAACTCTACGCGGTCGCCACCCGGTTTCCGCAGGGACTGGCGGCACAGGTCCCGCTGATCCCCACCGCGTGGCCGGGCGTGTTCGACGTCCTCTGGGGTACACACCCGGTGCGCTTGATCATTCTCAGCGCCATTGACCGTCACCCGCGCAACGCCGCCTGGGAACTGTTCAGCGTCCAGCAGGATCGGATTCGGCATGGCGCGCAGCATTATCCCTGGCGGCATACCGGCGCCCGGGAACTCTTGCAGCAATTGTATCTCGTTTACGTTTTGGAGGAACCGAGCATGGCTTACACGATGGACGAGTTCATTCGCGAAGCCCACCAGGACTTGTTACAGCGTCTGACGCCCGAGGAACGGCAGGCATTTCTCGATCGGCTCGACCCCGAAGAGCGCCTACGAGGCTTGAGGCCAGAGGAGATTCTACAACGTTTCTCGCCAGAGGAACGCCTGCGCGGCTTGGGGCCGGACGAGTTACAGCAACTGAAAGACTATTTAAAGCGCTTGAATTGAAGGCGCGCCATCGGCGGCAATGCGGATCGGTGCCTTCCTGAAAAAAGCATTTCTATTAAGACCGGATCAGGCCATCGCCCCTTGAAGGGGACACTTCGGCAGGCATAACCGGGTCGAACGTGCACCATGCACCGTCACGACCGCCGCCCCGGAATCGTCAAGCCCGCCCGCTCCAGCAGCCAGATCTCGCGCGGCAACACGACTGGCGTGGGTGCTTCAGGGTCTTGCAGGGCGGCTAGAGCCGGTTCACCCGGCACCCCAATGCGGCCCACTTCGCGCAGCAGCCGATAGACGTGACGCAGCCAGGATGGCAGGCTTTGCCCCGCAGGACACACCGCCTGATCGGGTTCCGGCCGCAAGGCCAAAGCAGCCTGGAGTACGGCCTGTTGCCGTTCACCCACGACGCGGAAACGCAAGACCTGATCTTTGGGCGTCTCCCAGAACACATCGAGCACCCCGTCCCGGTAGGACGCCGCCGGTTGCAGCCGGGCGGCTTGCCGATGGGTCAGACCGATCACCCGCACGAGTTCAATCTGCACGGCCACGGCTGGATCTTCCGCACGAATCCGCGCGATCCGCTCAGTCATGTCAGCCTCGCTCAGCGGACACGGAGGACGCGGGGCGTTTTCATTGGCGATCGGCGGCTGCCCCGCCGCACGCGCCAACGGGATCAAGTCCGGCCGCGCCAGCCAGCCGCAGAGCTGGGCGAGCAGTTGGGCTTGGTTACGGACGGTAGCGGCGTTTTGGTCAGGCCGGGCGGACCAATGCCGGTGCAGCACCGCGATATGCGCTTCGCTCAGGGCGTCCGGGGTGGACAACGGCACGCCGGCGTCCGCCCAGAGCGCCAGCAGTCGATGGAGCACCGTCCAGCGTTGTCGCAGGGTGTGGGTGCTCACCGCGCCCGCACCGTTGGCTCGTTGCCCGATCGGATCGTGGAGCCGCGCCGCCAAGAGCTGCTGTTGGACGCGCAGTTCAGCGCGCCGGGTTTGGGCGGAAGCGGCGATCGGTCCCACGGCCCGCGCCACCGCCCCACCCACAGCGTCCGGTGTTCCGTAATAGGCAGTGGTAATCCCCGGCCGGGCATGACCCAGGCGGCTGGCCACATCCAACTGCGCCTGGCGATGCGTGGCTGGATCGACCGGTCCGCCGCCGCGCACGGGCGCGGGTTCGCCGGTGGCGGCTTCGTACTGGTCATTCGCGTATTGATGCCGCAGACCATGACTGACCAGGCCGTCCTTCCGCGTGACGCCATGCCGGGCCAGGACATGATAACAGTGGGCCAGCCATTGCTTGAGGTCATAGTCGAGGGGAATCATCGACCGTCGGGTCTGCTGGGCATAGTCCTGGGCTTCGGCCAGCACGGTGCGTTGAGCCTCCGTCTCGATCGGTACGATCCGCGGCCGGCCGCCCTTGGTGCCGGCGACGACCCGGAGCTGCGTGGCGTTCACCGCATCGCGCGCCGGATTCAACAAGGACGCTTCCTGAATCCGCAAGCCGAAGGCGTGTTGCAGGCGCAGCACGCGCGCCACCGCCGGATCGTCGTTTTTAATCGCGGCGATCTTCGCCTCGGGATCAACGCCCGCTGCCGTCCAGGAATGATCGTGATCGGCGGCCGTGGTCCGTTGATAACGGGTGGGATCGTCCAGGTAGGACGCCCCCGGCCGAAGCATGGACGCCTTGCCGATCCAGCCGCACAGCAGGGTCAGATAGGAAAAGCGCTTTTGCAGGGTGGAAGCCGACAACCCCTGCCGTTCCCAGAGGCGCATCAAGGCTTCGATATGCTTGGGCTTGAGATGCCGGACATCGGTCAGCGCATAGCCCACGTCATGCAACTGGCGGATCATCCGCGAGAAAAACTCCGACCGGTCGGCAATGGTGGCGTGGCTGACCACCTTGCGCCCGTCGGCGCTGCGCCGCAGATGGCGCTTGAGTAAGGCATTGAGCGAGGTGAACGCCCGCGCGCGCCGGCCGTGCGGCGGTGGGGTGGGCGCTGCGCCAGCGCTCTCGGCGGTTTTCATCCGCTCATCCTTCCTCTTCTCAGTACTTTGAAAAAAACGTCTTGCCTTTCATCCAACGTGGGCGGTGCTTGAGGGCTGTGCCAGCAACGAGGGTCTTGCCCGAAAGATCCTCTCGTCCCGAACCGTCGCCGGTTGGGGCCGCGCTCCGCAAGGGAGCCGGACTGTCCTGTTTTGCTTCATCCTCTTTTCTCCTGACCTCGATCTCCCGAATGGCGTCGAGAGTGAACGCGCACCCGAAGGGCCGTCACCGTTCGTGACTTGCCGTTCCGGCCACTTGCAAGAAGCGGACGGCGTTCGTTCAAGGCGTGGGTGGATCAATGCGCCGGGGAACCAGCCTGTTGCTTCTGGCCTTCACCGTCCGGGACGGATTTGGAATCCGTCGCCGGGTCGGGTTCCGACCGACTAAACACCCACTGGAGATAATCCAGGGCGATGTTTTCAGCCTCCTCCAAACGCGCGGCGTACTGGACGAACGCTGAAATCACCAAGGCCGGATCGGGGCGATAGCCACGCATCCGCGGGCGCAACCGTTTGGCGACGCGGGCGGCATCGTCATACGCCGCCTCCATGATCTTGATCCGGCGCAAGCCATTGTCGTCCTCGTTGCGGGATACCCGGTGGAGCATCCCTTTGCGCAGGGTGTACAACTCCCCGTCCTCCAGGTCCATCAGGCCCCGCAGCGCCTCGATCAACGCGGTTGCTTCCTCCGGCGTCGCGCCGGTTTTCATCGTCAGTTCATTCATTACATCGCTCCTCTACATCGCTCCTCTTTCACACCTCATGCTTCGCACTTCACGGTTCACCGTTCACATCACACATTTCGCCCACCTTGATGAAGCCGTAGGGCCACGGCTGTCGGTTCATCCTCCTCTTCACGGTTCACGTTCGTTAGCACGGTTCACTACGCACACGCACCTTCACTTTCGCATT
>Ga0209607_1000583_pt1 | contig 32492 bp, 18 predicted proteins | sample AD_UKC117_MetaG_FD_184413 | JGI IMG/M metagenome (GOLD analysis project Ga0209607, IMG submission 184413) | Active sludge microbial communities of municipal wastewater-treating anaerobic digesters from Hong Kong - AD_UKC117_MetaG (SPAdes)... | ecosystem: Engineered > Bioreactor > Anaerobic >... | reverse complement strand
CCCCGCGGGCGGTGCCGCAGACGTAGGCGCCGCCGCGGGCGCAGCAGCCGCCGGGGCTGCGGCGCTCGGTGCAGCGATGCCGAGCTTGTCGCGGACCCAGCCGGCGACGTGGTTCATCGTCGGGAAGTCGCGCAGCTTGAGGTTCTCGTCGCGTTCGAGGTCCCAGTTGCCGCGGACGGCGGCGAAGACCTCGGCCTGCTTGACGGTGTCGACGCCGAGGTCGGCCTCGAGGTCGAGGTCGGGGTCGAGCAGGTCGGCCGGGTAGCCGGTCATCTCGGCCACGATCTCGGTCACCTTGGCCAGCACCTCGTCACCGGCCGGAGCAGCCGCCGCCGGTGCGGGGAATGCCTCCGCTCCGGAGATCGGCATGCCGTCGGCGGACCACGCGGGCGCGGACGCAGCGGGTGTGGACGCAGGAGCGGCAGCCGGAGCCGGGGCTGTGGCCGGTGCCACCGCGCTCGGCTCGGGCAGGCCGAGCTTGCCCCGCACCCAGCCGGCGACGTGGTTCATCGTCGGGAAGTCGCGCAGCTTGAGGTTCTCGTCGCGTTCGAGGTCCCAGTTGCCACGGACGGCGGCGAAGACCTCGGCCTGCTTGACGGTGTCGACGCCGAGGTCGGCTTCGAGGTCGAGGTCGGGGTCGAGGAGATCGGCCGGGTAGCCGGTCATCTCGGCCACGATCTCGGTCACCTTGGCCAGCACCTCGTCACCGGCCGGAGCACCGGCTGGTGCCGGCGCCGCCGGCGCGGGGGCAGCCGCAGCAGCCGGGGCAGCAGCTGCCGGCGCGGCGGCAGCGGCAGACGGCTCGGGCAGGCCGAGCTTGCTGCGGACCCAGCCGGCGACATGCCGCAGGGTGGGGAAGTCGCGCAGCTTGAGGTTCTCGTCACGCTCCAGGTCCCACGAACCACGCACGGCGGCGAAGACTTCCGCCTGCTTGACGGTGTCGACGCCGAGGTCGGCCTCGAGGTCGAGGTCGGGATCGAGGAGGTCCGGCGGGTAGCCGGTCATCTCCGACACGATTCCGGTGACCCGCTCCAGGATCTCGTCAGCCGGCGGTGCCGCGGGAGCCGCCGGTGCGGCCGGCGCCGGAGCGGGGGCAGCAGGCGTGGAGGCAGCAGGCGCGGGCGCTGCAGGTGCAGGAGCCGGGGCAGCGGGCGCCGCGGGGGCGGACGGCATACTCACCGGCGCCGGAGCGGCCGGGGCGGCTGCTGGCGCTGCCGCGCCGGCGCGGGCGCCCAGCGGGGCCAGGCGACCGGCATACGGCACGGGAACCCGGGTGGTCAGGGTGACCGGCTTGGCCGGGGCCCCGTTGTCGACGACGCGCAGGCGCCGGTGGTCGACCTCCAGCGCGCTGCCGGTGTGCCCGGACAGCGTGTCCAGCCACGTCTGCCAGGCGGCCTGGTCGATGACGCGGTAGGCGTAGCCGAGCTCCTGCGGCGCGCGGCGTCGGCCGTCGGCCGGGGCCACCCACTTGATCAGCGACATCGCGATCTGCGAGCCGAACCCGGCGGCCAGGCGCAGGGCGTACTCGACGGGGTAGGTGCCACCGCGGGAGAGGTTCAGCGCGCCGAGGTCGGGGTCGGGTTCCTTGTAGTTCGGCACCGGCGGGACGATCCCGGTCTCGAGCGCCTTGAGCGCGACGACATCCTCGATGCCGGCGCCCATGGCGTGCCCGGTGAAGCCCTTGGTGTTGGTGATGACGATCCGGTCGGCGGAGGCGCCGAAGACCTGTCGCAGCGCGTTGATCTCGGCCGAGGCGCTGCCGCCGCGGGCGGGCGTATAGGTCTCGTGGGAGACGAACATCGTCGCCGGGGCGATGGCGTGCCGGTCGATGCCGCGTTGCTCGGCCTCGGCGATCAGGGACTGCATGACGCCGCCGATGTGATCGACGTCGAGACGGGTCCCGTGGAAGGCGCTGTTCGCGGTGATGGAGGCGAGCACCTGGGCGATGGGGGCCAGGCCGCGCTCGCGGGCCGACTCGGCCGACTCGACGACGATGGCCGCCGCGCCGGTGCCGACGATCATGCCGTGGCGGCGCTTGTCGAACGGCGTGGCGGCGTCCTCGACCTTCTCGTCGGTCGCGGCGGCGCCCGTGGCGAGGAAGCCGGTGGTGACCCAGGGGAGGAGGTGCTCGCTGGAGGCGTCGTCCGCGGAGACGACGATGACGCGCTCGCACCGGCCGGCCTTGATCCAGTCCTCGGCCAGGGAGACTGCCTGGGTCGTGCTGGCGCAGGCGGCGTTGACCTGAGTGTTCGGGCCCCGGGCGCCGATGATCTCGGCGAACTGGGAGTGGCCCATCGCGAGCACGCGGAACAGGAAGCGGCGATCGAACGCGTAGGGCTCGGCCTCGAGGGCCTGACGCAGCGCGCCGATGAGCCGGTCGACCTCGGCGCGCGCCGGGTCGTCGGCGGTCATGCGGGCCCGGACGCCTTCCAGCGCAAGGAGATTGTCACGACGACCGCGATGCAGGGCGTACTTCTCGATCTCCTCGGCGAACCGGTCGTAGCCGGGGAAGGCCGAAGCGAAGATGACGCCCGTGGTGTCGCGCAGCGCCTCGGGCAGCAGCCACTTGTCGGGCAACTGCGTGCCGAGCGTGGTCTTCTTGTAGCGCATGACCAGGGGGATCCCCGCGTCGCGCAGCGCGTCGAAGCCGGCCGCGACCGCCATCCGGGTCGTGACGTCGAGCGCCTCGTCGCGCGCCTTGTCCAGGCCGAACTCGGCCACGACGTCGATCGGCGCGTGGATGCCGGCGAGCTTGATGACGTCGGCGACGTCGTCGATGGTCTGGAAGCTGCCGCCACCGTGAGCGTCCTTGACGATGCGGGTGACCCGCTTGTCCGCTATGAGCGCGCGAACCTCGTGCGGCAGCACGGAGATGAAGTTCTCACCGGCGAGGATGCGGGCGACATTGGCGTCGTCGAACATCTTCTCGACGCCGGGCAGGCCGAGCGCGGCACCGGTGATGACGACCGGCTCGCCGCCCGTCGTGGGGGCGCCGCCGGAGGCGGCGGCGGGGGCCGGCAGACCGACGACGGCCGCGGCACCCTTCGAGTAGCCGAGGTCGGCGGCATACAGCTGCAGCCCCTGGTCGAGCACGCCGGCCAGCAGTTTGCCCAGCTCGGCGATCGTGTTGTCGGACACCGTGGTTCCTCCGGTGGATTGCGGGTATGCCGTGGGGGCGGCCGGTGCAGTCGGCGCGGCCGGTGCCGCCGCAGGAGCCGCGGCGGGCGCCGCCGCCGGGGTCGGCGGGGCGGCGACGGGTGCCGCCGCCGGGGCGGGCTCAGGGAATCCGACGCCTGCGGCATACAACCCGCACAGGGCCTGGTTGACCGCGGTGGCGTCCGAGAGCTTCGGGTGGTTGGTGAAGAGTGCGGTGACGTCGTCGTGCTTGCTGCCGAGGACGTCCTCGACGAAGCCGTGCAAGGCCTTCTTGGGGCCGACTTCGACGAAGACGCGCGCACCGGCGGCATACAGGGTTTCCAGGCCCTTGACGAACTGGACCGGCGAGGCGACCTGCTGGCCGAGGATCTCGAGCATGACGTCGGTGCTCGCGCCGAGCGGATAGAACTCACCCGTGACATTGGCGACGCAGGGCACCGTCGGGCCGACGACGTTGAGGCGGCGCAGCGCGTCCTTGAGCGGCCCGGACGCCGGCGCGACGATCGCGGTGTGGAAGGCGTGGCTGACGGGGATGCGGGTGGCCGACATCCCCGCGGCCTTCGCCTTCTCGACCAGATCCTCGACCGCGGTGGTGGCACCGCCGACGACGGCCTGGTTGTAGCTGTTGATATTGGCGACGACGGCATAGCCGTCCGCGGTCTTGACTAACTCTTCGATCGCGGTGAGCGGGCCGAACATCGCGGCCATGGCGCCGTTGTCGGCGACCGAGACCTTCTTCATCTCGTTGCCGCGGGCGCTGACGGCTTCCAGGGCGCTCTCGAGCGAGAGGGAGCCGGCGGCGACGAGGGCGCCGTACTCGCCGAGGCTGTGGCCCATCACCATGTCGGGGTGCACGCCGTATGCCGCGAGCAGGCGCGTCAGCGACAGGTCGGTCGCGAGCACGGCCGGCTGGGTGATCTCGGTCTGCATCAGCTGCTTGTTGAGCTGGTCGACCGCGTCCTTGTCGTCGCCGTCGATGAAGATGTACGACGTCAGGGGGCGACCCCCGAGGAGCGGGGTCATCACCCGGTCCGCCTCGTCGAAGGTCGCCTTGACGACCGGCTCGTTGGCCGCGAGGTCTTTGAGCATGTTGACGTATTGCGAGCCCTGGCCGGTGTAGAGGAAGGCGACCTTGGGTGCGGGGCCGCGGCCGACGAAAACGCCTTGCTGGCGAAGGAGTTTGAAGGCGGCCGGCGCGCCGGAGGCCATGGCCTTGACCAGCTTGTCCAGCTTGCCGGCGAGCTCGGCGGCGTCGCCGTAGTCGACGGCGACGCGCACCGCCGCATCCTTGACCGAACGGTCGGGCGCGGCCGGTGCGGGCGCGGTGCCGGCCTGGGCGGCGGCAAGGGCTTCGCGGACCTTGCCGAGCACTTCGGCATCGTCGCGACCGCCGAGGACGAGGGCACCCCGCAGGGGCGCCTTGGCGGGTCCGCCGGCGGCACCGGGGCCGGCGACAGGCGCGGAAACCGTTGCTGCGGAAGGCACTTCAGCGGAGGCGAAGACCTTGGCCGGAGCCTTGTGTCGGCCGGGAATGTGCTCCTCCAACACCACGTGGAAGTTGGTGCCGCCGAAGCCGAAAGCGCTCACGGCGCCGCGCCGCACACCGTGCGGGCTGTCGGGCCAGGCGCGCAGGCTGGTGTTGACCTTGAATGGGATCGAGCCCCAGTCGACGTTCTCGTTGGGGTTGTTGAAGTTCAGGCTCGGGGCGAGGACCTTCTCGTGCAACGAGCGGACCATCTTGAACAGGCCCGCGGTGCCGGCGGCCGCCTTGAGGTGGCCGATGTTCGACTTAACCGAGCCGAGGGCAACCGATCCGGGTGCCAGGTTCGAGGAGCCGAAAACCTCTGTGAGCGAGGCGAGTTCGGCGGCGTCGCCGACGCGTGTCGACGTGCCGTGGGCCTCGACGGCCATCACGGTGGCGGGGTCGAGACCGGCCTGCTCCCAGGCTCGGCGCACGGCGAGTTGCTGGCCGATCGGGTTGGGCGCGGTGATGCCCTTGCCCTTGCCGTCGGAGCTGCCGCCGACCGACATGATCACCGAGTAGATCCGGTCGCCGTCGCGCTCGGCGTCCTCCAGACGCTTGAGCACGAACAGGGCGGCTCCCTCGCCCATGACGAAGCCGTCGGCGCCGGAGTCGAACGGCCGGGTGCCAGTGGCGGACAGGGCGCCGATCTTGCAGAACTTCACGAAGGCGTCGATGCCCATGTTGCGGTCGACGCCACCGGTGACGACGGCATCGTATTGGTGATCGACCAGGCCGAGGATGGCCGAGTTCAGGGCCGCAAGTCCGGAGGCGCAGGCCGCGTCGGTGGTGAAGTTGGGGCCGCGCAGGTTGAGCAACTGGCAGACCCGGCCGGCGATGACATTCGCCAGCTCACCGGGCATGGTGTCCTCGGTGATCTCGAAGGTGTTGTCGAGGTAGCCCGCACGCGTCTCCTCGACGATGCGCTGCTGGACGTCGGCGGGCAATCCCTGGAGAGTGGCCGACTCCTGCAGCCGCTTGATCACCTCCGGCAGGCGCACGCGCATCGAGGACAGGTAGTGCTTCTCGCCACCGATGGCGTTGCCGAGGATGACGGCGACATTGTTGCTGTCGACATTCCACTCCGGCCAGCCGGCGTCGATCAGCGCCGCGCGGGCGGCGCTGATCGCCCAGCGCTGGCCCTCGTCCATCTGAGCAGCCACGGTCGGCGGCACGGGCAGGCGCCACTTGATCGGGTCCCAGTCGAACTCGCGCACCCAGCCACCGATGGTGCTGTAGGTCTTGTCGCGCGCTCCGTGGTCCGGGCTGAAGTAGAGCGCGGGATCCCAGCGCTCCGGGGGTACCTCAGTGACGCTGTAGCGCCCGCCTTTGATGTTGTCCCAGAAGGCATTCGCCGACGGCGCCTGCGGCATGATCGCCGCCATCCCGACAACGGCCACCGGCTTTGGTGTGTTGGTCATCCTCGTCCACTCCCTGCGTACAGATATCTCGAAAGTCAGCCGTCGAGTCGTCCGTAGAGGACGTCGGCGATGTAGTCCATGTCGGTGAGCATCCCGGCCTGCGCGGCCCGGATCGCGTCGGTGGGCACTCCTGCCAGCGTGGCCAGGGCGGGAGAGCCGGGGTCGGCCGCACCCGCGACATACCGCGCCCCGTCGAGCGCGATGCGCTGGGCGGCCTCACGGGCATACACCCGCGCCATGGCGGAGGTGGCGGCGCCGTCGAAGCGGCCGGGGTTCTTCTCGTGCCGGGCTCCGTCCTGCGCCGCGGCAGCGGCCTTGGCGAACTCGGACGCGCCCTCGCAGTAGGCGATCAGCTCGCCGAGGCGGAAGAGCACGTGCTGGCTGCGGGTCAGGCGCCCGACCTTGCACGCCTCGAGGACCGCGGCCATCGCGCGGGCGCCGAGGGCGGCGATGCCGGCGCCGACGTCGGGCTTGCTGTTGTTCAGCTGCTCGAGTTCGGTCGCGAGGTCGGTGTAACGACGGCCCATCGACTTCAGGTGCAACTGCCACCGGTCGCGGGCGATCGTCATCTCCATGATCTCCGAGGTGCCCTCGTAGATGGTCGTGATGCGCACGTCCCGCTTGATCTTCTCCACGACATACGGCCGGGTGTATCCGTAACCGCCGTGCGCCTGGATGGCGGCATCCGCGGCCGCGTTACCGGCTTCTGTCGCAAGGTATTTCGCGATGGCACCTTCGGTGTTCATGGCGCCGTTCTCGCCGAGGCCGCGGTCGATCTTGTCGGCGGTGTCCTCCATGAACGCGCGGGCGGCCTCGAGCCGGACGGCGTGGGGGACGATCAGCTTGTGGGTGAAACCCTGCTTCTCCGACAGGGCGCTGCCGCCCTGGACCCGCTCCTTCGAATAGGCGATGGCCCGGTCGAGGGCCTCCCAGCCGCCGCCGAGACCGAAGGCCGCGACCATGAGCCGGGTGTAGCCGAAGACCTGCTGCGCCTGGACCAGGCCCTTGCCGGCCTCGGTCCCGATGAGGTTGTGCGCCGGCACCTCGACGTCGTCGAGGAAGAGGGCGGCGGTGTTGGACAGCCGCAGGCCGTGCTTGTCCTCCGGGGGGCCGGCGCTGAAGCCGGGGGTGTCCTTGGGGACGACGAACCACGTCGGGCCTTCGGGGGTGGCGGCGAGGATCGTGGTGAAGTCGGCGATGGAGCCGTTGGAGATCCACTGCTTGCGGCCGTTGATCTTGTATGCCGTGATCTCGCCGTCGTCGCCCGTGATCGGGTCGGCGGTGGTCGTCATCGCGCCGAGGTCCGAGCCGGCCTCCGGCTCGGTGGCGCCGTAGGCGAAGACGACGCCCTCTTCGGCGATGGCGCCGAGCCACTCCTGCTTCTGCTCCTCGGTGGCGCCGACGACGATCGGGTCGGAGCCGAGGAAGGTCGCGAACACCGCGGTCGCGAGGCCGATGTCCTTGCGCCCCATGGCTTCACAGACGCGGTAGCTGTCGAACGCTCCGCCGTCCATGCCGCCGTAGGCCTCGGGGATGAAGACCAACTGGACGCCCAGGGTGTTGGGGTCGGACATCGCCCGCACGACGTCCTCGGGGCACTCGTCCTCGTGGTCGAGTTCGAGGACTCGTTCGGGGGAGAGCGCCTCGTCGACGAAGTCGCCGAGCGACTCGATCATCATGTTCAAGGTGGTCAGGTCCAGCCCGGCTCCGCCGACATGGCCCGTGGTCGCGGTCTCGGTCATCGTTCTCTCACTTTTCTCTTCGGTCGTGTCGGGCTGAGGTGGTTCGTGGTCAGGAGACGGGGGTGGCACCGGCCGGTTCGGCCGGCTCGGGCGCCTGGTCCGGGCGGACCGAGCGCAGCAGGAGTTCGGCGATGTCGGTGACCTCGACCTGGCGGGTCAGGCCTTCGGCCTGCCGTTGGGCGATGCCGTCGCCGAGCATCGTGATGCAGAAGGGACAGGCGGCCGCGACCACGTCGGTCTGCTGCGCCAGTGCCTCGTCGGTGCGGTTGAGGTTGATGCGGGAGCCGAGGTTCTCGTCCATCCACATCCGCGCGCCGCCGGCGCCGCAGCAGAACGAGCGCTCGCGGGTGCGCTCCATCTCCTGGACCCGCATGCCGGGTATGCCGAGCAGGACCTCCCGCGGCGGGGTGAAGATCCGGTTGTGCCGGCCGAGATAGCACGGGTCGTGGTAGGTCACCGACTGCTCGACCCGGTTCACCGGGGTCAGGCGCTTGTCCTTGACGAGCTGGGCGAGCAGCGTCGAGTGGTGGATGACGTCATACGTCCCGCCGACCTGCGGGTACTCGTTGGCGATCGTGTTGAAGCAGTGCGCGCAGGTGACGACGATGCGCTTGGCGCCGGCGTCGTTGAGGATCTCGACGTTCTGCTTGGCGAGCATCTGGAAGAGGAACTCGTGCCCGATGCGGCGAGCCGGGTCGCCCGTGCACGACTCGCCGTCGCCGAGCACCATGAACTCCACGCCGGCCTCGTGCAGCAGTGTCGCGACGGCGCGGGTGGTGCGCTGCGCGGTCTCGTCCAGGGCGCCGGCGCAGCCGACCCAGAAGAGGTAGTCGACGTCGTCAGGGATCTTGTCCTCGCCGGCCATCCCGAAGACGCGCACCTCGAAGTCGAGGCCCTCGGCCCAGTCGAGGCGCTTGGAGGCGCCGCGGCCCCACGGGTCGGCCGAGTGCTCGAGGTTGTTGAGCATGACCGAGGCCTCTTCGGGGAAGGCCGACTCGATGAGCATCTGGTGGCGGCGCATGTCGAGGATGTGGTCGACGTGCTCGATGTCGACGGGGCACTGCTCGACGCAGGCGCCGCAGGTGGTGCACGACCAGATGACGTCGGAGTCGATGACCGCGTCCGGGCCGGTGGCGGTGTAGGCCCCCAGGGGGTTGTCCTCGGCATAGCCCGTCGCGCCGACGAGTGGCACCTCGGCGAGCGCCTTCACGTCATCGGGCAGCGACTCGCGGGCCTCCTCGGAGGCGGTGAGGTATGGCGCCTTCGCCAGCGCGTGATCGCGCAGGCCCATCATCAACACCTTGGGCGACAACGGTTTTCCGGTGTTCCACGCCGGGCACTGGCTCTGGCAGCGGCCGCACTCGGTGCAGGTCGCGAAGTCGAGCAGGCCCTTCCATGTGAAGTCCTCGATCTTGCCGACCCCCATCAGGTCGTCCTCGCCCGGGTCCTCGAAGTCGACCTCCTTGCCGTTCGAGTAGACCGGCAGTGCCGCGCCCAGGGCGCGGGGGCGGCGGGCGTAGGCGACATTGGGCAGCGAGGCGAGGATGTGCAGGTGCTTGCTGTAGGTCACGAAGACGGTGAACCCGAGCAGCACGGCCAGGCCGAGGAGGAGGAAGACGGTCTCGAGGATCTCGTTGGCCCGGTGCCCGAGCGGCTCGAACAGCTGCGCGATCCACTGCGAGGCGAAGGCCCCGCGGAGGAACTTCAACGGGCCGTCCGGGTTGTCGGCGGCCGAGAGGGAGAAGCCGCCGACGTTCTGGGCGTTGATCTGGGCGCCGCGGGTGAACAGCACGGTCCACACGACGTTGAAGATCATGAACAGCACGAACCACGCCGGGCCGAGGTGACTGCCGAAGAAGCGGCTCTTGCGGCCTTCCTCCTTGGGAGAGTTCTTGATCCGGATGATCGTGAAGGCGATGACCGCCGCGATGCACAGCAACGCGAAGAGGTCCTCGAAGAAGCCGAGGATGGGCCAATTGCCGACGACCGGCAGTTGGAACTTCTCGTCGAAGAGGGCGCCGAAGGCCTCGAGGACGGTCAGGAGCAGGACGCAGAATCCCCAGAAGACCGCGGCGTGGGCGAGGCCGGGCCCGGTCCAGCGCAAGAGCTTGCGCTGGGCCGCGACCTCGACGGCCTCGGCCTTGACCATTTCCCCGGTGGAGGACCGGCGGCCGGGCTCGATGGGTTGCCCGGCCTTGCCGACCCGGTAGAGATAGCCGAGGCGGCGCCCCGCCATGCCCAAGGCGACAACGGTCATCAGCACGCCGAGGACGAGTCGGATCCAGTACATACGGGTCGCTCCTTCGCGAGGGTGGTGCGTGCCGGGCTCAGCCGCGGCGGGACTTGACCTGGTCGATCAGCGCCGGCAGCACCTGGTGCAGGTCGCCGACGACACCGAAGTCGCTGATCGCGAAGATCGGCGCCTTGGGGTCCTTGTTGATGGCGACGATGGTCTTGCTCGACTGCATACCCGCGCGGTGCTGGATGGCGCCCGAAACACCCGCTGCGACATACAGATTCGGCGCGACCGTCTTGCCGGTCTGACCGACCTGCAGGTCGTGGGAGGCCCAGCTGAGATCGGTGACGGCGCGGGTGGCGCCGACGGCGCCGCCGAGAGCGTCGGCGAGCTGCTCGATGACACCGAAACCGTCTTCGGACCCGACGCCACGGCCACCGGCCACGACGACCGCCGCGTCGGTGAGCTCCGGCCGGCCGCTGGCGGCCTTCTCGGTGCGCGCCGTGATCTCGCCGCCCTGGGCCGCATCGGCGGTGGAGACCGACATCTGCTGCACCTCGCCCGCTGCCGGCGCGGCCTCGGCGGACGTGGCATTGGGCCGCATCGTGATGACGGCGGGGGTGCGGGTGAACTCGCTCGTGGCGTGCTGCGAGCCGGCGACGACGGCCTGTGTCGCGGTGACGGTGCCACCGTCGGAGGCGACGGCGACGGCGTCGGTGATGATGCCGGCATCGAGCCGGACGGCGACCTTCGCCGCGACATCCTTGCCCTCGGTGCCCGAGGTGATCAGGATCGCTGCGGGCGAGGTCTGCCCGGCGAGGTCGACGAGCGCCTGGGCCTTGGGCAGCGCGAGGTAACGGTCGGCGTCGGGGGCGTCGACGGCATACACGGTGGTGGCGCCGTGCTCGGCGAGCGCGGCGCGCACGTCGTCGGCGACCGGCCCGACGACGACCGCGGCGGGTTCGCCGAGGGCGCGGGCGGCGGTGAGCAGTTCGAGGGTCGCGGGGCGCACGCCGGAGGGGGTCAGTTCGGCGAGAACGAGAACGGTGGACACGTCAGGGTTCCTGTCTTCTTCGGCGGGGGTCAGAGGAGGCCGCGGGCGGCGAGGAAGTCGGCGACCTGGGCGGCGCCCGTGCCGTCGTCGGTGATGAGAGTGCCGGCCTGGCGGGCAGGAGCGGGCTCCATGCTGCGGACCTTGACCGCGGCGGCGCCGGAGCCCACGCTGTCCGCGCCGACGCCGAGGTCGGCGAGCGAGAGGGTCTCGATGGGCTTCTTCTTCGCCATCATGATCTGGCGGAACGCCGGGTAGCGCGCCTCTCCGGTCTGGTCGGTCACCGAGACGATGGCGGGCAGCTGGGTCTTGACCTCGAGCCCGGCGGCTTCGGAGTCGCGGGTGATCGTCACCGCGTCGCCGTCCACGGCGAGGGACTTGGCGAAGGTCGCCTGGTTGATGCCGAGCCGGTCGGCGACCATCGCGGGCACGACGGACATCTCGGCGTCGGTGGAGGCCATCCCGGTCAGGACCAGGTCGTAGCCGACCTTCTCCAGCGCCTTCGCGAGGACGAGCGAGGTGGCGAGAGCGTCGCTGCCGTGCATGGCGTCGTCGACGATGTGCACGCCCTTGTCGCCGCCGATGGCCAGGGCCTTGAGCAGCCCGTCCTTGGCCTTGGCGGGGCCGACGGTCACGTAGGTGATCTCGGCGTCCGCGCCACCCTCGACGAGGCGCACGGCCTGTTCCACGGCATACTCGTCGAGCTCGGACAGGCGCCCGTCGACGGCGGCCCGGTCGAGGGTGTGGTCGGGAGCGAACTTCCACACAGCGGTCGGCTCGGGGACGTATTTGACGAGGACCACGATCTTCATGGACAACCTGCCTTCGCAAGAGGTGCGTGTCGTATTAGGCGGCCCGGCGGCGCTGCCGAGCGCCAGTAGTTGTGAACCTACTCCTGAGGGGTAGTGCACGGAAACCGGAACACCAGGCGAGATGCCCAAAGTCCCCCAGGACGGCCTCCGGAGCGGGGTTTTGCCGCCCTCGCGCAGAGCTTCCGCGGCGAAATCCCAACTGCCAGAACGCTCCCAGGTCGCGTCGCGGCCCTAAGATGACCTCCATCGGCCCCGTCCGAGGGGTGGACCTGAGGGGTGGTTTGAACATGGGTTTCCTGGACAAGATTTTCGGCCGGACGTCCACATCGCGAGCGAATCAGCCCACGTCATACGGCCCGCAGTCGTATGACGCGCGGCCTGGCCAGTCGTACGGCACGGGCGCTCCCGGTCCGCAGGACGGCATCGGGCACACCGGCGCGACCGAGGACGAACGCGCCATCGCCCGCTATCGCTATCTGTTGCGCACCGCGCCGCCCGAGAAGCTGGAAGAGGTGCATGCGCACGCGTTCGGTCAGTTGTCCCCGGCGCAGCGCCAGCAGGTGCTCGGCCGGCTGCGGGACGACCTGCCCGAGGGGGAAGCTCCGCACAGCGACGAACCACGCGAGATGGCCCGCGCCGCCACCCGCGCCGAGCTGATGCGGCCTGGCTATATGTATTCGGCGTTCGGGCCGATGAGTATGGGCGGGATGATGATGGGCTCTCTCTTCTCCACCATCGCCGGTGTCGTCATCGGCTCGGCCATCGCCGACGCCCTCTTCGACGGCTACGACTCCTCGCCCGAGGCCGCCGAGGCTGGGGAGTATGACGCCTCCGCCGACCCCGGCGCGGATGCCGGCTCCGATGCGGGCTCGGACGCCGGTTCGAACGCCGGTACCGATGCGGGATCGGACGCCGGGTATGACGCGGGAGGCGGCGACTTCGGCACCGGCGACTTCGGGGGCGGGGACTTCGGCGGCGGCGACTTCGGCGGGGATTTCGGCGGCTTCTGAGCGCGCCAGCTCTGTGTGGAGCCGATCCGTGCACACCGGCTACGAGCGCCGAGGCCGGCGAACTCGGGCAAGCCTGTGACCTGCAGGTATGCCAGCCGCGCCGACGAGCAGGTGCACTACTCGTAGCTGGTGTCTGCCGCGGAGGGCAGCAGAGGTAACGCGAAGGGGCCGCACCCGGCGTGGGTGCGGCCCCGGCGTCGTCCAGCGAGTCGCGTCGTCCAATGAGTCGGCGTCGCTCAGCAACTCAGAGGTCGAAGTACATCTCGAACTCCCCAGCCGGTGTTGGGCGGGGTTGGAGATCTCGGGAAAACACCGTCTGACCTGTAGAAACGCTGTTTCGGCAGGTTGACCCGTGACGGCTGATTTCGGCCTCGAACGGTTCTCCTGCGGTATCACTGCGGTATTTGGAGGGCGTCACGTGTCTCCGTCTGAAGGGGTCGCGGCATCCAACTCCGGAGTCGGGAGCGCATCCTCTTCGCCGAGGATCTCGATGATGCTGAGGGCGTCGTCGTCGAGCGAAACCTGTTCCGCGGGGCCTGCCAGTTTGCCGCCCGACTTCTCTATGAGCCAACGCTCACGGTAGGCGTCGTTGGCGGCCGCGGCGATCTTGTCGACCAGTGCGAAGTTGGAGATTGCGCCAAAGGCGATCCCAGCGACTGGCACGAACTGGCCGAACTTCTTCTTCGTCAGGCTGACGCTGAACTTGCTTGCGAACTTCTGGGCCACCTTCGTAAGGACCTTCTCGTTGAGCTTGTCCCAAGTTGCGTCGCGGAAGAGGAGCTGCGTCAACTGAGATAGCTCGGCGTGTGCCGCTGTCTTGGCGGGTGTTCCGGTCGCCATGCCGAGACCGATCACAGACATCATGAAGACTTGCTCTTCTCGCTCATGTGGGTCGTACCCGTAGTAGCGGGCTGTGGAAGCGACCGTGCGTGCTGCAAGTCCTAGGACGGCCGCAACGTCTCCGGCATAGGCAGTTGCCACGACGCCGATACCTGGAGCCTGCCTCGCGCCCTCGTCGTGGATGGTTCCCTTGGCGAAGAGCACCGTGCCACCGGTGATGGCTGTCCCAGAAACGGCGCCGCCAAGTGCGGCCGTCCCAGAATGACCCCATCTGATACGCCCCAATCGGGCGACGGAGTCGATCGCGGCAAGATCAAGTGAGCGCACGTCGTGGAGTGCGTTGACGGTATGTCCCGCCTTCCGGAACTGCTTCAGCACAGTCTCGTTGCTGACCGTGAGCGATGCCGCTCCGCCGATGATCTTTCCGAGTTCGGTTGCCGCGCTGGCATAGGCCGCGCCGGCAACTTCGGCGGCAGGCGTTTGTCGAACGACGTCCGCGGCCTTGGAAACACGATCCCTCGCAGCTGCAGGCAGAAGGTGGCGTGCCTTCTTGCTGAGCGCGTCGTCCTTGCGCTTCTGAAGGCGATCCCATTCCTTCTGCTCATACGAAGAAAGCCCCATGTGTGTCCCCTCGCTCACAGTGCCTGGTAGTAGTCGCGGATGGTCGCGGCCATGAGCTTCCGACGCTGGACAAGGAACTCCTTGTAGGTCCCTGCCGTCACCTCGCCGAGGTTCGCTGGGACGGCGTTCTCCGCGAGGTTGCCGGTCAGATCAGTCGCGTCGGTGATCTCACCCAGGGTCAGGACGCCCGACTCGATCTGGGAGGCCATGTCGGCCATGTACTGCATCGGCGGCTTGTTGCTGATGCTGATGTTGATCGAGGTCTCGGTTAGCGCGAAGTTCGCGACCTGGTTGTAGTCGCCTCGGTCGGGATAGCCGTTCTTCTGCAGGTAGTCCTTCGGCACGATGTGGTGGATGTCGCCGGACTGCTGGTGCATGGCGGCGACCGTGATGCCCTTCGATAGGAAGCCTCGCGCGTTCGTGGTGACCTGCGCGGCGAGGAAGGTCTGAAAGAACGGGCTCACCGTGCTGGTCGTCTCCAGTGCGGCTGGGAGGGTGACAGCCCAGAAGGCGTCGGAGAGCTCGGACTCCTCGATCTGTTTGAGGTAGTTCGCCGCGCCCTGCTCGCCGATCCGGCGGATGTCCTGCTCCCACGTTGACTCGAAGCTGCCGGAGTGCCGGCCGGTGAGCATCGACATCACGAACCAGCGCTTCACGATGCGCTTCCGTTCGCCCTCGGTCATCTCCTTGTCCTCCCGTAAGCGCAGGTACAGGGCGTAGGCGAAGTTCAAGGCGTTCTTCGAGTTCACCATGCCAGTTGTGATGAAGCCGGCGGACTTGATCAGCATGAGGAAGTTGTCGAAGTGGTAGTTGCTGACGATCTGGAGCAGCGCCCGCTCGAGTTTGTCGTAGGCGACCGGGATCCGATCCTCGTCGACCTTGCGCGTCTCCGGGTCCCGACCCGAGAGCTCGCTGACGATGCTGGACGCCTTGCCGCGGCTGAAACCGACCAGACCCGCCACGCGGATGATGTCGCTGTACTCCGGGTCGTACAGATCCTCCGCCTCGTCCTTGAGCCACCGGATCGCCTTGAGGTACGGCGTTTCGGCGAACTCGTGGTCGTTCTCCCGGATGTCGGCGTACGCGTGCGGGGCCACGGCCAGGTGGCAGAAGTAGTCGATGAGCTTGCGCAGGTTGCGCCCGCGGTCGCCGTACGTCGCGATCTTGCTCATCGCGAAGTCAGCGCTACTCAGCGGAACACCCTTGGAGTTGATCCGGATGAAGATCTCCGAGACGGTCTCGACATCAAGGTCATCGGCCAGGCCGATAATTCCGATCTGCGCGTTCTGGACCCGGCCCAGGTGGGCGAGGTTGGTCTCGAAGATCTTGGCGTCGACATCGGGGTTGCGTTCGAGGTACTCGCGCGCGAAGGACAGGGGCGACTCGGAATTGAAGTACTCGCTGATGTCTGCGATCCACTGCGGGTTCTTCCGGATCACCGGAGTCAGCGTCGCGAACTCCTCGGTGATCGGGTTGAAGGCGATCGTGATCCGAACGGACTTGTACCGCTTGTTGATCACGTTGAGGCCGGCAACGGCCGCCCGGAGCGCGGTGATGCGCTGCTGGCCGTCGATCAGGATCTGCTGGTGAGCGGCGACCTGGCCGCCCTTGAGCTTCGCACCGACCGACTGCCAGGTGATCAAGTAACCCACCGGGTAGCCCTTGTAGAGCGAGTCCATCAGGTCGCGGACCTTCACGCTGTCCCAAACGAACGGACGCTGGAGCTCCGGGATCGCGATCCGGTCGCTCTTCACGTCTGCCAACAACTGTGTGACAGCGGACTGCGTCACCGAGTACTTCGCCATTGCTGCTCCTCGCTTGCTCGTGAGACACGCTAACGGGTCCTCCGACACGCACCGGGCAATCGGGCCCGGACATCCTCGGCCTACGACGTTGCGTGCCTGACTACGTCGACTGTCGTGCGCCGGGTGTCCTCGTCGCGACGGCCCAGGTCGTGTTCGGCTGGGGCCGGTGCCTGGAGGGTGGCGTCGACGACCGCCGCCCAATGCGTGCGCATAGGCTCGGGCACGTCCATCTCGGGCCACAGGTCGATGAGGAGAGCGGCGTCGAGGTAGAGGCGCAAGCTCCCCTCGTCGCCGTACGTGAGGAGACGCTGGTAGACGAGCTTGCGGTCGGCGCGGATCGACAGATGCCACCAGAACCTGTCGTTGTCCTCGTCGATCAGGTCGAAGAACTTGATGGTGCGGAAGCAAGCTGGGGCCTCGAGCCGCCACAGCCTGTTGGGGACGGTGAACGGGAATCGGAATCCCGGTGGCGTCGGGTGCTCGGTGAAGCTGACTCGTGGCTGTAGGGCGATGTTCCACCCGGCGGCGTTCACGATGCGCTCCGCCACCGCAAGGCCGGGCGTCTTCTTGCCGCGCTCGTATGCCGACAGCGTCGGTTGTGAGGTCCCGGAGAGGGTAGCGAGCTCGGCCTGGCCCAGCCCGCTCGCCAAGCGGGCTTCCTCGATCACCGTCTTCGGTTGAGGTCTCCAGTTCGCCACACCAGCATCGTACATATCCAGCCAGATCTAATTCCCGCGATCTGGGAGTGCCTGCACACCTACCTGTCGCCCACCCCTGGGCCGACAGGAAGGAGCAGCGTGATGAGCGTTGCGAAGTGCCTCGGCGTCGATGATCTCGACGCCCAGAACATGCAGGAAGTACGCGCCGAGTGGCCCGGTTGGCAGTGCTAGCGGACATGCCAATCTCCCTGTAGGCGGACACGTACTTCCCTGCTGACGGACAGCTGATCTCCCTGTCCGTGGCCATGGGACCGGGCCGTGTCGGTCCTGACGCTGGCGGCCCTCCGGGGATGCTCGAGGTCTTCGACCACCACGAGCAGGTTCCACCGGAGGGACGCATGAAGAAGTCTGACAGGGAGATCATGGAAATACTTGAGGCGTTCGACGCCACCGAGTGTCCGCACTCGGCCGCGCAGCTGGCCGGGGCGGATCCCAAGACCGTGCGACGGTACGTCGCCGCCCGCGACGCGGGGGTGCCGGTGATCGGTCCGGGGCGCCGGCCCCGGATCATCGATGTGCACCTGCCCAAGATCGAGGAGTGGGTCGAGCGCTCGGAGGGCAAGGCCCGCGCCGACGTCATCCACGCACGTCTGGTTGGGCTGGGCTTCACCGGGACCGAGCGGACCACGCGCCGCGCGGTCGCGGCCGTGAAGGCCGCGTGGCGGGCAGGCAATCGGCGCACGTACCGGCCCTGGATCGCCGAGCCCGGGCTGTGGTTGCAGTTCGACTGGGGCACCGGGCCGCGCGTGCCCGGTCCGGACGGGCGGGCCCGGGGCACGCTGCTGTTCTGCGCGTGGCTGGCCTGGTCGCGGTACCGGGTCGTGATCCCGACCTGGGACCAGACGTTGCCGACGCTGGTGGCGTGCCTGGACGCCACGTTCCGCACCCTCGGTGGGGTTCCCTCGTACGTGCTGACCGACAACGCACGCACGGTCACGATCGACCACGTCGCCGGGGTGCCGGTGCGCCACCCTGACCTGGTGGCGGTGGCCCGGCACTACGGCACCACGGTGCACACCTGTGTGCCGTACGACCCGCAGTCCAAGGGCGGGACCGAGGCCACGGTGAAGATCGCGAAGGCCGACCTGGTCCCGACCGAGGCGAACCTGCTTGATGAGTACGCCTCCTTCGAGGAGCTGCGGGCGGCGTGCGAGGCGTTCATGGTCAAGGTCAACGGGCGCAGGCACCGCGAGTCCGCCCGCGTCCCCGAGCTGGCCCTGGCGACCGAGCGGTCCCGGTTGCACACCCTGCCGGCCAGCCCGCACACGATGGCCCTCGGGGTGACCCGGGTCGTGAGCACCGACCAGACCGTGCGGTTCGGCTCGGTGCGCTACTCGACCCCGCCCGGGCTGGTCGGGGCCGAGGCGTGGGTCCGCGTCGTCGGCACCGAGGTGATCATCGTCGCCGACACCACCACCCTGCCGGCGGTGCCGGCCTGGGCCGGCGGTGTCGTCGGTCTGGTCGAGGCCGCCCGGCACCAAGCCTCGACCCCGGGCACGCCGCGGATCACCCCGTCCCACTACCCCGACCACCCGCAGGAGGTCGACGGGACGCCCCGGCCACCACGTCCGCGGGCACGCACCGAGGCCGAGGCCGCGTTCCTGGCCCTCGGGGACGGTGCGCAGGCGTGGCTGGTCGAGGCCTCCGCCGCCGGGACCGTGCGAGTCCGGGCCAAGATGGCCGACGCGGTCCAGCTCGCCGCCCTTGTTGGGGCCCAGCGGGTCGACGCCGCGCTCGGCGTCGCCGCCACCGCCGGCCGGTTCGCCGAGGCCGACCTGGCCAGCATCCTCGACCACCTCGCCACCGGCACCAGCGGCGCCGACCTCGTCATCGCCGACGAGACCGTCACCACCCAGCCCGGCACCAACGGGTGGGCCGGGTTCACCACCGGGAGCACCCGATGAACCCCACCAGCACCAGCACGCGCACGAGGACGACGACCGCGGCCGGGCCGGGGACGGCGCCGCCGTTGCCGGCCGACCTTGAGCAGGTGCTGCGGCGGATGCGGCTGCCCTACCTGCGCGCCGCCGCACCCGAGGTGCTGGCCACCGCCAAGGCCCAACGGTGGGACCCGGCCGAGGTGCTGCGCGTGCTGCTCGCCGAGGAGGTCCGCGGCCGCGACGAGGCCACCAAGGCGATGCGCCGCAAGGCCGCCGGGCTTCCCGCGGGCAAGACGTTCGCGTCCTGGCGCGAGGCCGACTCCTCCATCCCAGCCCCGACCCAGTCCGCCCTGGCCGCCCTGGAATGGGTCCACCGCGCCGAGAACCTCGCGATCAGCGGCCCCTCCGGCACCGGCAAGACCCACTTCGTGGAGGCCCTGGCGCACAAGGTCATCGACGAGGGCATGCGGGTGTCCTGGTTCACCCTGGAGTCGCTCACCACCGCGATCGGCCGGGCCGCGGTCGACGGCACCGTCAGCAAGGTCCTGGCCCGCATCACCCGGGCCGAGCTCATCGTGGTCGACGACATCGGCATGCTGCCCTCCGGGCAGGCCGCGGCCGAGGCGTTCTACCGACTCGTCGACGCCACCTACGAGCGCCGCTCCCTCGCCGTGACCAGCAACATCCACCCCTCCGGGTACGACACGATCATGCCCAAGACCCTGGCCACCGCCGCCGTCGACCGGCTCCTGCACCACGCCCACGTCATCATCACCGAGGGCACCTCACTACGCCTGGCCGAGGCCACCACAGGACGAGGGGTGATCCCCTTGACCTGACCGCTTCAGGGAGATCAGCCGACCGCGGACAGGGAGATGAGCTGTCCGCCAGCAAGGAGATCTACTGTCCGCCCACAGGGAAGTCCCAGTGTCCCTTGACAGGCAGGAGGTTGAGCAGGCGCTGAAGGTGGTTGACGACCTCGTGGCTCTGCCGCGCTGGATGAAGCAAACGACGCCCATCGAGCGGGACGCCGTGCTCGCAGGGCTTCGTCGTGTGGCCGTGCGAGATCCGCGCGCCTACGTCGCACTCGCGTGGCTGCTGGTACCTGGCGCATCGCTGGTTGCCGGTCGACTGCGCAGGCTCGGCGACGTGATCGACGAGGTGGTCGCCGGGCAGCTGTGGATCCAGATCCGCGAACACGATCCGGCCGACGACGCGTACGTCGCGACGACGATCCTCAGGCGTGTTGAGCGTGAGTCCATGGCTGAGCTCGGTTTCGGCGAGCTGGCCAAGCGTCGCGATCCCACGTGGGCCAGCTCGGTTCTCATCGAGCGATACGACGAGACGATCCCGGCCGAGGAACCGGACGCTGAGGAGCCACGGGAGCAGCTCATCGAGCTCCTACGACGGGCGCTCGACTCAGGAGCGGTGTCCGACCAGGACCGCGGCTTGCTCCTGGATCTGGCTCATGCAGCCAACCTTGCGGGTGCGCCCCTCCGGCGGGGCAGGGCTGGGCTGACCACACCGTCGGTCGCCCAGTTGGTCAGTGAGGATCACGCGCTCGCGGCCCGGACGATCCGCCGCCACGCCGCCGATGCGCTCGACAGGCTGGGGGAGGTCGCGCGTCAAGGCGGGCTGGCGCTCTGACGTCTGGCCTCAGGCCCAGGACAGCGTCTCGTGCGACCACGTCTTGCCATCGGCATCGCCGGAGAGCGTGGGGTCAATGAGGCGCTTCGCGAGATCGGCAGCGAGGCCCACGGTCCGGTAATCGGCGCAGTGGGGGACAGGTCTGCTCAGCTTCGTGTAGCCGGCTCCCCACGCGGAGGGCACCGCGAAGCTGTCGAACGGCTCCATCTGGCGTCGGCGTGCCTCGGTGACGGTGGCGACTCGCAGCGCGGTGCCGTCGATGTCCTGCGTGGTCGCGATCACGACGAGGTCGACGAGGTCCTTCTCGCGGCTCGACGTGCGTTCGTTGTACTCGGTCATGGTCGCGCAGACCTTGTCGGCGACCTGGTCGACGACGGGGTAGAGGCGGTACTGGTGGCTGACGAGGCGCGGCAGCTCCAGTCCGTTCGCCGGGTCGGTCGTGGTGACCTCACCGGTGATCCCGGTGCCGACGGCGAGGTCCACCTGCAGCGAGCCCTTGGTGCTGAGCCCGATGAAGATCTCGAACCTGACCTTGTAGCCGTCGGTGTAGGGCTGGGTGTCGTTGCCGATCGACGGGGTGTGGCTGACGTACTGGAACCGGAAGTGGTCGCCAAGGTCGATCGCTGCCAGACGGACCAGGTCCTCGAGGGCTTGGGTGAGACTGAAGCCGCGGCGATAAAGGTCGATGTCCCGAGTGGCGCGGGTCGAAGGCACTCGGGCGAGCATGCCCGTGCCGCCCTTCAGCACCCACTCGGAGTCCTCGGCCTGGGAGAACACGCGGCTCAGGAAGCGGTTGAAGTACTCCAGCTGGATCCGCTTGTTGACGTCGAGTGACGGGTCGGCAGAAGCTGCCCTCCTCGCTGCGTCCTTGATCGCGTTTTCGACGCCGCGCGGAGAGGAGTATGGCTCGGGCTCAGCCACGCGTGACCGCCTTCTGGGTCTCACGAATGGCGGCAAGCGTCTCCGGCTTGAGCGCGATGCTGTCGCTCAGGGCCGTGGCCCATCCCCGGCTGATCTTCTCCATGACGTCACTGTCGACGAGCTGTGCCGAGATTCGGCGCGCGACCTCGTCGAGACCTGCGTTCTTGACCAGGTCGGCGCTCACGCGCTCCATAGTTGCGTTGAAGTCGGCGAGCTGGGGAGCCATCGAACTCCGGATTGTTGCGGCAACCGACTCCTGGATCGAGCGCATGGTCTGTTGCATCTCGGGAGTCATAACGAGCCGATCGAGGTCCTCCTTGCTGAGGCCGACGAAGTAGTTCGCAGCGACCCGAGAGCCGAGCGACGCGTCGGCGGCGACTCGACGCGCGACAGCCTCCGAGTCGATGCCTGCGATCTCCATCAGCCGATCCAGCAGGGCGGCTCCATCGCCCTTCTTGAGTCCGTTGCGCTGGGCGAGGGGAGCGAGGAGTGATCGGAGCCGATCGAGGTCGAGGTTCCGCTTGTGAGAGGCGTCGCGGAGTGCGTCGGCGACGAGGCTGAGGTCACCCACCTCTTCGATGAGATCGGCGATGGTGCGCTCCATGGTCATGGCCGGCAGGCCATCGACGAGCGTGACGTCGCGGGGGTCAAGCGTGCGCTGGCGGTAGCGGATGGCGCTGCGCTGACTCTGCCGGCGGACGGGGGAGACGAACTCCTGCCGTAGGGCGCGGAAGTCACCGATGCCGTGCAGGTCGGCGGCGGACTCTCCTGCCACGACCACGCCGTTGGCGCCGTCATTGATGCGCGCCTCGCCCATCGTCTTCGGATCGGTGCTGAGCCAGGCTGCCTTCAGGTCGTCATACGGGCCCGCGGGAGCGCCGGCGTCCTTGTAGACCCCGTGGGCGAGGCGTTCCAGCTGGCCGTCGGCGGCGAGTCGCGAGAGGTCGAGGCGTGTGATGCCGTACATGCTGGCTTGGGCCGAGGTCACCATGCCCCACTGGTAGGCGGTGACCTCAGCGAGCATGCGGAGGGCATCTTTCGACTTCATGCTTGAAGTGTATCGCCTAGTTAGATACATTCCAAGCGAACAGATAGCCTTCAGAGCCCAAGGGTAGGTCCGCTGCTCGAGGGGGCGGTGCGACGGAACTCATCGACCGGAGCCGCGCGCCCTGTCCGCCGTGCGGCGAGATCCTTCACGCGGTAGGCGAGTGCGGCGGTCGGGTGGTCGACAGGCAGCGGCTTGCGGGCGACGGCGAGCTCGAGCATCCGCTCGGCATCGAAGCCCTTGCGCTGGATCCCGTCGAGGTACTTCGCCAATTGGCCGGTCTGCTCATCGCGATTCCCGACGTACGCGACGATCCGCTCCTGCCAGGCGTGCAGCGCTTCGCCGTAGCGAGCGTTGATCCGGTGGGTGAGGTTCCGGTGGTACGCCGCCTCGCCGTCGTCCTTCGGGGGCGGTCCGACGAGCGACCGCCCGTTTGCGGGTACACCGCTGGCCGCCCGCCACACGGCGAGCTCACGGCGCAAGTCCGCGGTGAGGACGTCGATGTATTGCGACGTCCAGTGCGGCAACCTCTCGCGTCGGGCGACGTCCGCGGCCAGCGAACTGACTCGGCGCGAGCGCGCGAACAGGTACGGACCCCAGCTCGGATGGTCGGCCACAACGTCGGGGATGCCCGGAAGCCAGGGGAGTGGCCCGGGCCTGCAGTCCTCGAGATCGGCCCGCAGCTTCGAGCCTGCAAGGGCGACCGCGTCGGCGTACCGCGTGACCGCGTCGTGCAGCTGGGCCTCCGGCGAAGCGCCCGTAGCTCGCGCCGTGGTGGAGGAGACAGCGGCACCGTCGCGGGAGAGAATCCCTTCGAGCACCTCGGTCGCGGTCAGCGCACGGTCGTCGGTCGGGCGGGGCAGGGCGTGTGTCTCATCGAAGCCGAGGACGAGGTGCGCGTGGTTCTCGACGCGACCGCGGGTCAGCATCGTGTAAAGCAGCTGCCGGTCCTCGGCGCCGGTCACGATGCCGTGAACGACGTCGGTGGTGATGCCCTGGGCGGTGTGCACCGTGGAGGCGTAGCCGAGCACGACGTGGGCGGTGACGTAGTCCGCGGGTAGCGTTGCGTGGATCCGCAAGGAGAGGTGTCGCACGGCCAGGCCGCCGTCCGCGCGCACAGCCTCGACCTGCCAGCGGTCGCCGTTCTTGACCCAGTCCGTGCCGCTCACGCCGAGCCGTCGATCGTTGCGGCGGCTGATCACCACGTCGTCGACGTGGGCTGCGCAGCTATCCGAGAGGCGCGCGGATACTCCGGCTGGGCTGCGGGCAGCCTGGGCCCGCAGGTTCAGCTCACGGACGAGTTCACGCGTCGCCGCGAGCATGAGGCAGTCCCGCCCGCCGGCGCGCTCGCGCTGCCAAGCCTCGAAGACATCATCGACGCAAGCGTCCGCGTCGCCGACGTGAACCCGATCGTTGTCGAGGTAGAAGCCCAGCGCGGACGGGTCGCCCTCGCGCAGCGCCAGCGACGCCTCGGCCTCGGCCGGATCGGCGAACCGCACCAGCTCGTCCAGCCGGACCGCGCCGTGGGTGGCGGCCATGTCCCGCAGTACGCCACCGGCGCCGATGGCGGCGAGTTGGCGGTCGTCACCGATGAGACGCACTGACGATCCGCGCGCGACGGCGTACTCGATCACGGCCGCAAGGGTGAGCGTGTCGGCCATGCCGGCCTCGTCGATGACCACCAGCGTGCCGGGGTCGATGCTGCTCACGAGCGAGGAGTCGGCGTCGTGGCGGAGGTCGTGGACGACCTTGGCGAGCGTCTCGCACGGTATTCCGGTCGCCTCGGCGAGCGCCGCAGCGGCTGCCGCGGATGGCGCGAGCCCGACCGCATTGTGGCCACCCCTGGCCCACACATTGGCGAGCACCTGCATCGCCGTTGTCTTGCCCGACCCGGCTGGCGCGAGCGCGAGCTGCACGCGTGCGCCGCTGGTCGCCAGCGCGGTCACCATGTCCTGCTGCCCGCGGTTGAGCGGTACGCCGTCGAGTATTGCGGCGAGCACCGACAACTCCACGTCGTCGACAGGCCACGCGAGACCGTCGAAGTGCCGGGCGGCTTCGACGATGCGCTCCTCGGCCTCCAGCACACGACGGCTCGTGTAGTGATCCCGGCCGGTGTGCCGATAGACGCTGGTGCCGTCCGAGCGGCGCAGCACGGACGGCTCGGTGATCGGATCAAGTTCCGGCGTCAGGTTGATCGACAGGCGACCGATCGCGTCGTCGACGATCCACTCGACGACCTCACCCACCCGGTCAGCAGGCACGGCGACGCCCCGCACTTGGCGTTGTGCCTCGGCGCGCACATGCCAGACCTGCCAGGTCGCCCGTCGCGACTCAACCTCCGCGATCACCCGCTCAGCGGCTTCGTGAATCCACGCCGTCGTGACCTGCTGCTCCGGCCGCGGGGCTGGGCGACCGGCCGCCGACGCCATCGAGTCGACATCCCGCTCGGACCCGAGTACGTCGACGGCTTCGCGCCACCAGGCCTGCCGCTGCTCGGCGTACGACCGCGGCTCGTGCTTGGCCTCGCGGGTCTCGAGGTTCGCTTGTTGTGCCAGCGCCACCGACTCGACCGGCGTCGGTGGACGGCCTTGCCTCGTTCGGAACTCCCGCGCCAGCTCCCGTTGCCGCGCGGCGATGGCGGTCCGCCGCTGCGACCACCGCTGACACAGTTCCGCCGAGACGCCCTCGATCTCGCGCACGGGCCGCTTGCGATCTCCGGTGGTTGAGCCTGTCGAAACCCCGGGCCGCTCGACGAACGTGATTCCGAGCGCCTCGACCAGGTGCCGCTCGAGGGCGGTGTTGTAGGTCTCCGACGCGGCGACGACGTGCTCGTGCAGGACCTTGCCGTAGATCGAGAGCCATTTGCCCGAGCGCGTCTGCACCTTGTTGGCGACCGCGACGTGGGTGTGCAGATCGGGGTCGCCCGCCCGGGAGTCGCGGTGCGTAAATGCCGTCCCGATGAGCCCGCACGTCTCGACCTGCCGGGCACCGTTGCGCCCCTCACGGGTGAACAGCACCTCGCGCTCGATGAAGGCCAGCGCATCGGCCACTGCTGCATCGTGCGCCTTCTCAATCGCACGGGCGACCTCGATAGGGGCCACGGCCCAGAGCGCCGACACCGACTTCACGGGCGAGAACGTCAGGTCGAAGCCGGCCACCGCCGTCTGCCGGGGCCGCGAGTAGCGAGCCAGCGCATCCGACAGCTCCCGGGCGCTCGCGGGGTCTCGTACGTGCTCGGCGACGAAGCGTTCACGGGCGACCTCGTTTCGCACTCTGGCGCGCAGGTCGTACGACGGCTCCCCTGTGTTTGAGCTTGTCGAAACCCTCGTGGCGCGGACTCGCTTGGCGACTTCGGCGTTGAACCCGTCGACGCCTGTGTTGTCGTAGACCTTGTACGCCGCCCCGAGCTGCTCGCCGGTGAGCGGGTGCGACCCGGTGCCGAACAGGTGCTCCATCTGGTCAGCCGTCACCGCATCACCGGTCGTCCCCAGGCCGTCGATCCCGACGAGCCCGGAGCCGACCCAGCGCCCGGGCGACTCGCCCTTCGCCGAGTAGTAGTTGGCCAGAGGAGTGCTGCCCTTCTCTGTCGAGTCGAGCGCAGCGACCTGCCGCGTCAGGTACTCGTACCCCGACCCCGCCGAGAGCTTGTGGAGCGTCATGGTCACATCCCAAACGGCCAGCGGAGGATCGCGAGTGGCCAGCGCCCGGGGTGTGGATGAAAGAGGTGTGTCGGGTGGCGATAAGGGAGAGGCCTGAGCGGTGAGACGAGGACAAGCAGGAGCGCGGGGGAGACACTTGGGAGGAGGGGCAGGAGGAGGTCAAGGAGGGTGGGCTCAAAGCTCGGAGTCCGGCTTCGTCGTTGCGCCGGGTGATTTGGTCTGAAGGGTGACGTCGAGTCCAGCGGCACCGTCTTCAGCTGATGTGGGAGTCGGAGGCATCGAGACTCGTTCCTCCCGCAGGCGCTCTAACGATGTCAGCGCGTACTCGGTACGCGCCGCGAGGTCGTCGGGCTCGACTCGACGATCGAAGTAACTCTGCGCCCTTGCCTTCGTGAGCAGTTCGGGATTCGCAGGGAGTTGTTCGAGAACCGCGTCGATGCCGAGAAGGTCATCGACCGTTCCAGCGGAGAAGTCGCCCATCGATGTCCACGCTTCCTCACCGTTGCTCGCTTGACCCAGGGGAACCAACTGACCCAAGAGTTCGGTGAGCTGCCATGCGCCTTGATTGACAAGCTTCCATGTCAGCGCGCGAGCGCGTTCAGCGTCGGCGAGGGCACGGTAGGCGTAGAGGAAGGTCGTCACACGCGGATTCGTCGCGACAGACTCGGTCGCCATACGACGCAGTGCCTTCTCGAGTGCTTGGACTATGCGCGGCGTGGCGAGCTCGGACCAACGATGCTCCTTGTCCGTGTCTTGAGCGACCTTTCGCACCGCGTCGGCAGCTAGTGCTAGCGACGAGTCGTTGGCGTCGGCCAGGGCTGCGAGGAGCGTCGTCGCGTGAGTGGGCTCGGTCGCATCGAGCGCGCTGATGGCTAGCAGAAGGATCCCAAAATCGGGTGAGAGGCTGAACATGCCGCCCTTCTGGTCCATCGCGCTCAAATACAGGCTGCCGAGTAGGGGCAGGAGAGTGGTTGCTGGTAGCGGGTCGACGTCGTGTTCGCGAATGAGCTTCCGGATCGCGGTGCCGCTGTCGGTCGCCATCCACTCAACCAGCTTCTTCACCGCCGGACCGATGGACTCGGCTCGGAGCTCGCTCACCGCGTCGCGAATGACGGACTGCGGCAGGTCCGACTCGGGCACTCCGACCTGTATGTACCTGTCGAAGTGCTCCGAACTCCCCACGCCGAGGCGACGCGTGATGTCCTCCTGGTACGAGCCTGCATAGGTCGTGTTGTCGCGTGCGCCTCGAAGGAACACGAACATCTCGGCAAGGAGATGCGCGACGTGCGTGGGGTATCGAGGTTCAGCCGATGCGATGAGTTGTGTCCAACGCTTCCATCGATCGTGAGGGGTCTCCTTCTGATGGCCGAAGCTCCACGAGGATTCGTGCTGAAGGACTTCGTCCCGGTTGGCGACAACCAGGTCGAGCACGCGGCGTTCGAACGTCCGCAGAAAGGTGACGAGCGTGAAGTCGACGAAGTCGACCTCACCCGAGACTTCGGGCCACATCGCGTCCACCTGGGTGAACAGTCGCTTAACCGACCGGGGTTGATCGAGGTATGCGGCGAGGCACCCTTGCCAGGCTTTCTGGAGTCGTCGGCCGGCATCAGCTGACAGAGTGATCTTGTGACGGGCGCAGATCTCGTCAATACACGCGTTTGCGAGAGCAGCTTCCTGTTCCAGCAGCAGGGGTGGGATCTCCAAGCGCACCTGAATGATCTTCTCGAGGTACTGCTGAGCGCGACCGGTTCCCTTCCCGACGAGATCAGTCGATTCCAGGACCTCCGTCAGAGTCTGCTCGTCGTACGCGAGGAGGTAATACACGTTCGGCAACCGGCCAAGCAGTCGCACCAGCTTGAAGGTAAAGAGCAATTCCTCTGGGGACAGACGATCCAGATCATCAAGAACCATGAGGACGGGTTGCTCGAGGGAGCGGAGGCCTTCCGCGGCCCGTTCTCGCAATCGTCCCGGACTCCGGTCGCCCGCGAGCAGAGCGCCGACCGCACCAACAGGGCCGGATGCGTCAACACCCACGACGCCCCCTACCGCGCCGAAGGGCGCGACGCGGGATACCCAGTTTGCGACGCTCTCGCGCCACTCCTTCCCGAGGACGGATTCCGGCACGGCGTCTCGAAGCGATGCGAAGAACCCTGCGACGGCTCCCCCATAGTCGGAGTAGGACCACGGATTGTGGGCTCCGACGTGCCATCCGTCTGAGGACAGCTGCTCCTGAATCTGCTCGACCAGGCTCGTTTTTCCTGATCCCCACGGGCCGACCAGGGCTACAACGGCACTCTCAGTCTGTTGAGAGAGGTCCGCGATGGCTCGCGCTAGCTGGCGGGCCAGCCGGCGCCGGTTCAGCACGTCATGGTCTGGGTCAACGGGGTCGTCGGAGTACATACTCCCGATCGATCGATCCAGTTGGCGTCCCTTGCCCAGTTCCGGCTCGACGTCGCGCTTGAACAGCCTCATGCGCCTTCCTCCGCCATGACTTCGGCCTGCTTGATGATCAACTCGGTGGCAGCCGGCTCCTGATCGGGCGGGTAGCCGTGCTTGAGCAGTAGGCGCTTGATGCGGGTCCGAAGCTTGGCGCGCACCTGCTCCTTGAGCTGCCAGTCGGTCTTAGCGTCCTTCCGGACGATCTCGGTGAGCTCGTGCGCGATGGCCCGCAGCGTCTCGTCTTCCATGGCCAACCGGGCCGACTCGTTGGTCATCATGGCGTCGTAAAAGGCGAGCTCGTTGTCTGTGAGGCCCGTTTGCTCACCGCGGCGCTTCTGCTCCTGGATGGCCTTGGCGATCTCGACGATCTCAGCGATGACCTGGGCCGCGTCGATAGTTCGGTTCTGGTAGCGATTGAGGGCCTCGGACAGCATCTCGGAGAACCGTCGGCCGGCGACGACGTTGCGCTTGCCGATGATCTTGACCTCGCTGGAGATCAACCGCCGCACCGCTTCGAGCTGCAAGTTCTTCTGGTCCGAGGCTTCAAATCGCTCGCGGAACTCATCGTCGATCACGGAGATGTCCGGCTTCTCCAGGCCAGCCTCGGCGAAGATGTCCAGGACGCCGGTCCCGGTCATGTGCTCGCTGATGATCTGGCGGACCGCGGTGTCGAGAACGGCCTCGCCATCCGAATCGCGGTCGACTGCTTCGATCTTGGCGATCGACTGACGCACAGCGTCGAAGAACGCCACGTCGTCGCGGATCGCCGTCGCCTCCGGTGAGGTCGGCACTAGTGTCATGAGTCGCTTGAGACGCCCGGTGTGAGCCATGAAGCGCTTCTTGAGCGAGGGTCCCTCTGCGGCCTCGTTGTCGAACTCACCCTCGCCGACATCGTCGCCGGCCTCCTCGGCACCGCGCTCGGACTCGAGCAGGCGGTCGACGGTGGCTGTCACGGCGTAGACGAACGCCTTGGCTTCACCGCTGCCGAGGATGGTGACCCAGTCGATGTCGTGGAGCAAGTCGCTGACGACGGCATGCTCGGAAAGCATCTCGGGAATTGCAGCCTGGCGGACGTCCTCACCAATTGCGCGGTCCTGCTTGTCGCGGTCGGTGTAGGTGGCGAGTGCTTCCTTGAGGTTCTCCGCGATCCCGATGTAGTCGACGATGAGACCGGAGGGCTTGTCCTTGAAGGTCCGGTTCACGCGGGTGATGGCTTGCATCAGCCCAGCCGACCGCATGGGCTTGTCGACGTACATCGTGTGCATGGGCGGCGAGTCGAATCCGGTGAGCCACATGTCCCGGACGATGACCAACTCCAGGGGATCGTTGGGGTCGGAGGCCCGGGCCTTCATTGCGCGACGCTCGGCCTTGTTGCGAATGTGAGGCTGGTACGACCCCGGGTCGGTGGCGTTGCCCGTGATCACGACCTTCACCGCACCGGTCGCGTCGTCGTCGCTGTGCCATTCGGGCCGCAGCGCGATGATGGCGGCGTAGAGGTCGACCGCGATGCGCCGCGACATCGTCACGACCATCGCCTTGCCGGCGAGGACGTCGCGCCGAGCCTCCCAGTGCATCACGATGTCGGACGCGAGCTCCTTGATCCGCTTGTCGGAGCCGACAATCGCCTCTACCTTGGCCCACTTGGACTTCAGCCGCTCGCTGATCTCTTCTTCGGACCCGACCGTGGCGTCATCGAACTCGTCGTCGATGGCATCCTTCGCCTCGTCAGGCAGCTCGACCTTGGCCAGCCTGGGCTCGTAGAACACCTTGACAGTGACCCCGTCTTCGATGGCCTGGGTCATGTCGTAGACGTCGATGTATTCGCCGAAGATCTCCGCGGTCGAGCGGTCCTTCTCGTCGATCGGTGTGCCCGTGAATCCGATGAACGATGCCTGCGGCAGCGCGTCGCGGACGTTACGAGCGAACCCATCGATCAGGTCGTAGTTCGACCGGTGGGCCTCATCGACCATCACCACGATGTTGAGGCGGTCGGACAACAGCGGAAACGCGCGGCCGGCCTCGCGGTCCTCCCGGGTGAGGCCGAACTTCTGCAGCGTGGTGAAGATGATCCCGCCCGACTCCCGGCCCGCGAGCAGCTCCTTCAGGTGCGCGCGTGAGTCCGCCTTCATCGGCGCCTCCGGAAGAGGTGATCCCGGCTTTGACGGGGCGAACGTCTCATCGAACAGTTGGTCGTCGAGATCGTTACGGTCGGTCAGTACGACGACTGTCGGGTTCTCCATCCCCGGATGGCCCATGATCTTGCCCGCGTAGTAGGCCATCTCCAACGATTTGCCGGAGCCCTGCGTATGCCACACGACCCCGATACGCCCATCGGTCTCGACCGACTCCAGCGTCTGGTCGACGGCCTTGTTCACCGCCCAGTACTGGTGGTACTTCGCGACCGCCTTCCTGGTCTCGGTGCCGTCGCCGAACGTGGCGATGAAGTTGCGGCAGAGGTCGAAGAACACGTCGAGCCGGAACATCCCCCGGGTGAGCACCTCGATCTGGGGGATGCGCAGGCCTTCGCGGTTCTTCGGGTCGCGCCGCGTCCCATCGATCGTCTTCCAGGCAGCCCAGTGATTCCATGGCGCCGAGAACGAGCCGGCCAGGGCCTCGACGCCGTCGGAGACGACTGCGATCTGGTTCCACTTGAACACGTCGGGGATCTGGCTGCGGTAGGTCTGAAGCTGCCGGTATCCACCGGTCACCTTCGCGTACTCCTTGCCTGCCCGCTTCAACTCGAAGATGGCCAGCGGCAGTCCATTGGCGAACAGCAGCACGTCGGGCCGCCTCGTCCTCTTCGGCCCTTCGATGCTGAACTGGTTGATCGCCGCAAGGTTGTTGTTCTTGGGGACCGCCCAATCGATCAGTCGCGCACGATCACTGCGCAGTTCTCCGTTCGCGTCCCGGTACTCGACCGGGACGCCCTGGATCAGGTGGCGGTAGGCGTTCCAGTTCTCCGTCTCGATCAGTGGGGACTCGGTGCGCTTCACGGTGCGCACGACCTCCGCCACTGCATCGGGCGGAAGGTCAGGGTTCAGCCTGGCAACCGCGGACGCCAGCCGGCCGTTCAGGACCACCTCGCGGTAGTCCGCCCGCTCTGCACCCAGCTCACCCGGCGCGATGTCGGGTCCGTGGACTGGCGTCCAACCGAGCTCCTGCAAGATCTCCAGTACCCACTGCTCGAGAGCGTCCTCGGTCGGCACCATCAGGCCACCGCCAAGTCCTCGAAGACCCGGACCTTGCCGGACATCAACAGCGGAAGGAGCTCGTCCCGCGTGTTCATGACGTCCGCGATCTCGTCCCGCAGCGCCTCAGTCGCGGCCGTAAGCGGAACAAGTATGGCCTCGGCGGCCCGGCGCGCGCTCGGCGTAGGGACTGTCATCTCGACACGGCGAAGGTCGGTGAGACTCACGTAGGGCGCCATGTCCGTCTGGTCCTTGACGATCCCGATCTGGCGCAGGAACTCAGCAGACCGCGCCCACCGGTAGAGCCAAGAAGGGCTGAAAGCAGCCGCATTCGTAGCCCGAAGGAAGCAAAGTTGGGGGCTATACGCGTGCTCTGGGAAACCAGGCGGAACCAATGCGATGCGTCCGACGGTGCCCTTGGTCGTGATCAGGACGTCGTGCACCTGCGACACCTTGAACCCCATCCTCGGCCGGAAAGACTCAAGGATGCGGTCCTTGTATGAGGGCGAGATCTCGGCATCGAGCACGTCAGCCACCCGAAGGATCGGAATCCCCGACTCGCTGAGCTGGTCGGCTCGGGTTCGGTAGCCGTCCGAGAGCACGAGGTCCCCGCGCGCGAAGACGACTGATTCCAAGGGGTGTCAGTGGTCGTAGGCGGTTAGGGATCGTAGGACGGGTTGGCTGGTGTGGTCGTTGTGCCAGATGGCGGTGGTCAGGGCCAGGAGTCGTTGGAGGACGCGGACGATGACGCCGGCTTGGGTTCGTCCGCCGTGGCGTT
>Ga0209607_1000582_pt1 | contig 32508 bp, 32 predicted proteins | sample AD_UKC117_MetaG_FD_184413 | JGI IMG/M metagenome (GOLD analysis project Ga0209607, IMG submission 184413) | Active sludge microbial communities of municipal wastewater-treating anaerobic digesters from Hong Kong - AD_UKC117_MetaG (SPAdes)... | ecosystem: Engineered > Bioreactor > Anaerobic >... | reverse complement strand
CGGGTACCCGCACCGTTTCTGAATACCTTGGAAACCATCAAACACTTGTTCCCCGCACTCGACGATGCTCATCACGTAAACTGAGGGACACCACCCGAATATGCGACAATTCCAAAACAGCCCGTTAGCCGACATAACAACCTTAACCCTCGTCATGTCTTGTTAAAGTTGTGACTACCAGGTAATTTCATGCTATCTGCCATTCATCGTTAATTTTCCATGCAAGCCTTGTTCAACCTGTTCCTGGATATCTGTCTGTTCCGTAAAGGTCCGCAACATGTGCCTTTCTCGGTGGCGTTGCTCAAAATGTGTCTGCTGGCCTATGGCTTATCCGGTCTGGTGGTCCTAATTCTCAGCACTCCCGTTCCGGTCGCGCTCCTGCAAATTCTGCTGGATTTAGTGCTGCTCAGCGGATTACTGTATTTAGCATTAATACTGTATCGACGCCCTCGACGCTTTGAGCAAACGCTGAGCGCCCTGACCGGCGCGGGCGCGCTGATAGGATTGCTGGCCCTACCACTGATGAGTTGGATCGTCCATCAGCAACCGGACGGCGATACCCAACTGCCTTTGTTGCTGTTGCTGGTGCTCATGGTCTGGAGCATCGCCATCATGGCTCACATCCTGCGCTACGCTTTCGAGACCTCGATCTGGATTGGCGCGTTATATGCGTTGGGCTATACCTTCCTGTCGTGGACCTTGACCGGCTGGATCGGCCCGGAAGCCGGTTGAACAGGTCTTTGCGACGTTATCAACCCGGACAGCGAGATTTTTCCGTAATGCATATTCACATCCTGGGCATCTGTGGGACCTTCATGGCCGGAATCGCCCTGCTGGCCCGCGCCGCGGGACACACCGTATCCGGTTGCGATGCCGGCGTTTATCCACCCATGAGCACTCAACTGGCGGAAGCCGGCATTGCGTTGCGAGAAGGCTACGATCCCGGGCAGCTGACCGAATTCAGACCGGATGCCGTCGTAGTCGGCAATGTCATGAGCCGGGGACGGCCGATTATCGAGGAACTGCTAAACCAGGGGTGGCCCTATACATCTGGACCGGCCTGGCTGGCGGAGCATGTATTACAAGGCCGGAAAGTCCTGGCGGTCGCTGGCACCCACGGCAAAACCACGACTAGCAGCCTGCTGGCCTGGATTCTTGAATACGCCGGGCTGGAGCCAGGCTTTCTCATTGGCGGCATTCCCGCCAACTTCAACGTCTCGGCGCGGTTGGGTCAAGCCTCTTTCTTTGTTGTCGAAGCGGACGAGTACGATACGGCATTCTTCGACAAGCGCTCGAAGTTTGTGCATTACCGACCACGCACCCTGATTCTTAACAACCTGGAGTTCGATCACGCCGATATTTTCCCCGATCTGGCGGCGATCCAGCGGCAGTTTCACCATCTACTGCGCACGGTGCCTGGCGCCGGACTCATCGTCACCCATGGCCAGGACGCTCATCTGGCCGAGGTGCTGGCCATGGGTTGCTGGACCCCGGTACAACGATTCGGAACCGGCGACTGGGAAGCGCGTGAGATTGTCCCCGATGGCAGTGCTTTTGATGTGGTCTTGCAAGGCAAGTCACAGGGTCGCGTAGAGTGGAGTCAGTTGGGAATGCACAGCATCCACAATGGGCTGGCGGCCATCGCCGCCGCCGGCCATGCGGGCGTCCCTCCCGCGACCGCCATTGAGGCGTTACGGGGTTTTCAGGGAGTCAAGCGCCGTCTGGAAGTGCGTGGCGCGGTTCATGGGGTCACGGTTTACGATGACTTTGCCCATCATCCAACGGCTATTGCTACTACACTCTCCGGATTGCGCGCCCGAGTTGGCGCAGAACCGATCATCGCCGTGCTGGAGCCGCGTTCCAACACCATGAAACTGGGTGTATTCAAGGACAGCCTCGCCCCAGCGCTGGCAGTCGCCGATGTGGTCGTGCTTTACCAGGCGCCGGAATTGGGTTGGAATCTCGCGGAGGTAGGGGCAGCGCTTGGATCAAAGGGACAAGTCAGCCACTCTCTTGATGAGACCCTGGCGGCGATCCAGACGCAGGCCAAACCGGGAACTCATGTTCTGATCATGAGCAACGGCGGTTTTGGCGGCATTCACGAACGTTTGCTTCAGGCGCTACAAGCGTTTGATCATCAGCTAATTTAGCGTTCCTGAATAAAACCCCGGCCTGCAGCAAACCGGCAAGCCGGGGCTTTTTTATCAGATCGGTGGGCGAAAACCGACAGTTTTGCTAAATTATTATCGACCATCGCCAGTCGATCCCAATTAATCAACCCAGGGAGAAGTCCGAACATGATGCAGCTGAAGGAAATCCTGAAGAGAAAAGGCGACCAGCCGGTCACCGTACCCACCACCGCCAGCGTCGCCGACGCCATTCACGCCATGAACGAGCGTAAGGTCGGTTCGGTCATGGTGCTGGAAGCCAGCGGCGCGCCAGCGGGTATTTTCACCGAGCGCGACGTACTGAACCTGTGCGCCGAAAACCGGACCGATTTCGCCAGAATGTCGATCCGGCCCTGCATGACCTGCGATATCACCATGGGCCAACCCGAGGAGACCATCAGCGCCGCATTGACGGTCATGACGGCTAAACGTTTCCGCCATCTACCCGTGGTGGAAGATGGTAAACTCACAGGCGTGGTCTCCATTGGCGACCTAGTCAAGGCTAAACTGGAGGAAACCGCCCAGGAAGCGCAAGCGCTGCGTGAATACATCACGGCCTGAAACCCCTCCAGAGGCATGGACTGGAACATGACCACCGGTTCTTCGCGTCAATCAATGGCAACCACCGGTGAAGAGCGTTTCTGGGAAACCAGAACACTCGCTGATCTGACCAAAGCTCAATGGGAAGCGCTATGCGATGGGTGTGGTAAATGCTGCCTGCATAAGCTGGAAGAGGAGGAAACTGGCCAGCTGTTCCACACCAACGTCGCTTGCCGTTTGCTGGATCTGCGCAGCGGTCGTTGCACCCACTATGCCGAGCGGTTCCGCTGGGTTCCGGATTGTGTGCAACTCACCCCTGCCGAAGTGCGACAACTTCGCTGGCTGCCGGCCACCTGCGCCTACCGCCTTCGGGCAGAGGGCCAACCCTTGCCTGACTGGCATCCACTGCGAACCGGCGATCCACACTCCACGCAGCGCGCCGGCATGAGCATCATTCACTGGGCGGCGCCGGAACGACGGGTCCGTCGTTTGGAAGATCATATTTTGGAGCGAGCGCCATGAAAGTCCGTTGTCTGACGCTGGGTTCATTCCAGGTCAACGCTTATCTGCTGGAAGACCCGGCAACTGGAGCCTGCGCTGTGGTGGATACCGGCGAAGGGCCGCAATTGGCTCATGCCCTGGCCAGTATGACGCCGCGTCCGAATCTACAGGCGATTTTACTGACCCATGCCCACTTCGATCATGCCGGAGGATTGGCGGACCTGCAACAGGAATTCCCCGCGGCGGTCACCTGGTTGCCTGCGCTGGAGCGGCCAATGTTCGACGCCCTGCCCCAGCAAGGTTCGCTACTGTTCGGGATGCCGGATTTCGATCGGCCCTGTGGGCGGATCGACCGGGAAACGCAGGATGGGGAAACGGTTGACGTGGGTCCCCTGCGTTTCAAATTTCTGTCCACGCCCGGTCATACGCCTGGCCAGGGTTGCTATTACGACGACACCTATGTTTTTGTTGGCGATACTCTGTTTGCGGGCAGCATCGGCCGCACCGATTTTCCTCTAAGCGATCCGGAATTAATGTGGCGGAGCCTTCGCCGCTTGCTGGAACTGCCCGGTCATCTAATGGTATGCAGCGGACATGGACCAGTGACCACGCTGGAACAGGAATTAAAAACCAATCCCTATCTGGATTACCTCCGTCGCGAACGAGACATCGAAGCGCCATCCAGCGGATTACTGTCGCTCGGACCGCGTTGGAGCTGAACCGCTAACCACTCGGCTTGTCGCTAACCAATGTGCGGCGCGCGACGGGAACGTCGCCAACGCCAAGGAACGTCGCGCCACTGACCATACGCTGGCGCCAATAGCGCTGATTCAACTTGACCTTGCGCACTTTTCGGCTGCTCGAGGAGGCATGAATCATTTGGCCGTTGCCTGCATAGATACCTACATGAGAGACTTGGCCGCTGCGTCCTGTGCGAAAGAACAAGAGATCGCCCGGAAGCACCCGACGCTGCGGTTGCGCCGCCTGGAATTGCGCCACCGAGGTGCGCGGTAACGAGATGCCCGCCTGCAGGTAAGCATATTGCACCAAACCACTGCAATCGACCCCGTCTGGCGATTCGCCGCCAAGGACATAAGGCACACCGATCAACCGTTCCGCTGTGGCAACAATGCGTTGGCGAACTACCGCATGAGGATCATGTGTAGAAACCGAAGGGGTCGCGCATCCACCAAGCCACAACGGCCCGGTAAGCAGCAGCAGAATAATAGAGAGGCGGTTAGAATGCAGCGGTATCGACATAAGGGCTATTCCGGTTGGTTTCAGGGTCGATCACCACACCCAAAGGGGTGACCATCCGTATTGCCTCGCCTATTATAGAAGGCGATTCGCATCTCGCCAAAATATAGAACTGGATATTCCAGGAGTCAGGCATATACTTTTCGCGCGGACACGGACAAGATCATCTATAGTAAAAACACCTTAATCCAACACACGCGTTCTCGCCAATCCCTCCGAGAGGAACGAATGAAGGCAACTCAAGATAGAGTCGTATCATTGCACTACACGCTTACTGATGACCATGGTCTGCTACTCGACTCCAGTCGTGGGCGCGACCCGTTGGCTTATCTGCATGGTCATGGTCATATCATCCAGGGCCTGGAATCTGCGCTCGAGGGTTGCGAAGCAGGTTTCAGCGGATCCGTGAGGGTGCCGCCAGCGGATGCTTACGGCGAATACGATCCTCAAGGAGTGTTCGAGGCGCCGCGCGATCAGTTCCCACCGGGCGAAGATATTCAGGCCGGCATGCGCGTCCAAGCCGAAGGTCCCCAGGGAATCGTAAATTTCACGGTCTTAAGCGCAAACGATCAGGGCGTCATGCTGGACGCCAATCATCCATTGGCTGGCAAAACCCTAAATTTTGAAGTCGAAGTGCTGGAAGTGCGGCAGGCGACTGATCAGGAATTGGCCCATCGCCATGTGCATGCGCATGGCCACGACCATTAGGCGTTCACCTGATCCAACGCGCGGGGACTGTTCCCTTGTGTGAATGGATATGTAGAATAAACCTGGAAAATTAAGCGTTCAGTTTGAGGTCTCTCGCGCCATCATGTTGCTGCGATCCTTTCATTTCGCCGGCGAGGAAGCACCGCCCTTTGAACTCAAAGGGAGCCTGTTCACGCTAACGGTTCTGCATCTTTTCCAACTGGATCGAGCTGCTATCGAGCGGCACTTGGCGGAGAAGATCAAGCAAGCCCCCAGCTTTTTCAACAATACTCCGGTCGTAATTGATCTGGAGGGGATGACCGATTCGCCGGATGGTCTGGATTTTAATGGCTTGTACGAACTGTTGCGTGCGCATGGCATGGTGCCGGTCGGGATTCGCAATGGGACGCCGATGCAGCAGGCCGCCGCCCGCCTGGCCGGGTTGCCTGTGCTACCGGAGAGTCGCGCCGCTAACAATGGCAAAAAAACCGAACGAGCTGAAGCCGCGCCGATGCACAGCCGGATCGTCAATCATCCAATTCGTTCGGGTCAGCAGTTTTACGCGCCAGAAGGTGATTTGATTGTATTGGGAGCGGTCAGCGCTGGGGCTGAGGTGATTGCTGATGGCAATATTCATATTTATGGCGTGCTGCGTGGACGCGCCCTTGCTGGCGTCAGGGGCGATGCCGAGGCCCGGATTTTCTGTCAAAGTCTAGAGGCAGAGCTGGTTTCTATCGCCGGTCGCTATCGAATCAGCGAACAGATCGAATCATCTGACCGAAGTAAGGCCGCACAGATTCATCTGGTGGAAGACCGATTGATTATTGAACATTTAAACCGCTAATGAGTCACGTTGTAACAAAATCGGATTAGACTCACCGGTTATTTGATTATGGCATACAACCTTAGCAGGATAATCGCTTGGCAACCATTATCGTCGTGACCTCCGGCAAGGGAGGCGTGGGCAAGACAACGACCAGCGCAAGCTTCGCTACCGGTCTGGCTCAGCGTGGCTATCGGACTGTGGTCATCGACTTCGATGTGGGATTGCGCAACCTGGATTTGATCATGGGTTGCGAACGGCGGGTGGTGTATGACTTTGTTAATGTCATCAACAACGAAGCTAACCTCAATCAGGCGCTGATTCGTGACAAGCGCGTGGAAAATCTGTATATCCTGCCGGCTTCGCAGACGCGCGACAAGGAAGCGCTAACCAAGGAAGGTGTGGAGCGGGTGCTGAACGAACTTAAGGTGGGATTCGATTATATTGTGTGCGACTCACCGGCAGGCATTGAGCGCGGCGCGCTGATGGCGCTGTACTTTGCTGATCAAGCGCTAGTGGTGACTAATCCGGAAGTCTCGTCGGTGCGTGATTCTGACCGGATTCTCGGCATTCTGGCCAGTCGGTCGCTGCGTGCTGAACAGGGCGATGAGCCGGTCAAGGAGCATCTGGTGCTGGCCCGCTATGCGCCGGAACGAGCCGATCGTGGCGATATGCTGAGCGTGGACGATGTGCTGGAGATTTTGGGGATCCCACTGCTAGGCGTTATCCCTGAATCTCAGACCGTCTTGCAATCCTCGAATGCCGGGGTTCCGGTGATTCTGGAAGACAGCAGTGAAGCCGGCGCAGCCTATAGCGATCTGGTGGATCGCTTTCTTGGCAAGGATCTGCCGCATCGATTTACCTCGGCCCAAAAAAAGGGCTTTCTTCGGCGTCTGTTTGGCGGGAGCTGAGTCATGAGACTGCTAGACTCGATATTCCGCGCGCCTCCCAGCAAATCCGCTGCGCTCGCCAAAGAACGGTTGCAAATCATTGTGACCCATGAGCGGGGTAATCGACGCAACAGTCCTGACTATTTGCCAGCGCTCAAAAAGGAACTGCTAGAGGTCGTGCGCAAGTATGTGCCTATCGATCAAAGTCAGGTCAAAGTGCATCTGGATCGTGAGGATGGCTATGAGGTGTTGGAGTTGAACATTACCCTGCCGGAAGAAGAACAGCGTGTGGCTCAACCGCGTCCGAATGGTGGTGGAGCATAGACGGGTGGCGCCGTGACCGATACACATAAGAATCAACATCGGGCTGAGGCCAGCGAAGAGGTTCGGGTTCGCCTCGACAAATGGTTATGGGCAGCGCGATTCTTCAAAACCCGAGCCCTGGCGACCGAAGCCGTGAATGGCGGGCGGGTTCATGTCGGTGGTCAAAGGGTTAAACCCGCCCGGGCGATTCATCCAGGCGAAACCTTGCGTATTCAGCGCGATGCCAGTGAATATGTTGTGATAGTCCGCGCACTTAGCGACCGGCGTGGACCGGCTAAAGAAGCGGCCCTGTTGTACGAGGAAACGGCTGAAAGCCATCAACGACGCGAGGAATACGCTGAACAGCGCCGCTTGAACGCCATGACCGTTCCTCGACTCGAGGGGCGTCCCACTAAGCAGGATCGTCGGCGCATTGTTCATTTCACTCGAAATGGAGAATGACTCTACAGCCTGTGCTGGTCCTGCGCTCACCCCCAACATCGTTCCCTGGCTGCAAAGCCTTTGGTTCGAGCTGGATGCGCTGTTGCCGCACACCGTGGAACCGGACAATAGTTGCTGGAGCGTTAGTGACGGACTTCGATTAAATCCCCAGCCAGCGCAAATCGGGATCGGGCTGTGAGCGATTCCAAACCGCGTGGAATAATTCCAGCAGTTCCTTCATACGTTCGCTGGGTTGCGGCTCGTAACGGCCCAGCAAGCGGCGGGGATCGCTAAAGCGCAGCAAGGCTTGTTCATCCGAAATAACAAAAGCTTGACTCAATTCTAATCGGGCTGGGACTTCCTCCCGGTTTGGGGTGCGTAGAAGCAGGGCGGTAGTCAACCGCTCACCCAATCGCGCCAGGCGAGGGCAACCATTGCGCCATTCCTGCGCCGGCGGCAAAATCAGATGCAACCGCACCTTAGACTGCTCGACTACCCGGGCGCGGATAGCGTCGATGATCTCGGGATCATCATACAATTCCGGACGCACCAGCGGCGTGTACCAATAAAGGGTGCGCTGCATGCTCTCCAGCAACTCCAGTAGGGCCTGTCGGCTATCGTCCAGTCCGTCCAGCGCAATGAAGCGAGTTAAATTGTCATCGGTCATCGCTATTACTTCTCGCATACTTAATAACGCAACTCCACATCCGCCGGGAACTGATGCAGCGTTGCCGTGTGATCGGTGAAGGTTGTGATTGGCCGACCGTTGACCGTCACCTCCTGCAACGGGCGGTCGACTGGAGAATGCAGAATAATTCCGCCTGGCGGCGCAATGACATCGCCGGACAAGCGCACCTTTAGTGTGTTCGAATCGGTCATTGCCATCCGGTAATTCAGGGCGCCATGCCAGGTTGGCATCCGCTTGACCGCAACACCCTCCGGACTTTCCACCCAAGCAGCAGGAATGCCCGCGCCGATCACCAGCGCCTGATCCATCTCGCGCTCGTAAACGAAGAGACTGCGCACCGCTCGAATGAAATCGGAACCGACCCAAGTATGCGGCATGTCACCGATAAAGCGCGGGAGACGCGGTTCGCGCCAGACCACTTCCGCCCAGTGATTCCAAGCCGCGGGGCGCTGGCCTTCCAGGAAGAAATTTAATGCTTCCAACGCCTGGTCGCGAAGACCAAGCCGGACTAGCGTGCCCACTGACCGCCATTCATAAGGGGTATAGGCTTCCCAGGTCGGGTTCTGGCGACGCTGATCGAAAAACTCAAGATAACGTTCAAAAGTACGATTCAGGGCTGGCTGTGGCAACCAGCCCAGTTCTCCTCCCGGATCGATTGCGATGGTCGTTGACGTCGGATCGAAGTCGCCCAACTCTACCGCACCAGGAATAAAGTCGATCTGGCGCAGGTGCAGCGTAGCGTCCAGCGAGTTCCACAAATCCCGACGAAACGCATCGCGCAGGGTGCTAATCCGTTCTGCTTCCGCATCCTCGCCCAGAATCGTGGCCATGGCGGCGGCGTCCTTTAATCCACGCAGAGTAAAGAAATTGTCCCAGTAGGAATGCCGCGGCTGGTTGGCGTAGCCTTCGTGACTGATCGACTCGGGAACCAGCCCGCCGTAGGGAATATACGTGGGGTCGGTGCGGTACTTGCCGTTCGAGCGTTGCTGGCGCAGGAAGTCGATGTAACCGACCGCCTTGAGCGCATGGGGCCACATCTCGCGCAAAAAGCCGACATCGCGGGTATAGCGGTAATACTCCATAATGGCATAGATCAGCTCGCCATGACTGTCATGCTCAGCAGTCGGATCAGCGCCGCGCCCGTCCACGCAGCAAGGCACTTTGCCATCCGGGAACTGATAAGGCGCATACCATTGCAAAAATTGCCGCACTTCTTCGGTGTAACCCATGCCCAGCAAGGCTGCGGAGGTCAACGCGCCATCGCGGATCCAGGAGCGGGCATAAGCGCGCGAACCGGGCTGGATCGCGGGGCCATCGCGGTTGATCAGAATGTAGGCCAGATTGCTTTTGATGCTGTTCGCCAATCGTTGAGCAACCGGCGGCAGTTCCAGCGCGACGCGGTCCAGCCGCGTTGCCCAGTCGCGACGGGTCTGTTCCAGCAGTTGATTCGCTTCTGCAGCAGCGTCCGCATCCGGCAACGTGGGCGCGGGGTCTGGACGGTCGTGGAAGGGAATGTGCAGGTAGACTTCCCGAGATTCGCCGGGCGGCAAATCCCAGCCGTATTCCAAAACCCCGGAAGCATAACCAAACGGCGCATCCTCAATCCGCTCCTGACGGGGCAGACGACCGGTCGCCAGGTCTGCGAGAATCGGCCCCTGATCGAAGGTGGCGGCGCGGAATCGGTCCGGTGTTGTCAGAACGAAGATCTTCTTGCCGGAAGGATTCACCTGGAGCACGCGGTCGGCGTAATGCAGACCGCGAATGGGTGAAACGCCGCTGCTGATATTCAGCGATTGCCAGGGTGGATTGACCTGAAACGGTCGCACAACCAGAAACAGCGTCAGATGTCGGGTTTCAGTGTTCAGATTCTCGACCCGGTAGCGGGCGTACAGCGCTGACTTTTCCGGCAAGCCGGCGGCGAAGGCCGTCACAGCGAACCAGAAGTGTTCGAGTTCCCAGCGCACGGTGGGAATGGGTAGATAACCCTCGGCTAAGTCCTGAACCGGCTCCACATCCGCCCAGGTGATCAATCGGCCATTGGCGAACAGGAAAGGTTCAATGGTGAAGCTGCTCTTGTCGATTTCCAGCGCGCCATCCTCATTGAGCAAGGCTTCCTTGCCGTCGCCGCTGACCCCCACCACGGTCCAATAGCTTTGTTCGCCCTGAAAGTAGCGAGGATACCAGCCACGCGGCGCGGCGCGAGCAATGGCTTCGAAAAACCGGTTTGGTGAAGTGGAAAATTCGTAGGATTGCACGGCAACCTGGCGAATAGCGTAGCCCTGTCGGCGACTGCTGCGCTCCAGGTTAAGGCGCAGATAACGGGATTCCACATCGGGCAGGTAGAGATAATCCCGCGCACCGTTGCCATCGCGCACCGTGTAGCGAGTCTCCCACTGCTCGCCATCGTCGGAGATCTGCACCTGGTAATCCGTTGCGTAGTCGTCGGCATCCCAGTCGATGATCAATCCGCCATATTCACGAGGCGTGAGAAAGTCCAGTAACAACCACTGATTTTCCGCAAGTGCGCCGCTGCGCCAGGATGCCGCAGGATCGGTATTGAGCGCTGCCGCTGGCGGATGGCCTTCGGTCGAGGTCGAAGCGCGCACCGTGGGATTCAGGGTGTACGCATGCAAGGGTTCGCGCGCCTCAAAGGTCAGATCATCGATCCAAATCGAACCTTTACCTAGCTCATTCGCCGACAGGGCGAACTCGATGACTGCAACCTCTTCCAACGGTCCACCGGGTCCCCAGGCGCGCTGGAGATGCCGTTTCCGGACGGCGACCGGCTGCCAGTCGGTGGAAAAAACATGATCGCGTTGCTTGAACCACCAGACATTCTGGCGGGAATCGACAATCTTGAATTCGATGTCACTACGTGGAGCCGCGCCGCGTATGGCATAGCGAAAGACGAAGTTTTCCGGCAACGGCAATCGGAAGACCTTGCGAGCGATCACGAAACTAGCGCCTTCCGCAAACTCGAAATCCAGGCGCATGGCCCGCCGGCCATCGAGGCCATCATCCTGCGCAATTTCCAGCCGGGCGCCGGGCGAGGTCACGACGCTCCAGCCACTTAAGTCCTCGAAATTGTCGAGGAGATGCGTTTTTCGAGAAGAGGTTTCAGTCGCGGGAGACGGAACGGTGATTGAATCGGGAGAGGCCATTGCAGGGGTCAGGTAAAGCCCCAAGGACAGGAGAGCTGCCTGCCATAAAGCGGACTGGGTGGAGAAAGAGGGCATGGGTGAATACACACATGTAGGAACCGGCTTGTCGGCGATTCGACAAGTTATCGCCCACAAGCCGGCTTCTATGCTTATGGATATTAGGTACTACTTCTTCTCTTCCTTAACCACTGGAGCCGCTACCGGGGCTGCCGCCGGCTTGGCTTCGCTGACCTGGATTTCCTTGATCTCGATCTTGGCCCCGGACTTCAGCTTTTCCAGATAATCATTGACCATCTTGCTTTGCAACATCTGCTGAATCTGTGGTTTCAGTTCATCCAGTGACGGCGGCGTGGCGTCGCGAGTATCTTCCAGGAGGATGACATGCCAGCCAAAGGGCGTCTGCACCGGTTCCTCGCTGAACTTGCCCTTTTCCATCTTGGCGACCGCCTGCGCGAAGGGCGGCACCATCATGCTTGGGGTGAACCAGCCCAGATCGCCGCCATTGGCTGCGGAACTGTCGCTGGATTTGGTTTTGGCCAACTCAGCGAAATCACCCCCTTTTTTCAGTTCGGCAATGACTTCCTTAGCCTTGTCCTCGGAATCCACCAGGATGTGGGCCGCCTTGTATTCCTTACCTTTCATCGCCGCAGTGGCGGTTTCATATTCCTTCTTGATAGCGTCTTCGCTAGGCGCATTCTCACTCAGCATCCGCCGCACCACGGTGCTGGCCAACAGGCTACGCTTGACGATCTCCAGCTGCTGCTTGATCTGCGGATCATCCGCCAGCTTCTCCTTATTGGCTTCCTGCACCAGCAATTCTTCCATGACCAATTGATCAACGAGCGCCTTACTGGCCTCTGGCGTGTCCGTTTTAGCCCGATTGCGCAACTGTTGAGCGTACTGTTCAAAAGTCGCCTTGGAAATCGGTTTACCGTTAACCACGGCGACGGGATCGGGAATGTTAAACTCAACCGGTTGCGCAGCAGCAGGCGCAGCCGTAGCGGCTGGAGCGGGCGCGGCTTCAGGCTTTTTGTCGTCAGCGGCCAGTGCGGCCCCAGCCAGCAGGAGCGCCGAAGAGAAGGCCAACAGCGGGAAGGTCAGTTTGTTCGGTTTATTCATCATCATTTCCAGGAACAGGCTCGGTTACAGGTTTAGGGTCGGGTTTCATCGGGGGTTCGGGCCTTGGCGATGCTCAAGGCGTGAATGTCCCCGCGCATCAGATCGGCCACCGCCGCATAGACCAAACGGTGGCGCTGAATCAGGGTTTTGCCCGCGAAGGCAGTGGAGACAATGTGGACAGTGAAGTGGCCGCCCTCGCGCGCTCCGGCATGGCCGGCGTGGGTTGCGCTATCGTCGATGATTTCCAACGCATCCGGCGCCAGCGCGGCCCGCAGCCGTTCCTCAATTAACGCAACCCGCTCGCTCATGCGGGCAACACCTTGCGAAAAGGATAGACTTCAATCGTCGTCCACACGCCAGCGCTAACATAAGGATCGGCGTTCGCCCAGGCGCAAGCTTCTTCGAGAGAGGCAAATTCGGCAACCATCAGGCTGCCGTGGAAGCCCGCCGGACCGGGGTCGGGACTGTCAATCGCTGGCAGGGGGCCAGCCAGAATCAGGCGGCCTTCAGCGAGCAATGGATGCAGACGCTCCAGATGAGCGGGACGAACGGCCAAGCGCTGCTCAAGACTGTTAGGCGCATCGCGGCCCAGGATGGCGTAGAGCATGTTCAGGACTCCTCCGGGGGGGTATCGTCAAGTTTAAGATGACGGCTCATGTAGGCCGCCTGCGCCAGTACGAACACCACGGTCAGGCCCAACATGCCAAACAGCTTAAAGTTCACCCAGGTGTTCTCGTCAAACGTGAAGGCGACATAAAGATTGGCCACGCCCATGGCGATAAAGAAAACCGCCCAGGCCAGTGTCAGCTTGACCCAAACAGATGCGGGAAGTTCCAACTGTCCGCTCAGCATCCGTTCCAACAGCGTTTTCTGGCTGATAAAGCAACTACCCAGAAACGCCACTGCGAACAACCAGTTCACTACGGTCGGCTTCCATTTGACAAACATCGGATCCTTGAGTAGCAGGGTCGCGCCGCCCAGCACTAGCACGAGTCCGGCGGTAATCAGCGGCAGCTTCTCAACCCGATGCCGCCGCCACCAGATCCAGCCAGTTTGCGCGAGAGTCACGACGATCAGCACCCCAGTAGCGACATAAATATCGGCCATTTTGTAGGCGACGAAGAACAACAGGATGGGCAGGAAGTCGAAGAGCAATTTCATACGGGTTGCTAATTTCTGTTGCGTACCGGAAGGAAAACGGGACAAAAGAAAAGCGGCCTTGCGGCCATTCTCTTGACTGGACAGCGCCAGACAGGCAGATTGCCGGGTCGCTTTGCATTGCATACTGTTATGAGAATATAAGGCCATGAGCCATTTTTTACAAATTCATCCTGTTAATCCGCAACCGCGATTGATTGCGCAGGCGGTCGCCCGGTTGCGGGAAGGCAACGTCATCGTCTATCCGACTGATTCCAGCTACGCGCTCGGTTGCCAACTCGGCGACAAGGCAGCGGCGGAGCGGATTCGCGCCATTCGCCAAACCGATCGTCACCACAATTTCACTTTGGTCTGCCGCGATCTTTCGGAAATCGCCACTTACGCCAAAGTCGACAATCGCCGTTACCGATTGCTCAAGGCCGCCACGCCGGGGGCATTTACCTTCATTTTGCAAGCGACGCACGAGGTGCCGCGCCGTTTGCAACACCCTCGGCGCAAGACCATCGGCATCCGTATTCCCGATCATGTCATTGTGCGCGCCCTGCTGGCGGAGTTAGGCGAACCGATCATGAGTTGTACGCTGATGCTGCCTGGCGATGACTGGCCACTGTCCGACCCGGAAGAAATTGCCGACCGTCTGGCTAATGAGGTCAATCTGATTATTGACGGCGGTGCTGGCCAGCATGAACCCACCACGGTTCTCGATTTGACCGGCGATGCGCCGCAGTTGATCCGCCAAGGGCTGGGCGACGCTAGTCCGTTCCTTTAACCTGACGTTCTTTCAGCGCCGCTCAGTCCACAATTGCAGCAACATGAGATCATGAAGGCGACCGTCCGTCCCCTGTTGAGATGGAGGTAAACCGATGAATCCTTTATCCTACATTGATCCTGGCGACCCCTATCCTGAGAGCGATGGCCAGCCTATGGCAGAGAACACAGAACAGTATGACTGGATTGTCAAAATCAAGGAGAATTTGGAAATTCTCTTCGCCGATGACGACGATGTATTCATCGCCGGAGACCTGCTGTGGTATCCCGTGCCGGATCGGCGACTGTCTGGACCCATAGCGCCGGATGTGCTGGTTGCATTTGGCCGACCCAAAGGACGGCGTGGTTCCTACTTGCAGTGGCAAGAAGAAGGGATCGCGCCGCAAGTCGTTTCGAGGTGTTGTCGCCATCGAATAGCCAAGTGGAGATGGCCAACAAGCTGCGCTTTTACGACCAATTTGGCGTCGAAGAATACTATCTGTATGATCCAGAAAAGAATCATCTGGAAATCTGGCTGCGGCAAGGAGAATCCCTGAAACGGGCGACGCACCTGAAAGGCTGGGTAAGTCCGCGCCTGGGCATCCGCTTGGCCTTGACGCCGCAGACCCTCGAAATTTATAACCCGGACGGTCGCCCCTTTTTGAATTCTGTGGAGCTGGCTCGCTGGGCGCAATCTGCAGAGGCGCGGGCCGAGCAGGAAGCCCAACGAGCCACGGAAGAACACTCACGTGCGCAACGATTGGCTGAACGCTTGCGCACACTGGGCATTAACCCTAACCACCTGGAGAACTGAGTAAAGCGCTGAAATGACTCCTTCCCGCAGGCGCTTTGATGAAAATTCGCGTCAATGCTCCAGAGAAATCCAAAAAGAAAGGCTGAGTCCATAAGATAAGGCAAACAGATAAGGCAAACATGAACATCAACCGTCTAAAAATCGGCGTACGACTGACCATGGGGTTTGGCGCTATGGCCATCATCGTATTGCTGCTTGGCGTTATGGCGATATTCGCGATGCAAACGCTGTCTGCTGGTATGCACAATATCACCGCGAATCGTTTTCCAGGAATGTTGTTGCTGGCTGAACTCAGCCGCGAGCGCATCGCGATTCGCGCTCAGACATTGGCGGTCCTCGCACAGGAAACACAAGACGACGCACGCGAGCGATTTCGCGATATCCAGAAAGAACGCCGAACAAGTTGGCAAGCCATTGATCAAGCGTGGGATACATTCATCGCGATCCCACGGGGCAGTGAACGGGGTCGGGCCATGGTTGAGCAGCTCAAAGGAGAGTACCACGCCTGGCGAGCCATCTATGTAGAGCTGGACAACCTCATTGCCCGCCTCGTCGAAGCCGCCGGTGCCGATCAACGACATGCGCTGCATGCCCAATACCGCGAAGCCGTGAACCGCATGGTGCCTATATCCAACGCGATGGGAGGATCTCTCGACGCGATCATCAAACAAAACGCTATGATAACGACAAAAATGATCAATGAAGATCGCGCCATGGCAAAGGAATTGGAAATTCAATCAATAGCCGCCATAGCCTTGAGTGTTGTCATTGCCGCACTGTTAGGCTGGTTCATAACCCGTGGTGTGACGGTTCCGCTCCATCGGTGCAACGCGATCCTGGGTACGCTTGCCGAGGGAGACATGCGCTGCGAAATACCTACCGAACTCATAGCCCGAGGCGATGAAATCGGTAAACAGGCCCAGGCTATCCAGGCCATGAGCGCTCAGCTAAAGAACACGGTCAGCCAAATCAAGCAAATGACGGTGCAAATGAATGTGGCGGTAGCGGAGATCGCCCAAGGCAGCACCGATCTATCGCAACGCACCGGAGAGCAAGCCTCCGCCTTGGAGGAAACCGCCTCTAGCATGGAAGAACTGACCTCGACCGTGAAGCACAGCGCCGACAATGCCGGACAAGCCAACCAACTGGCTAGCGCCGCTCGCACCCAAGCCGAACAAGGCGGCCAGATCGTCGACCAGGCGGTCACCGCTATGAGCGCCATACACCACAGTAGCAAGAAGATTGTCGACATCATTGGCGTGATTGATGACATCGCCTTCCAGACCAACCTGCTGGCCCTGAACGCCGCCGTGGAAGCAGCCCGCGCCGGCGAGCAAGGGCGTGGCTTTGCCGTGGTCGCCGGCGAAGTGCGCAAACTCGCCCAACGCAGCGCCGATGCCGCTAAGGAAATCAAAGCGCTGATCACCGACAGCGTGACCAAGGTGGAAGATGGGAGCCAACTGGTCGAGCGTTCTGGCAAGACGCTTCAGGAAATCGTGACGTCCGTCAAGAAAGTCAGTGATATCGTGGCCGAGATGACAGTGGCGGCTCGGGAGCAAGCCCTGGGGATCGAGCAAGTCAACAAAGCCGTTTTGCAAATAGATCGGGCTACCCAACGGAATGCCTCCTTGGTGAAAGAGACTGCTGTGGCCAGTCAGGCCATGGGTGAGCAAGCCCGCAACCTCCAACGCCTCATGGCATTCTTCAAGCTGGATGATCACGAGATGCTTCCGTCTCCAAGCTGATTCGGAAGGGCTGAAGGCACTCCCCTCGAATTGATCGCCTGGGCGCGAGAAGGCGCTTGAAAAATGCGCCGCTGTCCAGCGACGCGTCTGAATTTCTACAAACGCTATAGTCCACGACTGGATAGGCTGCGTATAATCATACGATGCAAGAACTCAATACGATTCAACTCCTGATTGTGCTGGCGCCGCCGTTGCTGCTGGCGATCACTCTGCACGAAGTAGCCCACGGCTGGATTGCGCTGCGCTGCGGCGACCACACGGCCAAGTCTCAGGGCCGGCTCAGCCTCAATCCATTGCGGCATATCGATCCAATTGGTACGGTGCTGGTGCCTGCGCTGCTAGCGATTTTCGGCGGCTTCATTTTCGGCTGGGCTAAGCCGGTGCCGGTCAATTACCATCGCCTGCGCCAGCCCAAGCGCGACATGGCGTTTGTAGCGTTGGCTGGGCCAGGCGCCAATCTGGTCATGGCGATCGGCTGGGCGCTGGTTATGACGCTTGGCTATCACTTGCAGGCTGGATTACCCTGGCTGGGTGAACCCTTGTTGATGATGGGCGTCGCCGGTATTGACGTCAATGTCATGCTCGGTGTCCTCAATCTGGTGCCGATTCCGCCGCTGGATGGTTCACGGGTGTTAGCGGGAATGTTGCCAAATCGAGCTGGCGAAGCCATGGCGCGGATGGAGCCTTATGGACTGATCATCTTGGTGGGGTTGATGGCGCTGGGCCTGTTTAACGCACTGATGCCGATTATCACCAGCATCCGTCATTTCATTCTGACCCTGTTCTTTTTCTGATTGCATTTAAGTCTCATCGTCATCCCATGGAAATTACCCTGACTGGCATTACCACCACTGGAACCCCCCATCTGGGCAACTATGTCGGCGCGATCCTGCCGGCTATCGAGGCCAGCCGGCGCACGGATGTGCGATCGTTCTATTTTCTGGCGGATTATCACGCTCTGGTCAAATGCCAGGACCCGGCGCTGGTGCATCGTTCCCGCCTGGAGGTTGCTGCGACCTGGCTGGCGCTGGGCCTGGATGTCGAGAACGTCATTTTCTACGCCCAGACCGACATTCCGGAGATTCTGGAATTGACCTGGATGCTCACCTGCGTAACCGCTAAGGGCTTGATGAACCGCGCCCATGCTTATAAAGCAGCGGTCGCCGAAAATATGGCTGATCCCGACAAGGACCCGGACAAGGGCGTGACGATGGGCCTGTTCTGTTACCCGATCCTGATGGCGGCGGACATTCTTATGTTCAAGGCCAGTAAGATCCCTGTGGGTAAGGATCAGGTGCAGCACCTGGAGATGGCTCGTGACATTGCTGCCCGCTTCAATTACTTATATGGTGAGCATTTTGTGCTGCCCGAGGCGGTCGTGGATGAACGGGCGGCGGTGCTGGTCGGGCTGGATGGGCGCAAGATGAGCAAGAGCTATGGCAACACTATTCCGCTCTTTGAACCGGAGAAGGCATTGCGCAAGCTGATTATGCGGATTAAAACCAATTCATTGCCGCCGGAAGCGCCCAAGGACCCGGATACTTGTACGCTGTTCCAGATTTACCAAGCGTTTGCGACCGTGGAAGAAACCGCTGCCTTGCGTGAACGCTATGCGCAAGGCATTGCCTGGGGTGAAATGAAGCAACTGTTGTTCGAGTATTTGAACGCGCGATTGAGCGAACCGCGCCAGCGCTATCTGGAACTTTTGCAAACGCCGGATTATATCGAGCAGATTCTCAAACGCGGCGCAGCTCGGGCGCGGGAATACAGCGCGCCGTTTTTGCAAGAGCTGCGGCGAGCCGTGGGGATTTGGCCATTGGGTCAGGGGTAAACCAACAAACGAGTAATGAATGCCGTCGCCGATAGTTCGCCTGTCGCCAAAGTCGGCGGCCAGTCTTGGACCCAGATTCCGCAGGACCTCTACATTCCGCCCGACGCCCTGGAAGTATTCCTGGATGCGTTTGAAGGCCCCTTGGATTTGCTGCTGTATCTGATCCGCCGTCAAAACATCAATATTCTCGATATTCCCATTGCCGAGATCACCCGGCAATACATGGAGTATCTAACGCTGATGCAGACCATGCGACTGGAACTGGCGGCGGAATATTTATTGATGGCCGCCTGGCTGGCCGAAATCAAATCACGCTTGTTGCTACCGCGTCCGGCGCAGGCCGAAGCCGAGGAACTGGACCCCCGTGCTGAGTTGGTCCGTCGTCTCCAGGAATATGAGCGCTTCCAGCAGGCCGCCTTGGCAATGGACGCTTTACCGCGCCTGGAGCGCGATCTATTCACCGCCAGCGCCGCGCCGCCGGAACGACAACTCCAGCGCGAACCGCCTCCGGTCAGCCTGGCCGATTTACTGAATGCCTTACGCGAGGTGATGACCCGCGCCGAATTGTTCGGTCGCCACCATATTCAGCAGGAAGCCCTGTCGGTGCGCGAGCGCATGAGCCAGGTGCTGGAACGTCTCGACGCCCTGCAATTTACCCCCTTTACCGCACTGTTTCACCCGGAGGAAGGGCGGCGCGGCGTGGTCGTCACTTTCATGGCCGTGCTGGAATTGTTGCGTGAAGCGCTTTTGGAGTTGGTCCAGGTGGAGCCGTTCGCATCTATTCATTTGCGCCGCCGCATCTGAACCGTCGCCATGCCGGAACTCAAAATGATCCTGGAAGCCGTGCTGCTGGCGGCTGGCGAACCGTTGTCGCTGGAGCGATTGCTGGATGTTTTTCCTGAAAGCGAGCGCCCCGAACGCGACGCTGTGCGCAAGGCATTGCTGGAATTGATGCGCGACTATACCGAGCGGGGCATGGAGCTGATCGAAGTCGCCAGCGGCTTTCGCTTGCAGGTGCCTGGCCTCTATTCGCCCTGGGTTTCGCGGCTGTGGGAAGAACGCGCCGCCCACTATTCGCGGGCGTTGTTGGAAACCCTGGCGTTAATCGCCTACCGTCAACCGATCACGCGGGGCGAAATCGAAGAAGTGCGTGGCGTCAGCCTCAGTAGTAGTATCATGAAAACCTTGCAGGAGCGCGACTGGATCAAGGTGATCGGTCATCGCGAAGTCCCAGGCCGCCCGGCCTTGTACGCCACAACCCGCGCTTTCCTGGACTATTTCAACCTTAAAAGCCTGAGCGAACTGCCCCCATTAGCTGCGCCGCGCGATTTGGACGCTATCGGCGCCACGCTCGAACAACGCACTGCTCAGGCTCGACCGCAAACGGAATTTCCCGATGTCTGAACGCCTGCAAAAATTTCTGGCCCGGGTCGGCTTCGGCTCTCGACGGCAGATCGAAGACTGGATTCGCCAGGGCCGCATCACCGTAAATGGCGCTCCGGCGCAACTCGGCGTTCAAGTGAACGGCGCCGAGCGTATCGCCGTCGATGGCCAACCGGTGCAGGTGCGCGCCTTTGGTCAACGGCGCCGGGTGCTGGCCTATTACAAGCCGGTGGGCGAGGTTGCCAGCCGCCGTGATGACGCCGAGCGGCCTACCGTGTTTGAGCGGCTTCCTCAATTGCATGACGGGCGCTGGATCGCAGTTGGCAGGCTCGATCTCAACACCCAGGGCTTGTTGTTGTTGACCACTGACGGTGAGCTGGCGAATCGGTTGATGCATCCCTCTTCGCAAATCGAACGTGAGTATGCGGTGCGGATTCTGGGCGAGGTCACGCCGGCCATGCTGCAACAACTCCGGCAAGGCGTCCCGCTGGATGATGGAGTAGCGCAGTTTGACGAGATCGTCGAGGCCGGCGGTCAGGGCGCGAATCACTGGTATCACGTTATCCTGAGCGAAGGCCGTAACCGTGAAGTACGCCGGTTATGGGAATCCCAGGGCGTTGCAGTCAGCCGGCTGATCCGGGTGCGTTATGGGCCAGTGTCCTTGCGGCGCGGCCTGCATCCGGGACGCTGGGACGAATTAGATGAGGCGGGAATCGATGAATTACTGAGGGCCGTTGGGCTGACACCGGAACGTCGGCCTGAGCGATCACAGGGTCATTCACGCCAGGATGCTCCCATGCCACGCACGCCCTGGCTTGCCCGTCCTCCCGCTTCCTCCCCGCGCAAACCCCCGAAAAATCCTGATATCACGAAATAGGGTGACTCAACGATCGCCCGCTGAACGCGGGCGGGTTGAGTCTGTACTGATTTGCTACATCCGTTGATATTGATGCAACAGTGCGGTGAGCTGATCAGCCGGCAGAGGCCGGCTCAAGTAGTACCCCTGGATTTCATCACATTGTTTGTCCCGCAAAAAGCCTAGTTGCGCTTCGTTTTCCACACCCTCTGCGATAACGCGTAATCCCATGCTTTCCGCCATGGCAATGACCGCAGTAGTGATAGCGGCGTCATCGGGACGAGTGTTGACTTCCTGCACAAAAACCCGGTCAATCTTAAGTCGGTCCAGAGGAAGCTGCTTGAGTCGACTCAGGCTGGAATAGCCGGTTCCAAAATCATCGATGGCCAGTTGCACGCCTAATGCCTTGAGTTTCTGGAGAGTGCGGTTAGCGCCATCAGGGTCCCTCATCAACAGACTTTCGGTAATCTCAAGTTCCAGAGCTTCAGCCTTGAGACCGGTCTCTTGCAGAATTCGCGCTACCAGACTGGGAAAATCGGGTTGCATAAATTGCAGGACCGAAATGTTGACGCCCATGCGTGATAAACCACAGCCAGCATCCTGCCAGATGCGGGCCTGCTGGCAGGCGGTGCGCAACACCCATTCGCCGATGGGAATAATGAGACCGGTTTCCTCCGCCAGTGGAATGAAATCGATAGGGGAAACAAAACCTAGCACCGGATTTTGCCAGCGCACCAACGCCTCGACACCGCAGATACGACCGCTGGGCAAGTCCAGTTGCGGTTGGTAGTGCAAGGACAATTCATGCCGATCAATGGCCTTGCGCAACTGGTTTTCTATGCTTAAACGCTGCAAGGCGGTTTCATTCAGGGAAACATCATAAAAGCAATAGAGGTTTCTGCCCTGATGCTTGGCCGAATACATAGCCATGTCGGCGTTCTTGAGCAAGGCTTCCGCGTCATCACCATCGCGGGGAAAAATAGCGATGCCAATGCTGGGCGTGATGAAAACTTCATGACTGTCGAGCATCAGCGGTCGCGACAGTTGTTTCTGGATACGCTCGGCAACGACTGCAGCGTCTTCGTAGCGGCGAATCTCGGCAAGCAGCACGGTGAACTCGTCGCCGCCAAGTCGTGCGATATTACATTGCCGCCACGCCACGCCGTCATCCAGACTGTCCATGCTTTTACGACCAATCGAGTCGCTGGTGCGCAAGCTCTCTCTCAAGCGTTCAGCAATGGTCCGGAGCAGAAGATCGCCGATGTGATGGCCAAGCGTATCGTTAATGCGTTTAAAATTATCCAAATCCATAAACAGCAGCGCGAGCAGGCGATCATGCCGTTTAGCGAGTTTGATCGCTTCACCGAGGCGATCCTTGAATAAGGCGCGATTGGGCAATTGAGTCAGGCTGTCGGTGAAAGCCAGTTCACGGATACGCTCTTCAGCCTGTCGCAGTTTGGTGATATCCTGCAAAGTGCCGTACAACTGGAGAGTGCGGCGCTTTTCATCAAATAATGTCTCGACCTGTTGCCGCACATAACGCATGACGCCCCGTGCATCCAGAATCCGATAATTGATCTCTTGAGAGTTTCCATGTTCGCAAACGTCGGTAAACCACTGCCAGACCCGAGGTCGGTCTTCCTCGTGAACGAAGTTGAGCAGCACGGATAATGGAATATCGGGCGTCGCGGCGTCAAAGCCCAGGACTGCGCATACGCCAGCCGAGAGGCGAAGACATTCTTGTCCATGACTCCATTGCCAGTATCCCAGTTGCGCCATGCGTTGAGCAGTCGCAAGCTGCCGCTCGCTTTCACGCAGACGCATCATCGCGGCGCTGGCGCGCAGCAAGTATCGCACCCGATGTCCAAGCAATGGATAGCTGATCGGTTTAGTGATGAAGTCAGTAGCCCCGACATTGAACGCCTGATCGATCGATTCATGGTCATCCAGACCGGTCATCATCAAAATCGGCAGCAACGTGTTGTCTGGGCGCCGGCGCAGTTCGGCGCAGGCGGCAAATCCATCCAGTTCAGGCATCATCACATCCATGATGACCAGGTCGGGAACCACAGTTTCGAAGACCATCAAGGCGTGGCGACCATTTACGGCTTGCTCAACTTGAAATCCAGCTTGTTCGAGCGCCAAGCTCACCAGAAAACGAATCGTGTCGTCGTCGTCAACTACCAGAACCCTGGAGAGTTGGGAAGAGGCATTGGCGTTCATGTGATGGGTCCCTTGGCGGCCTGAGAGTGAGATTAAATGTCACACATATGGTAAGGATAGTTCTGGGGTCTCGGGCAAAGTGATCAACGTTTCACAGGCTTGCGCAAAGATCTGTTCCAAATCGGTAAAGGCAGTCATCGTATCCTCCAGGTGGTTTTCCCGGCCCATGGTCTCCAGATTCTGGCAAGTCGTCGCCATCACCACGCTCCCAGCACCAGAGCAATAAACTGATTCTTGATTTTTAATCATAATTCTCTATATTACTTGTTGTGGATAGATTATCCACAGCGCGAAGGCCTGACCTGCAGCTTTGCTGCATTAATTCCACAAGAACCCTCGAAGAACCTTACTTTTTTACGGTTGCTTAGTCTCGCCCGTGGGGATAGATTGCTAAGAAGAAGCGTTGTCCGATTCCGAAGTGTTCAAATCAGCAGCTTCCGATGATTATAAAACTAGGGAGTGAGCGGATAATGCGCAAGTAGGATTAAAATTATAACATTGATCGTCTTGCCGAACATATCGAGCACCGTTTGGATTTGGCCGAAGACTGAACCACCATGACTCGTGGACCTGCGCTTTCTTCATTCATTGTACGGAAAATCCGCCATGCGCTTTTTCAATACGGCTGGTCCAGTCGATGCCATTCGGCATTACACCTTGCCGCCGCTCTCCCGCATTGATCTTGACGATGTGTTGATGCTGATTGAGCAGCAAAAATATTTTGTCCTTCATGCGCCCCGCCAAACTGGTAAAACCTCGGTGCTGCTGGCGCTGATGGAACGCCTGAATCGCGAGGGACGTTATTGCTGTCTGTACGCCAATATCGAAGCGGCGCAAGCGTATCGCGGCAACGTCGACGCGGCAATGCATACGATTGTGACGCAAATCACCGCTGCTGCTGCTCTCTACTTGCAGGATGACCGACTCCGAGCCTGGGCGCCAACGGCATGGGCGGAACAAGGCGGCAGTGCGTTAAACGTACTGCTATCAAATTGGGCGCAGCAGAACGACAAGCCAATTGTGTTATTACTGGACGAAGTCGATGCCCTGGTAGGCGATACCCTGATTTCCCTGCTGCGGCAAATTCGCGCTGGCTACGTTCAACGACCCCATGCTTTCCCACAGACTGTTGTCCTATGCGGGGTACGCGATGTGCGCGATTACCGCATCCACACGGGAGGCCAGGCGATTATCACTGGAGGGTCGGCCTTCAACATCAAGGCGGAATCTTTGCGCTTAGGCAGTTTTAGCGCCGCTGAGGTCACCCTGCTCTATCAGCAACATACTGAAGCCACGAGCCAGAAATTTGCAGAGGGCGTGTTGGCGCAAGTATGGGACTTGACGCAGGGGCAACCGTGGTTGGTCAATGCCCTGGGCTACGAAGCCTGTTTCAAGATGAAAGCCGGGCGAGATCGAACACAGCCGATCACGGTGGAGCAGATCGTTCAAGCGAAGGAGAACTTGATCTTGCGTCGTGAAACTCACCTGGATCAATTGGCCGACAAACTGCGTGAGGAACGGGTGCAGCGCGTGATCGAACCGCTGCTGACCGGCCAGGACAGCGCGCTAGACCTGCCGCTGGATGATATTGACTATGTCCGGGACCTGGGCTTGGTCGCCCTGGACAAACCCTTGCGCATCGCCAACCCGATTTATCGGGAAGTGATCCCCCGGCAACTGACCGCCAGCACCGAAGAGATGACCGTCCAGGAGAGCGTCTGGTATTTACAACCCGATCATCGGCTGGATATGCATAAATTGCTGACCGCATTCCAGCAATTTTTCCGGGAACATGCCGAACATTGGGTCGAGCGTTTCCAATACAAAGAAGCCGGGCCACAACTGTTGCTGCAAGCCTTTTTGCAACGGATCGTCAACGGTGGCGGGCGGATTGACCGGGAATACGGGCTAGGGCGGCGGCGCACCGACCTGTTGCTGCAATGGCCGCTGGATGCGCAGCAGGGTTTTCTCGGCCCGATGCAGTGGGTCGTGCTTGAGCTGAAACTGCTGAATAAATCGCTCGACGCCACCCTGCAACAAGGTTTGGAGCAGACCGCTGCTTACCTGGATCAGGTGGGAACGACTGATGGTCATCTCCTGATTTTCGATCGGAGACCGGGCGTCTCATGGGAAGAAAAAATATTTCAGCGCCGCGAATCCTATGGCTCCCACTCTATTCAAGTATGGGGAATGTAAGGTCGTAAAGGGAGGATTAGCCAAATTGAGAAAGCCGGGACGCATTCCCGGCTTTATTTTTTAAACTCATGACTGCCCTAACGAGGATTTCAACCCATGACGAGTGCCGCATCGATCCGCCGGGTGGCGGTTCTGGGCGCAGGTGTAATGGGCGCGCAAATCGCCGCCCATCTGGCCAACGCCGATGTGCCAGTAATGTTGTTCGACCTGCCGGCCAGGGACGGCGATTCCAATGGGATCGCCACCAAAGCCATCGCTAACCTGACGAAAATGAACCCTGCGCCGTTGGCTGTTTCGGAACGGGCGGCGCTGATTCAACCGGCCAACTACGATCAGCATCTGGAGGAATTGCGAAGCTGTGACCTGCTGATTGAAGCGATCGCCGAGCGCCCGGACTGGAAGGCCGATCTCTACCAGCGCATCGCGCCCTATCTGAATAACCGGGCGATTCTGGCCACCAACACTTCTGGTCTGCGCCTGAACCTGCTCGTTGAGTCAGTACCGGAAAGCGTGCGTCCACGCTTTTGCGGCATCCATTTCTTTAACCCGCCGCGCTACATGGCCCTAGCCGAGCTGATTCCTTGCGCTGCCACCGATTCGGCGATTCTCGATCAGTTAGAAACTTTCCTGGTCAGCACCTTGGGCAAGGGCGTCGTGCGCGCCAAGGACACGCCGAATTTTGTGGCCAACCGCATCGGCGTCTTTTCCATGGCGGCGGCGATGCATCATACCCAGGCGTTTGGCTTGAGTCTCGATCTGGTCGATGCGCTGACCGGTCCGGCGATTGGCCGACCCAAGAGCGCGACTTATCGCACCGCTGATCTGGTGGGCCTGGACACTATGGGCCATGTCATCCAGGGTTCGGCGCTGGCGCTGCAACACGATCCGTGGCGGTCATATTTCACTGCGCCGGACTGGCTGAAGGCGCTGATTGAAAAAGGCGCATTGGGGCAAAAGACCAAAACCGGCATTTACGCCAACAAGGGCAAACAGGTGCTGGACCCAGCGACCGGGGATTATCGGGACGCCGGCGCCAAACCGGATGAAGCCGTGCAGGCCATTCTCAAGATCAAGAACCCAGCGGAAAAATTCGCCGCCTTGCGCGCCAGCGACCATCCCCAGGCGCAATTCCTGTGGGCCATTCATCGCGATGTCTTCCATTACGCCGCCGTGCTGCTGGCGGAAATCGCTGACAACGCGCGCGATGTTGATTTCGCTATCCGCTGGGGCTTTGGCTGGAGCATGGGGCCGTTTGAAATCTGGCAAGTCGCTGGCTGGAAGCAGGTGGCCGCCTGGATCGAGGACGACATCGCCGCTGGCAAGACCATGACCAAAACGCCGCTGCCGGCCTGGGTGCGCCAAGTCGATGGCGTGCATCGCCCGGAAGGCTCCTACTCCGCAGCGGAAGATGCCTACAAACCGCGCTCCACGCTACCGGTTTACCAGCGTCAACTCTATCCTGAGCAGGTGTTAGGCGAAGCGCCGCATCACTACGGCGAAACGGTGTTCGAGAATCCCGGCGTGCGGTTGTGGACCACCGGCGATGATATTGGCATCGTCAGTTTCAAGACCAAGATGCATGTCATCGGCAACGATGTGTTGTCCGGGGTACAGGAAGCCTTGAGGATCGCCGAGCAGCGGTTCAGCGGCCTGGTGCTATGGCAGACCAGCGCGCCGTTCAGCGCGGGAGCGAATCTGGCCGAGGCGGTGCCGGTGGCGCTGGCTGGCGATTTCGACGCCTTCGAGCGCATCGTCGCGCAATTCCAGCAAACCACCGCGGCCTTGCGTTATTCCGCGATTCCTGTGGTCGCGGCGGCGCAGGGCCTGGCGCTGGGCGGCGGCTGCGAGTTTTTAATGCACTGCGACCGGGTGGTGGCGGCGCTGGAAAGCTATATCGGTCTGGTCGAGGTCGGCGTGGGCCTGATCCCGGCGGGCGGCGGCTGCAAGGAGTTCGCCCTGCGCGCCATGACTGAGGCCAAGGGCAGCGACCTGCTGCCGTTCCTGCGGCCGTACTTTGAAGCCATGGCCATGGCCAAGGTCTCGCGCAGCGCCGAGGAGGCCAAGCAACTCGGCTATCTCAAGCCGTCCGACATCATCATCTTCAATCCCCACGAACTGTTGCACGTCGCCAAGGCTCAGGTCCGGGCGTTGGCGGAAGCGGGTTACCGCCCACCGCAACCGCGTCAGATTCGCGTGGCCGGTCGCACCGGCATCGCCGCCTGCCAGATGGTGCTGGTCAACATGCGCGACGGTGGTTTCATTTCCGCCCACGATTACCGCCTGGGTTTGGACATTGCCGAGGCGCTGTGCGGCGGCGACCTCGACCCTAACACGCTGGTCGATGAAAACTGGCTGCTCGGTCTGGAGCGGCGCAATTTCGTGGCGCTGGCCAAGGCCCCGCCGACTCATGCCCGGATCGAGCACATGCTCCGCACCGGCAAGCCGTTGCGCAACTGATTGCAGGAGAAATACGCTATGAGCAAACAGATTCAGGATGCTTACATCGTTGCCGCGGTACGCACTCCGGTGGGCAAGGCGCGCGGCGTTTTTCGCAACACCCGCCCGGACGACCTGCTAGCCCATGTCCTGCGTGGGGTCGTGGCCCAGTGCCCAGGTTTGGACCCGCAACAGATTGGTGATGTCATCGTCGGTTGCGCCATGCCGGAAGGCGAACAGGGCATGAATGTCGCCCGCATCGGTCTGCTGCTGGCCGGATTGCCGGACAGTGTGCCGGGCATGACCATTAATCGCTTCTGCGCTTCCGGGGTGCAGGCGGTGGCGCAGGCCGCCGATCGCATCCGTTTGGGTGAAGCGGATGTGATGCTGGCGGCCGGCACGGAAACCATGAGCATGATTCCGATGGGCGGCAATAAGATCGCCCTCAATCCGGCGGTCTTTGCCGCCGATGAAAATGTCGGCATCGCCTACGGCATGGGGTTGACCGCCGAGAAGGTGGCGCAAGAGTGGAAGGTATCGCGCGAGGATCAGGACGCCTTTGCCGTGGAAAGTCACCGCCGGGCCGTCGCCGCGATCGCCAATGGCGAGTTCCGCCAGGAAATTCTGCCTTATACCGTGCTGGACCGGTCGCCGGATATACAGGCGGTTCAGGTCAAGGTGCGCGAGCGGGTGATCGAGAATGATGAAGGCCCGCGTCCCGACAGTGCGCTGGAAGCGCTGGCCCGATTGAAACCGGTGTTCGCCGCGAAAGGCAGCGTGACCGCTGGCAACAGTTCGCAGATGAGTGATGGAGCGGCGGCAGTGCTGGTGATGAGCGAACGGATGGTCAAGCAGTTGAATCTGAAGCCGCTGGCTCGCTTTGTCAGTTACGCGGTGGCTGGAGTGCCGCCACAGATCATGGGCATTGGGCCGATCGCGGCGATTCCCAAGGCGCTGGAACTAGAGGGATTGCGTCAGGAGAATTTGGACTGGATCGAGTTAAACGAAGCGTTCGCCGCGCAGAGTCTGGCGGTGATCCGTGAGCTAAATCTCGATCCGGCGAAGGTCAATCCTCTGGGCGGCGCAATTGCGCTCGGTCACCCGCTGGGCGCGACCGGGGCGATTCGCGTGGCGACGCTGGCGCATGGGATGCGCCGGCGTGGGGGCAAGTACGGCATGGTGACCATGTGCATCGGCACCGGCATGGGCGCGGCAGGGATTTTCGAGGCGCTGTAGCTCAGGCGTGTTAGCAAGAGGTCCGTCGATGTGAGTCGGCGGGCCTTTTTACCTTTTTGGTTACCACTTGCCCGCTACTGGCCAGTCTCCGGCTTGGCCGAAATTGAAGCAGGCATCTTGGCCACCATCCTGCCAACAGCTATCCCACTGGCCGTTGCCATTGGCATTCAGATACCAGTTACCGTTACGGAAGACCCCAATCCTGGCAACGCCGTCGCCGCTCCAATCGCTAGCGACCGGACGATACCCTACCCTGCTGAAATCGGCATAGCAGCGATCTGTCTTGCAACCATTCGAAATGCGAAAAATCCTGATGCTTTTTATGGGATTTTGTGCTATATAAATGATACGTTAAAAGCTAAACCTACTGTAAGGTAGGGGCGGAAAGTCGCGGATCCTGACGCGATGCCAGGACAGCCGGATTGCCGTGAGCGGCCTGTGAGGGGTGGCTCTCGATGATTCGGCTTTTTTATCGGGCGAATGATGGGAGCGACGGAGCAAGGAACCCTCTGCCGGGTTAAAGGACGCAAGACGAAACCAACCGGCAGGGCCAGGTCGAAATGCGCTGATTTCATCCCCGGTGGTTCTGACGAGCGTTCATATAGCCACGGTGGGAGCCTGCTTATGGAGGATAGGTCATGAAAACAGTTTCTGGTCAGCAGCCTCAAGAGAAGTGTCTTTGCGCATCCTATTTGGCGCGTCTGCTAACGACGCTGTTCGCGGTCGTACTCGTTGCCGCTCCGGTCACGGTGGAAACGGCGGGGGTGGGTGAATCGATCGCTTCAACCCGGATAGAGGCGTCCATTGCTACGGGATGGACGCATACGATTGCCTTGCGTGCAGACGGTACAGTCTGGACCTGGGGTGGTAATGACAGGGGCCAACTCGGCGATGGCACGACGAACAGTCGTGCGATCCCCGCGCCTGTACAGAGCTTGCAGGGGATCGTCGCTGTCTCGGCAGGCAGTGGGTATTCCCTCGCTTTGCACCGGGATGGCGTGGTATGGGCATGGGGTGACAACTTCAGCGGTCAATTGGGCGATGCGAACGGAGATCTTCGCTTACAGCCACAACCTATCGCTGGTTTGACCAATGTTACAGCCATTGCCGCGGGGGATCGCCATGGCGTGGCCTTGACCCGGGACGGCGCCGTGTGGGTATGGGGCGCTAACGACATGGGTCAACTCGGCGATGGCACAACGACTGCGCATCCTTCCCCGATGCCAGTCGCGGGCTTGCGCGATGTCGTAGCGATTGCCGCTGGTTCTATGCATACTCTGGCGTTGCGTCGCAATGGGACAGTTTGGAGTTGGGGATCCAATAATTCTGGACAGTTGGGGGAACGGGGGATCACCAGCCGCGCGATCCCGGCGCGCGTGCGGGGCATCCATCAGGTGGCCCGGATTACGGCCGGCGTTGAGTATTCCATGGCCTTGCGTCGCAATGGCGCCGTGTGGGGCTGGGGCGCCAATTGGGACGGTCAGTTAGGCAACGGCACAACAGCTCGGAGACAACCGAGGCCGGTCCGCGCCTTAGGCTTACCGCCGATCGCCGCGATCGCTGCAGGCGCCTCTCATACCGTCGCACGGGATCACGAAGGAACGCTTTGGGTCTGGGGAGCCAATTATAGTGGCCAGTTGGGGAACGAACAGCCAAACAGTCTCTTGCTGCCGACGTCCTTTACGGCGCTGGAGGATATCGTGCTCACGACCGCCGGTGGCGACAGTACGCTGGCGGTTCGCGCCAATGGCGAGGTGTGGGCCTGGGGTGCTAATTACAATGGCCAACTAGGCGATGGGTCAGTTTTCGCCCGCCATACCCCCCAACCGGTCGCGGGTCTGACGGAAGTGATCGCCCTGGACGGTGGGGCAAGGCATGTGGTGGCCCTGCGGCGTGACGGCGCCGTGTGGTCCTGGGGATCGAATGACACTTTTCAGTTAGGTCATGGCATACAGACTTGGGAGGGTCTCCTTCCCGGCTCTGTAGAAGGTTTGGATGACGTGGTTGCGGTGTCCGCCGGCGCGAATCATACGCTGGCGTTGCGCCGCGATGGCACCCTCCGCGCATGGGGCGCTAATTTCGACGGCCAACTGGGCGATGGAAACAGCGGGACCCTGAGCGCCGATCCGGTCGCCGTCACGGCGCTGACGGAAGTGACTACCATCACCGCGGGTGCGGGACATAGCGTAGCCTTGCGCCAAGATGGAACGATTTGGACCTGGGGTGCCAACTTCATGGGGCAGTTGGGCGATGGGTCGACCATGAACCGGGCGATCCCTGGCGTGGTCCCCGAGTTGCCGGGCAGCGTGGCGATCGCCGCGGGAGACATTCACACGACGGCTGTCGACGATCAGGGAACCGTTTGGACCTGGGGCGGTAATTACGCTGGGCAAATCGGGGATGGCAGCAATATAAACCGCCTTTCGCCTTACCGGGCACCCTCGCTGGAGGCGATTAAAAGCGTCGCTGCCGGGCCGAATCAAACCTTGGCATTAAGCCAGGACGGTGCTGTTTGGCAATGGGGTCAGCGTGGAAATACTCAATACGCCATGCCGACACCTGTTCCTGATTTGACGCATGTTCGCCAAATCGCGGCGGGCGACAATCATGCGGCGGCCTTGCGGGACGATGGCTTGGTCTGGACTTGGGGTAGTAATTACGCCGGTCAGCTCGGCGTTGATAAAAGCAACGCCGAGCGTAACGATCCAGCGCCAGTGGAGGGACTGACCGACGTGATCCAGGTCACCGCGGGTAATGGCTATACCGCCGCCCTGCGCAGCGACGGGAGGGTCTGGACTTGGGGTGACAACTCTGTGGGTCAACTGGGTGAGAAAGCGGTCGGTCGGGTGTATCATCCAGTGCCCGTCGTGGCGCCTGAAGGAACTGGAACGGATCCCTTCAATCTCTTCAACGAGGAATGAAGCATCCGCTTTCTGGTGAAGGTTATAGAGGACCCGGTGTTTTTCCCCATACGCGCCAACTTAATGGTTAAATGATTGAAAAACATATGAAATAATGGCAGGCTCAAGGTTCCTTTTAACCCGAGCGACCGGAAGACCGACCGCCATGAGCCTGCCCTTTGGAAACATGGATACGACATTTGAAGATTTCTTGCAAGAACTGCCGGAGGACTACCGGAGGTTAGCCGGGTAGTGTTCCAGACATGGTTTTTATACTAAGAGACTAATGGAATGGTCCGCCCCGCTCCTCCAACGAGCCCAAAGCGGGCGAAATAGTGAATGCTGACTCACATCATATTAACCGAGATAACGGAGCGGACCCATGAAAGAGTATACCAATGAGCG
>Ga0209607_1000580_pt1 | contig 32543 bp, 26 predicted proteins | sample AD_UKC117_MetaG_FD_184413 | JGI IMG/M metagenome (GOLD analysis project Ga0209607, IMG submission 184413) | Active sludge microbial communities of municipal wastewater-treating anaerobic digesters from Hong Kong - AD_UKC117_MetaG (SPAdes)... | ecosystem: Engineered > Bioreactor > Anaerobic >... | reverse complement strand
CCTGGGGCTGATGGCCGGGTTGGGATTGGACTTGAGAACGGCCGTGCCGCGACTGCTCATGATTGGCGGGCCGCTGACGCCCCAGCAAACCTTGCTGGCCGAGATGATCATCCGCACGCTGGCGCTGTTGGGCCTGCTGTATCTGACGGCGGCGCTGGCCGAAAATCGACCGCGCCTGAGCTATCTGGCGCTGCTGCTGCTGTTTGCCGCCTGGAGCCTGTGGCTGCTGGCGATTCAGGGGGCGCGGGAATTACAGTTGTATGCGGTTCCGGCCGGTTTTTACCTGCTGCTTTTGGGCTGGCTGGAGTGGGAACGCGGCAGCCGGGCCGCCGCTCGCTGGCTGGATTGGCTGGGCGTGCTGGTGTTGTACGGCTCGGCGCTGTCGCAGTCGTTTGGTTTTCATGGCGAGCGTTACGCTTTGTTGATGATGGGCGAGGGGTTGCTGCTGATGTGGCTGGGCAGTTTGCGCCGTTTGCGGCGGTTGTTGTATCTGGGGGTGGCGGGGGTGGTAACGGCCGTTGCCGGCCAACTCGTCGAGCCGCTGCTGGCGTTGAATACCCTCGTTTTACTGCTGCTGGGCGCGGTGCTGGTTGGCCTGGGTATCGCCCTGGAGCGCCGCCTGGACAAAGTGCGCGATTTGTCACGCGAGCTGCGGCTTAAAATGGAGCATTGGGAATGAAAGCAGAAAAAGAACTGGAAGGCAGATTGGGCCACTCTCCAAAATGGGTCCGATCTAAGCGGTGGACCAAACACCTCAACTTGTGGATTGCTTTACTCCTGCTGCTGGCGAACGCTTTCGCCTGGTTCAGTGTCGCCAGCCGGGTGGAATTAGTGGAAGCCGCGCCCATTCTCCATCCTGAAATCGCCGAAATTCGGGAGCATTGGCAGGCGCGGGACGCCGTCGGCCAGACCTTTTCCGTGGTGGTCACCGACCAGATGGCGATGGAGACGCTGGCCTGGTTTATTGCCCCGCGCCCCAATCTGCCGTTCAGCCATCCACAAATAGAAATTCACCCGGACGGCGTGATAGGCGGCGGGCTGGTGCATGTGGCCGGGCTGCGCACGCCGGTATTTGGCCGGGCGTCTATCTATTTGGAAGCTGGCAAGCCGCAGGCCATCGTGGAGGAGGTGGGCATTGCCGGCACGAAAGCGCCCGGCTTCGTGCTGGCGGCCATCGACCAGGCGCAGGCGGTGTATGATGATATGTCGCTGCCGATTGAGGTCACGAAGCTGGAACTGCGTGAAGGCGAGGTGCTGGTGGAGGGGGTGTATCGGTGAACGAGGAACGGAGAACGGGGAACGAGGAACGAGGAACGGGGAACGAGGAACGGGGAACGGGGAACGGGGAACGGTGGGCAGTTATTCGTTGATTGTTTAGTGTTATCTGTTGATTGTTAATTGTTTTTCGGGGTAGTACACTAGGGGTATGTGGCAAAAACGCGTGGGCTGGCGGTGGCATTATTGGCGGGAAACGGCCGTTTTCCTGCTGCTGCTCCTCTTGTTTAGCGTTGGCCCGGTTCCCCGGCCGGCGCGGGCGGAGGAGTGGGCCGGTGACCGGTACAGCCTGGTGGTGACAGACGAAACGGCCGTGGCCATTGCCAATTGGATTCTGGACGAAAACCCCAAGCTGCCCTTTACCGATCCGGTGATTGCCATTCATCCCGATGGGATCAGCGGCAGCGGCACGGTGGAACTGTGGGATTTGCGCGTGCCCATCTCGGGGACGGCGTCGGTGTTTGTGGAAGATGGGCGGCCAAACGGCCGTATCGAATCCCTCACCGTCGCCGGGGCCAAAGCGCCTGCCTTTGTCCTCAAAGCCATCGGCGACGTCCGCTCGTTGGTAGAAAGCGCCGAACTGACCATCGTCGTGACAAAGATTGAGCTGGGGGAGGGGGAATTGTTGGTGGAAGGCGTCTACCGCTGACCGGGCGCGGCGTTGCGTGGACGCTGCCCCCTGATTCCATTACAATTCCCCCCATGACTATTTACGACAGACTATTCTTCCCTGTTTTTAAGCAAATTGACGCTGAAACCGCCCACGACCGCACCGTGGCCGCTCTGGAAAAGGCTCAGGCGAATGCCGCCGGGCAGGCGGTGCTGCGGCGCATCGCCGGTGAGATCCCCCAGCAGCCGGTGACGGCGTTTGGCCTGACGTTTCCCAACGCCTTGGGCATTGCCGCCGGGTTTGATAAGGATGTGCGTGTGGCCGCCGGACTGGGTCTGTTAGGTTTTGGGCACGTCGAAGTCGGCACGCTGACGCCCTGGCCGCAGCCGGGCAATCCCCGGCCGCGCGTCTTCCGGCTGCCGGAGGATGAGGCCATTATCAACCGGATGGGCTTTCCCAATGGCGGGGTGGTGCGGGCGCTGCCCCGGCTGAAGGCGCTGGCCGGGGAACGGCCGTTTATCCTGGGCGTCAGTTTGGGCAAACAAAAATCAACCGGCCTGGCGGAAGCCGAAAAGGATTATCTCCTGGTGATGCACGCCGTTTACCCCTACGCCGATTATCTGGCCATCAACATCAGCTCGCCCAACACGCCAGGGCTGAGGGAACTGCAAGGCGGCGACTACCTGGGACAGTTGTTGGGCGCATTGACGGCGGAAAACGGCCGTCTGGCGCAAAAACACGGCCTGGCCCCACGGCCGTTGCTCGTCAAAATTGCCCCCGACCTGACCTGGGCGGAGCTGGATGAAATTCTGGCGGCGGTGCAGGCCGCCGGCATCGACGGCCTGATTGCAACCAACACGACCCTGGCGCGCGACGGGCTGCAATCCGACTTGCGGGTAGAAGGAGGCGGCTTGAGTGGACGGCCGTTAGCCGACCGCAGCACCGAAATAATCGCCTACGCCGCCCGGCAAACCGGCGGCCGGCTGCCGATCATTGGTGTGGGCGGCGTGCGCACGGCCGCCGACGTGCAGGCCAAGCTGGCGGCGGGAGCGGCGCTGGTGCAAACCTACACCGGCCTGGTCTATGAAGGTCCGGGTATGGCCGGCCGTATTTTGCGCGAATTGGCTGCAGCGCAGGCGACGAATCCTGAATGATTCTTGATTGTTCGCCCTACGCGCCGCCGCCTGTCACCGGGGCCGAGGTATAATTGCTACCAGAGGGTAGACCTATGAATAAACGATTGGAGGCTGTGGTATACGGCCGTGTACAGGGAGTCAACTTCCGCTACTACACCGAACAAGAAGCGCGCCGCTTACAGGTGACCGGTTGGGTAGCCAACCAGCCTGACGGTTCCGTGCGCGTGGTTGCCGAGGGCACTGAGTCGCAGTTGGCGCAGATGCGGCAATTTTTACATCGCGGGTCGCCGGCCGCTTACGTGGACCGCGTCGCCGAAGATTGGGCCGAGGCGACCGGCGAGTTTAAAGGGTTCCGGGTGCGCTGGTTATGAGCCGTTACAGCGAAGCAGCTTACATCGAACGGCAGCGCCTCTCCTGGATTGTTTTGCTGGCCAGTTTTAGTCTCTGCATGTTTGTGACCATTGCCGTGCCGGTGGGGGTGAACGCCGCCCTGCAAAACATGAAAAAAGATTTGAATACCGTGGTGCAGGCGAACCAGGGAACTGTGCGCGTAGATGATGCCCGCGGCGAATCGCGCGTGGTGATCGCCGGGGAAAGCAGCCTGCCGGTCTTGGCCGGGGCGCGCATCCTCACCGACGAAACCTCCACGGCGTCGCTGCTGGTTTATCCCCCGGACACGACCGAGAATCCGCTGGCGCGCCTGCAAATTTACAGCCGCTCGCTGGTGAATTTGGAGGAGGCCACCTCGCCCCGTTTTGCCATGAGCGATGAGGCTCAGAACCTGCAACTACACCTGGATAACGGCCGTATGCAGCTCACCGTGCTCCGCGATGGGGAACGGCCGTTTACCGTCGCCGTCAACACCCCCCACGGCCTCATTTTTGTGAACAACCCGGGCCAGTACGCCCTGGTGGTGGACAACGAAGAAACCCAAATCTCCGTGCAAGAAGGCCAGGCGGACGTTTTGGCCAATTCCCAGGGCAAACGGCTGGTCACCGGCCAGCGTGCCGAAATCCCCGCCAGCGGGGACATGGTCGGCCCCCTGACCACGGACCGTAACCTGATCCGCAACGGCGATTTTTACGAAAGTTGGGCGGATTGGTCGTTGTACGTGTGGAACGTGGAACTGAGCGATCAGCCGTTGGGGACGTCGGAAATTGTGGAAGTTAGCGGCGAGCCGGCGGTGCAATTCACGCGTGAAGGCACAGGCCACGCCGACGTGCGCCTGCGCCAGGTCATTGGCCAGGACGTCACCGATTATGGCGCGCTGCGGTTGCTATTGACTTTTCAGATCACCAGCCACAGCCTGGGCGTGTGCGGCATCCAGGGCAGCGAATGTCCGCTGACTGTGCGGCTCAACTACACCGACGACCGGGGCGTGAAGCGCACCTGGCAGCATGGCTTTTACAGCCTCGGCGATGTGTCGCCAACGACGCCTGATGCCTGTGTTTCTTGCGCCGTGGTGCAAGACGCCCACCAGCGTGTGCCGCTGGGCCAGATTTCCTTTTATGAGGCTGACTTGTTGGCTGAACTGGCGCGCCAGGGCGCCCCGCTGCCGACGTACATCGACGACGTCAGTTTGGTGGCTGCCGGGCACAGTTTCCAGGTGGAAATTTTGGATGTGGCCTTGATGGTGGAAGAGTAAGCAGGTTGGCTGGTTTGTCAGGTTGGTTGAGTTGGTTAGCCAGCGGCCTCACCGGCGAAAGCCCTCTTGTTACGCCTCTTCCAACCAATCTTTTAACCACGCTTCTAAATCATCGGGCTTGTTGGCAACAACGGCCGTAAACTTCACCCCCGGATAATGATGTTGAAACCAGGAAGCGGTCAGCACTTCGGGCCAGTGGTGGGGGTTGACAGCGATGACCTGCTTCTCGCCCAGGTCGCCGACTCCGGCGTCGTCGGCCGAAAAGCCGATGGTGAAACGGCCGTCGAATCCCCCCCGCGCCGCTGCTGTAAACCAATTCACGTCGGCCGTGGGCGGCAGCAGCACGTACACCCGCCGGTAATTCAGCCGCGAGGCGTCGCTGGGTACAAGCTGCACGTCGCGGGCCACTTGCAGCAGGCGCAATGCCAGCAGCCGCGCCCCTTTATCGCCCACAAAACGCACTTCATACAGACCGTCTTCTTTGGGTAAAAACTCATAGCGCCATAGGTGGCGTTCTTCGTCCAGCGTGTGGCCCAGATTGGTAACGGCCGTTAGCGCTTCCGCCGGATCCTTCACCAGCAAATCGGCCGTTTTATGCTCCCGTGTTGAAGAAATTGTCACCCGCACCGCCTCGCCGGGATGCGGGTGCTCCGGTTCCAACAGGATGTGTGTATCCCCGGCGCCAACGATGTTGATACTGCGCCGGTGGCGGCCAATCGGCCGCAAAAACGCGTTGCGCCAAAAAACACTCTGCTGCCGTTTGGGCAAAGCCGGCGCGGACTTCAAGTAAACCGTGATGGTTGCCGTTTCGGCGTCGGCCGTCAGGTGCAGGGTCTCCCAGCGGCTCAAGGGCTGGGCTGCCGGACTCCAGACGATTAGCGGGCTTTCCGGATCAAGGCCACCGGTCGGGTCTATGCCGATTTGCAGATTGACGTCGCTGGCTTCCACCCGGCTGCCGGGCGTGGTGTCGTCACTGGACCAGGCCTGCCCTTCAACCGTCAATTCATATCGGTTGCCGGGAGCTGCCGGCACCTGCTGCCACAACCCGCCGATGTGCGTGCCCCATGGGGTGGAAAGCTGCTGCACCGGCCGGTTGTCGATGGTGAAATTGCTGAAAACGGGCTGGCGATTTTTCCAGTTGGGGTCGTCGGGTTGGGCCGGCAGCCACCAGCCCATCCAGCCAACGGCCGTTACCCGTTGATTATCTCCCCCCGCCGCATAAAAAGGATCCGCCAGATCGCCGTTAATCAGAATTTCTGCTCTGCTCATACCCATCCTTAGCTGTCAAACCCCAGCCCTCGTTCCTTTAACGACACATACCGCTGGTGGCCGATCACGATGTGGTCCAAAACCTCCAGGTCCAACAACTTGCCGGCCGCCACCAACTGCCGGGTCACATTCACATCTTCTGGCGATGGAGACGGGTCACCGGAAGGATGGTTGTGGGCCACAATAAACGCCGCGGCATTGGCCTTTATCGCCGCCCGGAAGAGCTCGCCAATGCGGATGACCGAAGTATTCAGGCTGCCCACATAAATGTTCGGCGTGCCAATCACCCGGTTTCGCGTATCCAGCAATACCAGCCGCAGGTGTTCTTGTTCTAAAAACATCATCTCCGACATCAGCAAATTGGCGGCGTCAGCCGGTGAGGCCACGCGCGGCCGTTCTTCCGGGGCGCTGGCCATCAGGCGGCGGCCGATTTCCAGCGCCGCCTTGATCTCGACAGCTTTTGCCTGACCAATGCCCTTCACCGTCATCAGTTCGGGAATGGTAGCCCGGGCCAGGCCCGGCAGAGAGCCAAACCTGATCAACAGCCGCTCTGCCAGGCGCAACACATTTTCTCCGCCCACACCCGTGCGCAAAATGATGGCCAACAACTCCGCCGACGAAACCGCGCCCGCGCCAACCTGAATCAGCCGTTCCCGCGGCCGGTCGTGTTCGGCCATATCCCGGATCATGGGCACATAGGCAACCTCGTTCTCACCGTCCATCTATCCTTGCTCCCGGTATGCGTTTAGGCGGCGCTTTTGATGAGGACAATAAATTCTTCCCATTCTTCGGCGGCCAGGTGCAGCGTAATACCGCCCATTTCTACGTGGTACACAAAATCATCACCCTCTTGGCTGCGCCAAACCGCAAAATTTTCAGTTTCGGCGATGATGTCGGCGTCAAATTGGGAACCATTCTCGTTTGCATTCATGTTATATCTCCTTTGTTTGTCATATCTCTGATGTTTGTGGATTGGAATCTGGCGCCTCTGGCGCGTTTTGACTGTCTTGGTTGGGCTGCTGGCTTTCAGGAAATGGCGGTTGATCAGTCAACTTCGCGTATACGTAGGAAAACACAAGACGGCTGGTGGCCAAAATAGGCGCAGCCAGGATGATGCCTAAAATTCCGGCGACGCTGGCCCCGGCGATCGCGCCCAAAACGACGACGATGGGGTGCAGGCGCAGCCGGTGGCCGATAATGCGCGGGACCAAATAATAATTTTCTGTCTGGTAGATAACCGTGTAAATAATCACAATGGCGACGACGAACCAGAATGGTCCCAATATATTGCCCAGCCAACTGCTGCTGCTCTGAAAGTAGCCGAGGAATGCGGCCGGAATAGCGGCTAAGATTGGGCCAATGGTGGGCAAAAATTCCATCAGGCCGGCAATTAGCGCCAATAATAACGCATTTGGCAGCCCAATAAAAATGGCTACAAAAAAAACGATGGTGCCGACGACGAAGCACAAAACCAGTTGGCCGCGTAAAAAAGCATTCCACAAATCGCTGATCTGGGCGCTGAGGTTTACGACGTCGCCCTGATAGTTTTTGGGGACCAGATCTAACAAGCTGTGAAACAGGATCTCGTGGTCTTTGACCATGTAGAAGGAGAGGAAAAGAACCAATAGTACCCAGCCAATGGTGCTGAGGGAGGCGCCTAAGACGCTGCCAAAGATGCTGATGGTTTGCCCGCCAAATCCTTGCACGATGTTGAGCAAATTGCCGCTTAGCGACAAAAATGCTTGATCTAGCGGCAGTTGGTTCAGCGGAATCACAATTTCTTCGGTGATGTAAATGGGTTCTTGTAATTCGTTTAGCAGTCCGCTTAATTGGTGGATAAAGGCCGGGATGTTGGTGATCAACGCGTTTACCTGCACCACGATGGGGGGAATGGCGCTGATGGGTATGGCGACCAGGGCGGCGACGATGATCAGGTAGATGAGGACGATGGTGAGGATGCGAGGGATTCGGGTGCGGTCGGTGATGATTTTGACCAGAGGTTCGACCAGATATGCCAGAATGACGGCCAGGATAAAGGGAGGGAGCAGAATGTGTAGGCGTAATATGACCAGAAGGGAGACAAACGTCATGATGATGACGATCAGGCGTTTGCTTCCAGGGCTCCAGATAGGCGAATTCGGGTATTTGGGCATGGACATAGTTGTATGCGACCATTCTGATCAGTTCGCAAGCCGTAATTATACTGTAAAAGAGGTTGAAAGTGAGAGAAAAAGCCCTGACCGGATGGGCCAGGGCTTTTCGTTCAGGTAATTGTGGGAGTGATTGGTCAGGATTGGCGGCGTGGTCCACGGGAACGGCCGTCACGCGAGCCGCCATCTCGTGAACCCCGATTCCCACCCCGGCCGCGGTTGCTGCCGCCGCCGCTGCGCGGGTTATCGCTGGCGCGCGCTTCTTCCAGCGTCCAGCCTTCCAAAACAGCGCGGCGCGAAAGCCGGACTTTGCCTTCCGGCGTAACATCCGTCACCATCACCATCACTTCGTCACCGACTTTGATAGCGTCTTCGACGTTGCGCAGATGGTCGCTGGAAATCTGCGAAATGTGAACCATGCCATCGGTGCCGGGAATAAATTCCACAAACGCGCCGAAGTCGGTGGTGCGCACGACCTTGCCGGTGTAAATCTGGCCCGGTTCGGGTGAGCGGGTCATGGCGTCGATGGCGTCCACGGCGGCTTCAGCCTTCAAACCATCCACACCGGCCACAAAAATTGTGCCGTCTTCCTGGATGTCCACAGAAACTTCGTACGTCTCTTCCAGGCTGCGGATCGTCGCGCCGCCTTTACCGATGACCGCGCCGATTTTATCCGGATCGATCTTGATGGTGAGCATGCGCGGCGCATACGGGCTTAATTCCTTGCGCGGCTCGCTGATCGTTGCCAGCATCGAGTCCAGGATTTGCATCCGGGCGGTGCGCGCCTGTTCCAGAGCCTGAGCCATCAACTCTTTGGTCAGGCCGCTGATTTTAATGTCCATCTGGATGGCTGTGATGCCTTCGCTGGTTCCGGCGACTTTGAAGTCCATGTCGCCCAGGTGGTCTTCCATGCCCTGGATGTCGGTGAGCACGGCGTATTTTTCGCCATCGCTGACCAGGCCCATCGCCACACCGGCGACCGGTCGTTTGATCGGCACGCCGCAGTCCATCAGCGCCAGGGTGGAGGCGCAGACGCTGGCCTGGCTGGTGGAGCCATTGGAGGATAAAACCTCAGAGACAACGCGGATGGTGTAGGGGAATTCTTCTTCCGACGGGATCATGGGCAGCAGGGCGTTGCCAGCCAGTGCGCCGTGGCCGATTTCGCGGCGCTTGGGGCCGCGCATGGGCCAGGTCTCGCCGGTGGAGAAGGGCGGGAAGTTGTAGTGGTGCATGTAGCGCAGCGACTCTTCTGGCGAGAGGCCTTCCAGCCTTTGCGCTTCGCGCGGGGTGCCCAGGGCCACGATTGAGAGCACCTGGGTTTGGCCACGGCGGAAGAGGCCGGAGCCATGCGCGCGCGGGCTGATGCCGATCTCAGAGGATAACGGCCGTATCGTCGTATAATCGCGCCCGTCTGGACGAATCCCTTCATATAAAATCTGATGGCGCACGGCGTACTTCAGCTCGTTGGCGATGATTTCGCGCACTTCGGCCGGGTTAATGGATTCATCTTCTTCCATAAACCCATTGACAACCTCTTCGCGCAATACTTCCATGGCGGCGTTACGGCCGTCACGGTCGGTAATCGTGGCGATGATCTCTTTGACGCGGTCACCCAGGCGGGCTTTAACGGCCGTTTCCAGCTCGCTGTTCACACTCGCCAGCGTCACCTCGTACTTTTCTTTGCCGATAGCGGCCCGCATCTCTTCTTGCACGTCAATCAGCGGCTGCAAAGCCTTGTGCCCAAAATCGAGCGCTTCCACAAACAGGCTTTCCGGCACTTCGTTGGCCCCGGCTTCCACCATGATGATGGCCTCTCGGGTGCCCGCCAGACGCAGATCCAGCGTGCTGGCTTCCATTTCCGGGATGGTTGGGTTGGCCACAAACTGCCCGTCGATGTAAGCGACGCGCACCGCGCCTACAGGCCCACCCCAGGGAATATCGGAGATGGTCAGAGCGGCGCTGGCGGCATTCACCGACATGATGTCCAGGTGGTGCAGGCTGTCGGAGGACAGCGTGGTGACGATGACCTGGACTTCATTGCGCATGCCGTCGGGGAATAACGGCCGTAATGGCCGGTCCGTCAGGCGCGATGTCAAAATCGCTTCCGTGGTCGGCTTGCCTTCCCGGCGATAAAAACCGCCCGGAATCCGGCCGGCAGCGTACATTTTTTCTTCGTAATCCACACTCAGGGGGAAGAAATCCAGCCCTTCGCGCACATTTTTGGACATGGTGGCCGTGGCCAACAGCAGGCAGTCGCCTACCCGGATGGTCACCGCGCCGCCGGCTTGTTCAGCCAGTTTACCGCTGGCAAAGGTAATGGTTTTACCGGCCACGGTTGCTGTAAAGGTATGATCAGGTAACATGAAAAATTAAACCTCCAAAAACATCTCAAATTGAATAGGGAAAACTTCAGTTGGCACTGCTCGAACATCCCCAAATTGGGTTGATCTGTTGCGACTGAATCACCCGCAATGCGTGCGGCAACCTGTCACTATTCAATCGGTTGGGTAAGATGTTGAGGCCGGGGGGTTAGGGACTGGGGATTGGCTCTTACCGCCGCCGAGGGTAAGAAACAATACCCAATTCCTAAACCTATCTCCCTGGCTTCAACCAAATGGGGGCGAACCTGGTTCGCCCCCTGATTAACCACTCAAATTTTAACGACGCAGACCCAGGCGTTTGATGATGGCGCGATACCGTTCGGGGTCTTTTTTGCGTAAGTAGGCCAGCATACGCCGCCGCTTACCGACGAGTTTCAGCAGCCCGCGCCGGGAGCTTTCGTCATGCTTATGAACTTTCAAATGCTCTTGCAACTGCTTGATGCGACGATCAAACATGGCAATCTGCACTTCAGGTGAACCGGTGTCGCCCTCATGGGCGCCAAACTCTTCAAAAATTTCGGCTTTTTCTGCCACTTCTAACGGCATGTGTACAATCCTCCAGTGATGTAATGTGCAGCCCGCCAGCCGTCGCGCCGAATTGCGTCGCACTGTCGAGCCGAATCGGGATTATACAACAGGCGCACGGGCTTGCCAAAATTGACGATTACCCACTGGCAAATCTCATCGCTGGCTAAGCCAGCGCCCGGCGGCGCTGCCGCCACCAGAGCAGCGCCGCGCCGATTCCCAGCAGCGCCGTCAGGAGCAACGGCCGTTGCCACTTCCCTCTTTCCTCTTCTATGATCGACGCCATTTCTGCTTGTTTGGCCTCAGCCAGCAGCGCCCGCCAGTCCGGCACGAGCGCCGCTTCGGGTACGCTGTAGCAGCCGCGCACCAGCGCCAGATACGCGTCTTCTTCGGATTGCCAACGGCCGTCATCCCACCCCAACTCTTCCTGGCAGATAGTCCGGATGCGCGGCAGCAGCGCTGCGCCGCCCTCCGGCAGCAAAATGCCCAGGCGCACCCGCCGCAGCAGCAAATCATCCAGGTGGCTAACAGCCTCGGCACGGGCCGCCCAGCGCAGTTCCGCCCAGGCCGTCTCCGTGCCGGGGATGATCGCCAGTTCGCCCGGCTGCGCGGCGGCCACCAGCGCCGGAGCCAGCGCCCCGTAGCGCCCCAACAAGCGGCGGCGCAGCGTTTCCGGCAGGCTTTCGCCGCCGGGCAAAGCCACGTCTACCGGATTCAGCACCGGCAGCTTGTCGTCCGGCTCCGGCAGATCGGGCAGCAGGTGGCGCACCGCCTTCAGCGCATCCAGAGCGATGAGGCGGAAGGTGGTCAGCTTGCCACCGGTCACCGTCAGCAAGCCGTCTTCTACCCAGACCACGTGGTCGCGCGATTCTTCCGAGGGATCTTCTTTGCCGCTGCCGATCACCGGCCGCACTCCGGCAAACGCCGCCACCACGTCCCCCAGGGTAATGCCCAGCGAGGGAAACTGTGATTCCACTGCCGTCAGCAGATAGGCGGTTTCCTCCGGCGAGATGCACGGTTCTTTGTCCAACGCCTTGTGGTGATCGACGTCGGTGGTGCCGACCAGGGTGACGCCTTCCCAGGGGAAAATCATGACCGGCCGCTGGTCGATGGGGTGCAAAAAGCTGATGGCCTGGGCCACCGGCAGGCGCCAACTGCGAAACACGAGATGGCTGCCGCGCAACGGCCGTATCTTCGCCTCGCCGCCCACCTGTCCCCGTAACTCATCTGCCCAGGCCCCGGTGGCGCTGACGACGACCCGCGCCGTCACACTGGCTGTCTGGTTGGTGAGTTGATCGCGCAAGATGAGGCCGATGACACGGCCGTTTTCCTCCCGCAGCAGCGATTCGGCGGCGACGTAGTTGATGGCGGTTCCGCCATCGGCCACCGCTTCGGCGATGACCCGCAGCACCAGCCGGGCGTCGTCGGTTTGGGCATCGCCATAGCGGAAGCCGCCTTTGAGGCCGGCGGTGGTGAGATGAGGAGCCAGCATCTGAAAATCGCGTGGGCTGTAATATTTGTGGCTCCATTGCAGCGCCAGCAAGTCGTACACCGTCAACCCGGCGCGAAAAATCAGCCGGCCGGTTTTGTCGCTTTTGTAGGTGGCCAGCAAAAAGCCCAGCGGGTCGATCAGCCCCGGCCCTTCTTCCAGCAAATGCTCTCGTTCCGAGACCGAGGCGCGCGTCAGGCCAATTTTGCCTTCTTTCAGGTAGCGCAGCCCGCCATGCACCAGCTTGGACGAGCGGCTGGAGGTGCCCCAGGCAAAATCTTTCTGCTCCACCAACAGCGCCCGCAGCCCCAGCCGCACCGCCTCACGCAAAATGCCCGCGCCGGTAATCCCCCCACCGACGATGAGGATGTCATACGGCCGTTCCACTTCCCGCCACACTTCTGCCCGCCAATTACCAGTCCACATAGTTTTTCTCCGGAATGGGACGCATCCGTGTTCATCCGCGTCCCATCTCTTACCCCACCAACTTCCCAGGATTCATCACTCCATACGGATCAAAGCGGCGCAGGGCGTCTTGCAGCGCGGCTATGCCCAATTCGCCCTTTTCGGCGGGCAGGTAGGGCGCGTGGTCCGTGCCCACGCCGTGCTGGTGGCTGATGGTGCCCTGGTTGGCGACCACGGCCGTTGACGCCGCCTTCAATTTCCCCCAACGCGCCAGCACCACGTCCGGGTCCGCATCCAGCCGGAACAAAAAGGTGGTGTAGATGCTGGCCCCCGTGGGGTACACGTGCGACAAATGGGTGAAGACGTGGACCTTCTCGCCCTCGTTGGCGACGGCCGTATGCAGCGCGGCTTCGATGTCGGCCAGGGTTTTGTCCACGTTGGTCCAGGGCACGGCCGTTTCCAGCGTATCCACCGCGTAGCCCATTTCCCACAAGGTGTTGCGCAAATAGGGCGTGTGGAAGCGCCCCTTCACCCACTGCTTGCCAAAAGTCTGCCCCACGTGGATGCCGCCGAACTCTTTGGCGGCGTCGATGGCCGCTTTGCGCGCCATTTTAACCAGGGCGCTGCTGCCCGTGACGCCGATCAGCAGCATGGCTTTGTCTTCGTCTACGCCGCGCAGCCCCAGCAGCGTCTCCAACCCGCCGATGAGCCGCTCGTGGCCGGCCAGGGCCAGGGTGGTGGTGGTCTCGGTGGCGGTGCTCAGGCGCAGCATGGAGATGGGCACGTTCGCCTGGATGATCTGGCGCACGGCCGTTTGCCCGCTGGCAAAATCGGGGAAGAAAACAGCGTGGAATTCTTCGCTCTCCGGCAGCGGGCGGGCGCGCACGGTGGCTTCCGTCAGGATGCCCAGCCGCCCTTCGGAGCCGAGCACCAGTTGGCGCAAATCTGGCCCGGCGGCGGAGGCGGGATGGGGCGGCAGCGTCCAGCTTCCGGCGGGCGATTCCAGCGTGCCCCCAGCGAACAGATCTTCGATACGGCCGTAGCCTCTGGACTGCTGCCCGCTGGAGCGTGTAACCACCCAGCCGCCCAGCGACGACAATTCAAACGACTGCGGGTAATGGCCCAGCGTGCAGCCCTGGGCGCGTAGCTGCGCCTCCACGTCCGGCCCCGGTGTGCCCGCGCCAAAGATGGCCAGCAGGCTGCGGCGGTCGAAGTGGCGCAGTTGGTTCAGCCGCCCCATGTCCACCGTCAGCACCGGCGCGTCGCCCGGCCGCGGGTTGACGTGGCCTACAACGCTGGTCCCGCCGCCGTAGGGAATGAGTTTGACGTCGTGGGTGATGGCGTAATGGATCAGGTCGCGCACGTCGGCATCGGTTGTGGGGAAGGCCACGCCGTCGGGGAAGGCCGGGAAACGGCCGTAACGCATCGCCACCCAGTCCGGCAAGCTCTGGCCGCAGGCGTGGCGCACCCGCGCTTCCGGCTCCTGGTTGATCAGGCTGTGGGCGGGCAGGCGTGATGGCGGCACGCCTGCCACCACGTCGGCCAATTGCGCGTCTGGTGTGGGCACGCCCGGCCCTACGCGTGCAGTGAGAAAGGGAACGGCCGTTTCCGGTAAAGGATAAATCGTGGTGGTATCGCCCCACCCATTCCATCGCCTCATCCTGAACACTCCTTTTGATTCAATGGGACGCGGATTTGCGCGGATGAAGTAAATCGCAAAAAGTGTTTGGAATTAGACCCGAAGGGTTTTGCACCAATTTAGTCGAGTATCCTAGGTTTCAAACCCTTCGGGTCTTCCGAAAACTTTCTGCTGATCACTGAAACAAAAAAATCCGCGCAAATCCGGGTCCCATTTCTTATTCTTTAGCTTGTGCCCGCGCCGCCTGCCAGAGCTGGATGCTTTCGGCCATCGCGGCGCGGGTGAGGGCTTCCGCGCGGTCGGCGTCGGCTTGTTGGGCGGCGGCGTAAAGGTCGGCGTAGAAAGCGCGCGAGCGGGCGCGGGCTGCCGCGCCGGCGAAATAGAGGCGGGCCAGTTGTTCGTAAAAGCCGGTAAAACCGTTGAGGATCAGGGTGTAGATGGCGTTGCCGGACTGGATGGTGAGATGGCGGTGAAGCTGCCAGTCATAGGCGGCGAAGACGGCCGTGTCCTCCGCCAGCGTCTCATAATCGGCCAGAAAAGCGGCAACGGCCGTGGGCGCATGGCTGACGGCCGCCCCCGTGTAGGCCGGGGCCAGATTCAGTCGCACTTCCAGCAGGTGGGTGATAAAACCGCGCGGCAGGTGGTCGGGATAGGCTACCAGCGCCTCCAAAACGTTTAGCCCGCCATCTTGCCAGAAGTCGTTGACTATTGTGGACTTGCCCTGCTGCACTGTCAGCCAGCCGTCACGGGCCAACCGCTGGATGGCTTCACGCAGGGTAGGGCGGGTGACGCCTAGCTGCTCGGCCAGGGTGCGTTCGCCCGGCAAGGTGGAGCCGGGCGGAAACGTGCCATCGAGGATGGCCTGTACCAGCGATTGTTCGGCGTAGCCGTTGGGTTTTTGCGGGGCGGTCCAATTGTTCATCGTGCGTTTCTCGTGCTATGCTTTCTGGTAAGTGGTCTGACCAGTTGAGGAAAGTATGACAGATTCTGGGGAGGGTGTCAAGAGGGAACGGGGAACGGGGAACGGTGAACGAGGAACGAGGATGTGAAATAGCAAGACGGCCGTTTCCCCATCCAATCAGAGAAACGGCCGTCCCGCTTACAGCTTACAGCTAACAGCTAACAGCTAACAGCTTCTAATCCTGATAATCCCAGCCGAAGTCCAGGTCCAGGCGCTGCTCGCCTTCGTCGAGGGCCACAGTGTAGTTGCCCACGCCGACGGCCGGCCAGGTCCAATTGCCGGGGATCAGCAGGTCCACGTTGGCGGTGCTGAGGGCGTCCATGAAGACACAGTACGTGCCGCCGGCCAGGCCATCGAAGAGGAAACGGCCGTCTTCCCCCGTCACCATCGTCTCAATCACCTGGCTGGCAGGGGGGACGGTGCCGTCGCTGGGGCATACGCCGCCGGACAGGCTGATGGTGATACCCGGCAAAGACGGCTCGCTGCCGGTCTGAGAGCCGTCGCCTATGAAGTTGCCGCTGCCGTCCGGATACTCCCAGCAGCCGCGGCCCGGATTGCTGTTGACGCAAAAATCATCCCAGACGATGCCGCCCAGCGCCGCCGAATTGGGCGCCGGTGTGGCCAGCGGTGCGGCGTTCTCCGCCACCACAATTTGCAGCCAGAAAGCGTCGCCGATGAAGCCATCGATGCCAAACGGGTCGCCATTGGCGTCGGCGATTTGCCAGTTGCCGCGATACGTGCCGGGGGTTTCCGGGGCGACCATGTCCACGGCGATTTCTACCGGCTGATCAGGGGCGACGGCTTTGGTCAGGGTGATGACTTCTTGCGCGCCCATCAGATCGCCGCCGACGAAGACCACACTGTAATCGGTGGTCCAAATGCATGTGCCATTGTTGCGCAGTTCCCACCGCTTGGTGAATTCTGCGCCAGGGGTGAAGGCGGTGTCGTCGGGGATGTTGAGGTCCTGCACAAATTCAATGCTGTTGGTGCAGTCGGCGGCATTGGTTTCCGGCAGGGGCAGGAATTGGAAATCCCAGCCGAAGTTGACGTCGCTGATAACGCTGCCGGCGGTCAGGTCGACCGTCGTTTCACCCAAATCCACTTCAGGAAAGGTCCATTGACCGGGCACTAAAATCGCCTGGTTTTGCTCGTCCAGCGGATCGATGGAGATGCAGTACGTGCCGGGGCTGAGTTCGGCGAAGGTGTAGTTGCCGCCCACGTCGGTAACGGCCGTGCCAATGCCATCGGCCGGACATGCCCCTTCACCCAGGCTGACGCGCACGCCTTCGATACCCGGTTCGCCTACTTCCAACTGGCCGTTGGCGGCAAAACCGCCGTCGGGCAGGGCGATGCAGCCTTCGGGCGGCGTATTGTCCTCGCCGCCGGGGCTGACCGCGCACACGTCGTGCCAGACACGGCCGTTAATCGTGCCATTTTCGCCAACCGCCGCACTGCTGGCCGGCTCGGCCGCCGCTGTGTTATCCACGTCCAGCGTAAAAGAGCCGCTGACGCCGTTCACGCTGACCGTGTACGTGCCGGCGGGCAAATCCACCACGTCCAGGGCAATGGTCTCCTCGAAGGGTTGGACGGTTTGGGTGCAAATCTGGCCGGCTTCTTGCACCGTGGTCACGGCCACGGTGAAGGCGCTGCCGTCGCGCTGGCTGACGATGTCGTTGATGGTGGTGCAGTTGTTGGGCAGTACGCCGCGGGCCAGCACGTTGATCTGCACCGGGAAGGATTCCAGCGTCAGGACCTGCACGCTTTCGACGGTGGCCAGGCCAAAGACCGGCTCAGCGAGGGGGGTGGCGGTGGGCGGCACGGCCGTTTCCGTGGGCGCGGCGTCGACGATGGCGGTGGGCACGGCCGTTGGCTCCGGCTCCTGACCACCGCAAGCCGCCAGGACAGCGGCGAACAACAAAAGCAACAGAAGCAGCAAACGAGAAGGGTTCATACTTTTCACTCCTTTTAGAAGCGCAGTGGGAGCCAGGCAGGCAAAGGGGCAGTTAGAAGGGCGTTTTTCCCCATGCAATAATTCCCCTGGCTGGATAGGTGCGGCGTTAGCTTAACAGGTAAGCGGCGATGAGCTGCGCCGTGTATTGCAGCGCATCCCGGTGGGTGCGCTCGTAATGGTGAGAGGCGTCCACGCCGGGACCAATCAAGCCGACACGCACATTACCGCCAGCCTGCCAGTACGCCTCTCCATCCGATGCATAAAATGGGTACACGTCAATTTTAAAGGGGATCTGGTTGGCCTGGGCCAATGCTTCCAGTTCCCGCCGGAAGCCTAAATGATACGGTCCGGCCGAATCTTTGGCGCAAATGGTCACAGAATGTTCATCTGACTGCTGATCGGCGGCGACGACGGCCATGTCTACTGTGAGCAAATCCACGAGGTCGGGGGGGAAGCCGGCGGCTGCACCGTGGCCGACCTCTTCGTAGTTGCTGATGTGGATGGTGGTGGTTTGTTTGGGCTGCAAGCCGGCTTCGGCCAGGGCAAGCAGGGCGGCGTAGATCGTGGCTACGCACGCTTTATCGTCCAGGTGGCGGGAACGGATGAAGCCGGTGTCGCTTAACTCCACGCGCGGATCAAAGGCAACGATGTCGCCGACCTGGATGCCCAGGTCCCGCGTTTCTTCGCGGGAGGAGGTGATGGCGTCGATGCGCACTTCGGTGTTGGCGTCGGTGCGGGTGGCGTTGCGTTCTTCGCGGGTGTGGGCGTGGACGGAGGCCGTGGTGGGCAAAATTGTGCCGCGGTAGGTCTGGCCGCCGGCGGTAAAGATGGTAACGCCTTCGCCTTCCACGGAGGTCCATGACCAGCCGCCCAACTGGGTCAGGCGGAGACGGCCGTTTTCCTTCACCTCCCGCACCATTGCCCCCAACGTATCCACGTGGGCTGTCAGGGCGCGGGGCGCGTCGTGGCTGGCGCCGGTCCACGTGCCCGTCAAAAAGCCCTTTGGCGAGATTTGTGTGTCAAACGGTAAATCGGCAAACGCCTGCTGTACATAGGCGATGGCCCGGTCGGTGTCGCCGGTGGGGCTGGGGGTGTTGAGCAGACCGACTAAAAACTCAACCATCCGGTCAACATTGATGGGTGGGATCATGGAAGGCATCTCCTGTTGAGAAAATTGCGCAAACTGTGCGGTTTCATGACTGAATTATAACACTCTCAGGCCGGGCGAACTAAATCCATCACCTGGGAGAAGAGACGGCCGTTTGTCGCCAGACTTTCGCCGCCGTAAATGGTCGGTTTGCCCTGCCAATCGGTAAAGGTGCCGCCCGCTTCCTCCAGGATCACCTGGAAGGGGCCGCAATCCCACAGGGCCATGATGGGGTCGAGGTGGATTTCGGCGCGGCCGGTGGCCACCAGGGCGTAACCGTAGGCGTCGCCCCAGGTGCGCTGGATGTAGGTGGCGGCGATCAGGCGCTGCCAGGCGGCCGTTTTTTCGCCAAAGGTGTCCAGGTCGCTGCACAGCAGCATGGCGTCGGCCAGATTGTCGACGGTGGAGACGTGGGCGGGACGGCCGTTCCAATAACAGCCACCGCCGCGCCGGGCATACACCGTCTCGTTCAGCGCCGGGAAGTGGGCCACGCCCAGCAGCGGCTCGTCGTCTTGGGTCAGGGCCAGCAGGGTGGCGTAGAGCGGCACGCCGGAGACAAACGACTTGGTGCCGTCGATGGGGTCGATCAGCCAGCGGTAGCCGGACGCGCCGGGCTGCTGGCCGAACTCTTCGCCCAACAGCCCGTGGTCGGGCCAGTACCGGGTGATGAGGTCGCGCAGCTTTTCTTCCGCCTGCCGGTCGGCGATGGTGACGGGGGTGTTGTCGCTTTTGCGCTCGGCCTGGAACCGGGTCTGGAAGTGGCCCAGGGTGATGCGTCCGGCCTGCCAGGCGGCGTCCAGGGCGAATTCGAGCAGGGTTTGGGGGTCGGGTTGGGTAGTTGTCATAGGGTTACAAGGGAGACTGGAGACTCATTCAGTCTCCAGTCTCTAATCTCCAGTTTCCAGCCTCTTTTCATTCCGCCACGGTGAGCCATCGCGACGGCCGTTTATTCACATTCATATAGCGCAGCAGCGCGGCGCCATCGGTAAAGCCCAGCGGCAGAAACGCGCCAATCGTAAAAACCAGCAAATTGTCCAAAAACGTGAGCGTGGCGGCCATAAAGGGGACGCCGCCCAGGGTGTGCGCCGCCAGCGCCAGCGCGCCCGTCACTAGGGCGAGGATGCCGCTGGCGATGGGGCCGCCCAGGGCGCGTTTGACGTGGACGTGCGGCGGCAGCGTGGGTTCGTCGGGCGGGTATAAGGAAGTGCCCAGCGGCCCGACAAAGCACACCCCGCTCATGGGGTAGCCGGTTTGTTTGGCTGCCTGGGCGTGGCCCAGGTTGTGCCACAATTCATTAAACCAGTGCAGCAGCGTCGCCAGCAAGCCGCCCAAGATAGCCTCCTCGGGCTTTAGCTTAAACACTTTGCGCCCCAGCAGGCTGTAAAGCAGCCAGACCAACAGGATGCTGGGCAAGACTGTTGGCTTGGCAAGAATTTTGAGACCGGCAATGGAGCCGAGTTTGAATGTTTTGTTCATGAAATCGCGCCTCCCGTTCAATGTGTAGGATTGTACTTGCACTTTGGGGCGCGGCAAAATGAGCCGCAGTGGGGCAGTTATGGCCGCAGGTATGGTGAAGAGGATCGTAGGAACGATTCAGGAGCAAGTAGGAACGGTTCAGGAGGTGGTAGGAATGGTCCAGGAGCCGGTAGCAATGGTTCAGGAGCTGGTAGGAACGGTCCAGAAGCTGGTAGGAACGGTTCAGGAGCCGGTAGGAACGGTTCAGAAGCTGGTAGGAACGGTTCAGGAGCCGGTAGGAACGACTCAGGAGCTGGTAGGAACGTTTCAGGAGCCGGTAGCAATGGCTCTGCAGCAGGTAGCAGCGGTTTAGGGGAGGGGATAAGCGAGGAAAAGATTCTCGATGACGAGGCGGGTGTTGGCGTTGCGCTGCAACTGGCGGATGGCGCGGTTGGTTTGCTGCAGGCTGCCCAGGGCCTGTTCCGCCGTCCAGGTTTGGGCGGCCTGGGCAATTTCTACCTGCTGGTCGATGTTGGTGAGGGTGAGGACACGGTCGTTTTCCCCCTGGCTCAGCAGCGTCACATCCCGCCACCAACTGAGCCAGGTTTGGAGAATTTCTGGCAGCAGTTCCGGCTTGCGCCCCAGCTTGTCGGCCAGGGCAAAGCGATCCACCCGGTCGCCGGCCAGTGCCTGCTGCAAGTAGGCTAGATTTTGCGCGCGCTCGGCGAGGATGGTGTTGTCTTCCCAGGCGCGCACGGCCCAACCCAGACGGCCGTCAGCAAGATGGGCCAGCAGGTGGGCCTGCTCCTCGGGCACGCGCCAGCGGGTTTGCAGACTCTCTTCGATGAGCGGGGTGGGTAACGGCCGTAGCGCAATCGTGCGGCAGCGCGAGGTAATCGTCGCCAGCATCGTGTCCGCGTCGTTGGCCGTCAGCAGCAGGATCACGCTGCGCGGCGGCTCTTCCAGCGTTTTCAAAAAGGCGTTGGCCGCGCCTTCCGTAGCCGCGTCAAAGCGCTCCAGAATGGCCACTTTGTAGCGGGCTTCGTAGGCCGCCAGGCTGAGTTCTTGCTGCAAGGTGCGAATCTCGTCGATCTTCAGGGTCAGTTTGCCCCGCCCGCTCACTTCCGGCGAAACCAGGCGCACGTCGGGGTGGCGGTTGGCGGCGATGAGCTGGCAGGCGCGGCAGCGGCCACACGGCCGTGCCGCCGGATCGACCGCCTCGCAGTTCAACGCCTGGGCAAAGGTGCGCGCCAGCGTCGTCTTGCCAATCTGCTCCGGCCCGGTCAGCAAATAGGCGTGGCCGGTGCGCTGGTGGGCGATGGCTCCGGCCAGCAGCTCCGCCGCCCACTCATGTCCGATTACCTGGTCCCATTCGGTCGTCATGGCAGACATTGTAGGCTGGATACGGCCGTCGGGCAAGGGCGCGCGACGGCCATTCCCGGCCGATTCGTGAAACCTGTCAGGACTTGGGCAAACTGGCTATAATTGCGCCATGACTCCCTTAACTATTTCCGGCGATCAGTTACAAGTTGACGACGTGGTGGCGGTGGCCAACGGCCGTTCTGTCCGCCTGGACCCCGCCGTCTTACCCAAGATCCAACGTTCCCGCCAGGCCGTCGAAGACCTGGTGGCCCGCGGCGAAGTGGTGTATGGCATCACCACCGGCTTCGGCCGCTTCAAAGACAAGATCATCTCCCCTGCTGAAGTGCAGCAGCTGCAAATTAATCTGGTGCGCAGCCATGCTGTCGGCGTCGGCCCGGCAATACCGGAGCGCGTGGTGCGGGCCATGCTGCTGGTGCGCGCCAACACCCTGGCCCTGGGCTATTCCGGCGTCCGCCCGGAAGTGATTCACCTGCTGTTAGACATGCTCAACGCCGGCGTCCACCCGCGCATCCCGGCCCAGGGGTCGCTGGGCGCCAGCGGTGATCTGGCTCCGCTGGCCCATCTGGCCCTGGTGCTGATTGGCGAGGGCGAGGCGTGGCACCAGGGGGAATTGGTAGACGGCCGTTCCGCCCTGCTGCGCGCCGGCTTGCGCCCACTCGAACTGCAAGCCAAAGAAGGGTTGGCCCTGCTCAACGGCACGGCCTTCATGGTCGGCATGGGCGCGCTGCAAGTGCGGCGGGCCATCAACCTGGCCCTCACCGCCGACGTCGCCGCCGCCCTCAGCCTGGAAGCCCTGCACGGCACCGACCGCGCCTTCGACGCACGCGTGCATCGCGTGCGCCCCCATCCGCGCCAGATAGACTGCGCCGCGTTCCTGCGCCAGAATCTGGCCGGCAGCCAGTTCCTGCGCGGCCGTGATTCGCTCAACGTGCAAGACCCCTACACGCTGCGCTGCGTACCCCAGGTGCACGGCGCGGTGCGCGACGCCATCGCCTACGCCCAATGGGTCATCGGCATCGAACTCAACGCCGTCAACGACAACCCCATCATCTTTGTCGACGAGGACACCGGGCAGACCGACGTGATCTCGGCCGGCAACTTTCACGGCGAGCCGATTGCCATCGCCATGGACTACATGGCCCTGGCCCTGACGGAACTGGGCAACATGAGCGAACGCCGCGTGGCCCGGCTGGTGGACGCAGACAGCAACGGCGGCGTGCTGCCCATGTTCCTCACCCAGCATGGCGGCCTGGAAAGCGGCTTTATGATGGCCCAATACACGGCCGCCGCCCTGGCTTCGGAGAACAAAGTGCTGGCCCACCCGGCCAGCGCCGACACCATCCCCAGCAGTGCCAACATTGAGGACCACGTGAGCATGGGGGCAACGGCCGTGCGCCAGGTCGCCCAAATTCTCGATCACGTGGAAACAATCGTCGCCATCGAACTGCTGGCCGCGGCCCAGGGCGTCGACTTTCGCCGCCAGATGACCGGCGGCGCGCCGCTGCAAGGCATGGGCACGCGCCTTGCCTATGATCTCATTCGCCAAAAAGTGCCCTTCCTGGACGCCGACACAGTGCTGGCGCCCCATATCGAAGCCGTGCGCCGCCTTGTGGCGACAGGCGCGATCAAAGAGGCCGTCGAAGCCCGGCTGGCGCAGGGTGACAAGGTGACAGGGTGAACAGGTGACAGGGTGAACAGGTGACGGGGTGAACAGGTCAGGTTATGCCCGATGAAAGTATAACCAACCAACTTAACAACCAACCACCACAAAAGGACCACAAAATTCCCATGAACGAAGTAGTGATTATCAACGCTTTACGTACTCCCATTGGCCGGCATGGCGGGGCATTGGCCGACGTGCGCCCGGACGACATGGCCGCTCTGGTCATCAAAGCCGTCGTCGAAGACGCCGGTATCGACCCCAATCTGATCGAAGAAGTGTATTTTGGCTGCGCCAATCAGGCGGGCGAAGACAACCGCGACGTGGCCCGTATGGCCACGCTGCTGGCCGGCCTACCGCAGCACGTCGCCGCCGTGACCTTTAATCGCCTGTGCGCCAGCGGGCTGAACGCCGTCAACCAGGCAGCGCGGGCCATCATGGTGGGCGAAGGGGATGTGTTTGTCGCCGGCGGCGTCGAATCGATGAGCCGCGCGCCCTACTCCTTCCCCAAAAATTCGCGCGCCTGGGGGCCGCCCGGCAACATCACCGGCTACGACACCACACTGGGCTGGCGCTATCCCAATCCCAAAATGGAGGCCCTGTTCCCGCTGGAAGCGATGGGCGAAACGGCCGAAAACATTTACGAGATGAGCTGCGCCGGCGGGATCAGCGGCGGCCCCATCAGCCGGGAGGAGCAGGACGCTTTTGCTTACGAGAGCCAGCGGCGGGCGTGTGAAGCCATTAACAAAGGCTACTTCCAGGCCGAAATCGTGCCCGTGCCCATCCCCCAGCGCAAAGGCGACCCGCTGCTGGTGGATACCGACGAGCATCCGCGGATTCGCCGGGCGGGCGACCAGTACGAACTGGATACCAGCCCCGCGGTGTTGGCCAAGCTGCGCCCGGCGTTTCGCGCCGGCGGCACGGTGACGGCCGGCAACGCCAGCGGCCTGAACGACGGCGCGGCGGCGCTGCTGCTGATGTCTAAAGCCAAAGCTGATGAGTTGGGCTTGAAGCCCATCGCCCGCTGGGTGGCTTCCGGCGCAGCCGGCGTGGATCCGCGGGTGATGGGTCTGGGGCCGGTGGGGGCGACGCGCAAAGCCCTGCAGCGGGCGAAGCTGGCGTTGGCGGACATCGACCTGATTGAACTGAATGAGGCGTTTGCCGTACAGTCGCTGGCGGTGATGCGCGAGCTGGGGATGGATCCGGCGATCGTCAACGTCAATGGCGGGGCGATTGCCCTGGGCCACCCGCTGGGCTGCTCCGGGGCGCGCATCCTGACCACGCTGCTGCACGAGATGCAGCGCCGCGCGGCTAGCGGCGAATCGATGCGGTATGGCCTGGCGACGTTGTGTGTGGGCGTGGGGCAGGGCGAGGCGACAGTTATCGAACTGCTTTAAAAAGTGAGAACGGCCGTTAAGCCTGGCATTACTTAACGGCCGTTCCGCGGAACTCCGGACCCCGCAAATAGGCGTGGTGCGGATGCCTGCCTTCAATTGTGTCAATGAGTCAGGTTAACGGGGCGGGGCCATCGACCTGTTCCCGCAGGTAGGTGACAAACGATTCCCAATCGGCGAAACCGACGCGCACGGCCGTTTTGGTGTTTTCCAGACTGAGCCGAACGCTTGCCTGGCTGCCTTCGACCTGTTGATCCCGCCAGATTCGCAGCATATGCACCTGATAATCGGAATTTGATTGCATGGCATTACCTCGTAAACTGATTTTAAGTACTTGACGAATTCAATTTCAAAGATGACCCTACCTTAACACCCCATCGTTAATTCATCGCTAAATCTCGCCGCGCCCCAACGATCACTTTTTAACTTCTTGACCATTGGTATAATCAAATTCAGGATGGCTACCGAACTGCAAATTGTTTTGCTTGGCAACATGCAAGTCAGGCAGGCAGACCAGCAAGACCTTGTGCCGCACCTTTCCACCAAGGCGCAGGCCATGTTGTGCTACCTGGCGGAAAACGGCCGTACCCACCAACGCGCCACGCTTACAGGTCTGTTTTGGGGCGAAAAACCGGAGGAAGACGCCCGGCGCAGCCTGCGGGTGGAACTGGCCAAAATGCGGCCGCTGCTGGAAGGTTACCTGGACACGACGCGCCAGACGGCCCGGTTTGACCGTGAAGCGCCCTATTGGCTGGACACCGAAGCCTTTACCCATTTCCTGCATCTGGCGCAAACCGCCGACGGCGCGTCGGAACGGGCCTATTTGCGCGAAGCGGTTACCCTGTATCGCGGCGAATTTATGGCCGGGTTTATGGTTTCCGACGCGCCTGACTTTGAGGAGTGGATTCTGGCGCAGCGCGAACATTATCGGCTGGGCGCGATTCAGGCGCTGGCCCGGCTGGTCGAAATATGCCTGGAACAAAGCGATTACCCGGCCGGCATCGAGTACGCCCAAAAGCTGCTGGTGGTGGATCCGTGGCGCGAGGAAGCCCATCAGCAGTTGATGCGCCTGTATTGGCTGGATGGGCAGCGCAGCGCGGCCATGCGGCAGTACGACATATGCCGCGAGGTGCTGGCGGAAGAATTGGGGGTTGAGCCGATGCCCCAAACCACCGCCCTGATGGCGCAGATACGCGATGGGGAGATGGCCGAGTCGTTGGCTTATAAACGGCCGTTACCCCCACCCGCCGAATCCTCCCCTGCCATTCAGGTTCCTTTTCAAGCGCCCGAACTGGTAGCGCATTTCCAAGGGCGCAGCCAGGAAATCCGCGCCCTGACCGGCCTGCTGCAAGCCGCCGAGTCGCCGCCGGTGGTCAGCCTGGTGGGTATGGGCGGCATTGGCAAGTCGTCGCTGGCTATCCAACTGGCCCACGATTTGCGCGACCAGTTCGCCGACGGTGTTTTGTGGGCCGACGCCGCCCACAGCGAGCCGGCGTCGATTGCCGCCCGCTGGGCCAACGCCTACGGCTATGATTTTCACAGCCTGCCCAACCTGGCCCAACGGTTGGCGGCGCTGCGCCAGGTGCTGGCCGAAAAACAGGCGCTCATCGTTTTGGACGACGTGACGGTGGCGGCCCGGGTGAAGCCGCTGCTGCCGGAAAACGGCCGTTTCGCCATCCTGCTCACCACCCGCAGCGCCGACATTGCCGCCGCGCTGGGAGCCGACATTGTGCCGTTGGATGTGCTGACGCCGGGCAACGGCCGTGCGCTGCTGGCCAGCTTCGTCGGCGAGGATCGGGTGCAGGCGGAAAGCCACGCCGCCGGGCAAATCGGCGAGCGGCTGCAATACCTGCCGCTGGCGGTGGCCATTGCCGGCCGTTATCTGGCGGCCCGGCCGCGCCGCCGCCTGGACAGCTTCGCTCAGCAGTTGGCCGTGGAGGCAGAGCGGTTGGACCTGGCTGTGGGGGATACGGCCGTGCGTACCTCGTTTACCATTAGCTGGCAGGCGTTGGATACGGAGCACCAGCGGGTGTTTGCCCTGTTGGCGGTGTTTAACGGCCGTCAATTCAGCCCCGAAGCCATCGCCCACGTCGCCGCCATGGACCCCTACCTGGCCCAGGATCGCCTCGACCGTTTGGTCTCCCTCTCCCTGCTCAACGAACAGGCCGAACGGTATTACCGCCAGCACCCGCTGCTGGCCGATTTTGCCGGAGAAAAACTGAGCGGCGACGGCCAGCCCATCCAGCGTATGGTTGACTATTTCCTCCAGTTTGCCGGGCGCCATCGGGCCGATTACAGCCTGCTCGCTCCCGAATGGGAAAACCTGGATGCGGCCATCAAAACCGCCAATCACCTGCAGCGCTGGCCCGACGTCATCGCCTTCAGCCGCACCTTGCACGCCACCTGGTTTGCCCGGGGGCGGTTTGATTGGGCGCGGCAGGCCCACGAAATGGCCGTGACGGCCGCGCAGTCAGTCCAGAACCCGGCTCTGGAAGCTCGCTCGCTTTTTCTTTGGGGCCAGGCGGCGCTGGAGCAGGGCGATTTACGCCCGGCCAACGACTTGTTCCGCCGCAGTCTGGACCTTTACCGGCAGTTGGACGATCTGGCCGGAATCGCCGACTGCCAGTACGAGATGGCGCGCATTGCCCAAGATCAGAATCAGCGCTTCGCCGAGGCGGAGCAGCTGATCGCCGAATGCCGCCAAATTCGCGAGCAGTTGGGCGACTCCTCGGGCATTGCCGCGGCCATTTATCGCCAGGCCAAGCTGGCGATCGGTCAAAGCCAATGGAAGAAATCGCGGGAACTGAGCTTACAGGCCCTGGACATTCAGGAATCGTTAGGGCAGAGGCTGAACATGGTGCCAACCTTGCGTAATCTGGTTTGGACTTACATCGGTCTGGCAGATTACGCCGAGGCGCAGGTTTGCGCCGATCGCGCTCTGGCCATCGCCCAGGAAATAGACGATTTGGGCGAACTGGCTCTGGCTATTTACTGCCAGGGTGCGGTTGGCCGCTTGCAGAAGAAGCTGGACGAAGCCCTGCAGCACACCGAGGAAAGCCTGGAATTGTTGCAGCGCATGGGAGATCGCCGTTCGATCAGCTCTGTGCTGTATTTGCAGTTTCTCATTCACCGGGATGCGGGCAGATATGCCCAGGCGATGGAACTGGCGGATCGGTGTTTGGAACTGTTTGCGGAGCTGGAAGATCAGCAGCGGGTGATGTGGACGCTGAGCAACCTGGGCATTATTCATTTTTGGGAGCGGCGGCTAGATGATGCGTACCGCTGTTGGGAGCAGGCGCTGGAGATTGGCCGGGCGCTGCCGGATCCGGAATGGCTGCGTTTGCTTACGGCCAAAATTGACGAGTTGGAGGCCGAGGCGGCGGTAGAAAAAACGCATCCTTAATTGGATGAGAGCCGGCGCGAGCTTGTGTCGCGCCGGCGTAACTGGCTTTCATATTACGGCATACCGCCGCCGCCGCCTGAGTCTGGTCCCTTGACCGGCCAGCCGCCGGCGGTGAAGATTTCGGTCCACACGGCCGTTGGCAAAGCATCCTGGGGGTTAGCCCGGCTCTGAGCCTTGAACCAGTCGCGCCAGGTTTGTGTTTCGCCTAACCGTCGCCGGTTGTCGCCTTCACCGCCGGCCACAAATGCTTCATCTCCCTGGACTTTCAACTGTTGCACCGGGGCTGCCGGATTGGTATTCAGCCAGGTGGAAAAGGCCGTGTAGAGGCTTTCCGGGTCTGTTTGAGCAGAGGCCAGGTCGTCTGACCAAACGGCCGTGGCCTTCATCCCGCTCTGGTCGGTCAGATAGTTCAGGATGGTGACGGCCGTTTCTTCCACCACCTCACGCGCCGCCGCCAGCAATATGTCGCTGCTTCCGTCCAGGAGGCGCAGGGTGTGGGGGTTGCCGCGGGCCGCCAGGGCGTTTTGCCAACGCGTTTCTAAAGCTGTGGCCGCCCGTTTGTAACCCAGCTGCTGCAGCAGGCGGGTGTAGATAAACGGCCGTACCGCGTCCGCCGGGTGGTCGCCGTCATCTTCGGTGAGACTGGCGATGGGGTTGTCCAGCAGCAAATCCTGGAAATCCAGGCCAATGACTGGCCCGGCAACCAGCACGCCATACACGTCGGCGAAGATTTCTTCTAGCCAGCCGGTCGCCCAGGCAGGCAAAGCCGGGCGCAGCCGGGCGGCCAGGGCAGCCGCCAAACCCTGTCCGTGCCGGTAAACGTAATGCCCCACTTCATGCGGAATGGCCAGAAAATCTTGTGTGGCGGTGATGCAGGTGAATGGCAGCCCCACCAGGGCAACAGGCGCATAGGGGATGACGCGAATGTTGGTGGCCTTGTTGAAATAGGTGACGGCCACTGCCGCCTGGATCAGGCCGGCGCGGCTGCCGGGGGTCAGGGCCGCCTGCGCCAGGGCATCGGCTTTGGTCAGCGCCTGCTGCATGGTGGCGGATCCATCGACACGCTGATCCACGGCCAACTGCACGGCCGTTACGTCAAAGCTGATCTGATCGAGGGTCGCCCGTAAAATGTTTTCCGCCGGGTACTGCGCCGACGGCAGCAGCCGGTTGGTATCGAACCCTTCCAGAAAGAAATCGAATTGATCTTTGCCAAATGCTTGCAAACAAGCGGCCAGCGCCCGAAAAGTGGTCGTCTTGAGTTTGCTGTAGTCGCGGTCCATCTCTTGCAAGGTATCATCCAGGCCTTGCCAGCGCGTTTTCCATACGGCCGTGTCTAACATGGGTTTTCCTCCAGGGGTGAAGTTGATAAAGGTTGCTTGACACAATGCAAGTATCAACCAAACAGCGAGGTCAAATCAACCCATCCTGGAGAAAATACTCGGAAAATTCACGGCCTCAGTCGTTTTTTGCCAAATCCTTGAGAATCGTGATAACTCCTGCCGAGCCATCCACGCGGATGTGCTGGCCGTTTTGCAGCCGCGTCGTCGCCTGGTCCACGCCCACCACGGCCGGGATGCCATACTCGCGGGCCACCACCGAGCCGTGAGTCATCAGGCCGCCCACTTCCATCACCAGGCCGCCGGCAGCCAGGAAGAGGGGTGTCCAGGCGGGATCGGTGCCGGGGCAGACCAGGATTTCGCCGGGAGCCAACTGCTCGGTGTGGGGATTGAACACCACGTGGACCACGCCTTCCACCACGCCCGGCGATACCGGGCTGCCGACCAGCGCGCCATCTGGGGCGCTGGTTTGGGCCGTGGCGCGCACGCCGTCGTAGAACGTACGGCCGTCGCTGAGCAGCAGCCGGGGGATCTGTTGGCGGCGCTGTTCGCGGGCAACGGCGGCCCTGTTTTGGGCGGCCAGGGCGGCCCAGTCGCCCTGTTCTCCGGCGGCCAGTGCCCGCAGCTCGTGCAGGTGCAGGAAAAAGAGGTCGTCGGGTTGGGCCAGCGACCCGGCGGCGACCATCTCTTCGCCAATGTTTAGCAGACCGGCGCGCACCATGCCCAGCAGCCGGATGATGAAGAATTTGGGACTTTCGCGCAGCCCGGCCAGGGCGCGCACGCGGTAGGCGGCTGCCCGCACTAACTGTGCTTTTAGGGGACCGCCGGGGGTTTGGGCGACGGCCGTTACCAACGGTTCCACAGCCGCTTCCGCCTCAGCGGCGCTGCGGGCAAAGACGGCGTCCGGCGCGCGGCTGGCGTCGGTGATGCGCAGGTAGCTTTGCAGCGACTGCATGATCGGTTCCGGGTTTTCGCGCCAGCGCGGGCGCCCCAGGTCAATCTCGCCGACGCCGCGCATGCCGTAGCGGGCCATGAATTGGGTAACGGCCGTTTGCGCCTCTGGCGGCAGCCGATCTTCCAGGTACGCGGCGGCTAGTTCGGCGGGGCTGTGGGCCTGGAAGTGGGTAACGGCCGTCTCGCTCTGCTGAATGTGCTGCGCCGTTTGCCACAACGCCAGGTCCATTTCTGTGGTCACGTTGTGGGGCAGGCCGCGCGTCAGCACCATCGGGTTGGGCGCGCCGGGCGGGGCCTGCCGCGTCAGGTTGATGACCAGGTTAAGAGAGGCCATGCCCACGCCTACCAGCGGTAAAAATTTAGGCAGCCCGTTGGCAAAACCCTCGTGCACCAGATCGTCGTAAATGTCCAGATGCTCGGCCAGGGTGACGGCCGTTTGGAAACGGGCGGTATAGCGGCTCAGGAACTCATCCAGAAAGGCGCTGAACTCGGCCCGTTTTTCGTCGGGGGTGCGCACGGTGCGCAGCGCATTGACCAGCACCGGCAGCAAGCCCTGCTCGATGTGGCGCACCGTGCTGAGTTTGAACCAGCCAGGCCGCGGCTGAAAAGCCGGATCTTCTAGCAGCGGGCCGAGGGCGGCGGCGGTGCCCGATTCCACCTGCTGTAAAGCGAGGTAGGCGATACGCCGCCCGATGGGATGGGTCACGAGGCCGGTGAGATTGAGAAAGAGCCGTTCCCCGGCGGTGTGGACGAGCGGCTGCCGGTCTATGGTGGTTTTGATGCCAAACATGTGGCTGGCGCCGCAGAAAATGGAGACGATGGTGTCCCGGCCCAGCGGTGTCATGGGGTCTAACATGCCCTGCACCGCACCAAAGGAGAACCAGATTTCCAATCGCTCCGGCTCAATTTGGGGCGGCAGCGGATACAGCGAGGTGATGGGTCGGGATTGGAGGATGTAGAATTTGCCACCCGCCAATGCCCACTCGATGTCTTGCGGACAACCGTAATGCCGGGCAATGCGCTCCCCAATTTCGGCCAGGATGATGGCCTGGCCATCATGCAGCACGCGGGCGGTGCGCGCCGGGCCGCTGAGTTCTTCGTGGAAGGTGCCGCCGTCGGGCAACGGCCGTATCGCCATTTTCTTGTCCGCCACCACCACTTCAGTCACCCGGTAGTTGCGCCGATCCACTTTGTACAGGTCAGCGGAGACCAGACCGGCGACCAGCGCTTCGCCCAGGCCATAGCTGGCGTCAATCGAGGCGACGTGGCGCGCCCCGGTTAGCGGATCGGCGGTGAAGAGCATGCCGGACACGTCCGGCAGCACCATGCGCTGCACGACCACGGAGAGGGATACCTGTCGGTGGTCGAAGCCGTTTTGCAGGCGGTACAAAATCGCCCGGTCGGTGAAAAGGGAGACCCAGCAGTCGCGCACGGCCGTGAGCAATGCCTTTTCGCCGCGAATGTTCAGGTAAGTATCCTGCTGCCCGGCGAAGGAGGCGTCGGGCAGGTCTTCGGCCGTGGCGCTGGAGCGCACGGCGTAGGCGTGCTGCTCGCCTTCGGCGCGCCAGGCGGTGAGGACGCGTTCGGTCACGTCGGGCGGCACGGGGAGCTGGCCTAGCTGCCGGCGCACCTGCTGCCCGACGGCGCGGGCGCGTTCCAGGTCGCCGGGGGCGACGCTGTCCAGGGCGGCGAACACGTCGTCGTCGGCGGCAGCCAGGAAGCGCTGGTAGGCGGCCGTGGTCAGGCAGAAGCCGGACGGCACGGGGAAGCCGGCGCGGGTCATTTCGCCCAGGTTGGCCCCTTTGCCGCCGACGTGGGGCAGGTCGTCTTTGCCGATGGCGGAGAAGGGGAGGACGTAGGGTAGGTGAGTTGGTGTGGTCATGGGTTCCTCGGGAGGGTTTGTTGGTTTGATGGTTTGTTGGTGGGCTTGAAGGTTGGTGGGTTAGCAAACCTAACCAACATTCCTACTCTCTCCAAACTGCTCGATGGCCGTACAGGTGTCGGCCAGGGCTTGATCGAAATCAACGAGCGGGGCGTAGCGGTGGCAGGCCGCGGCTACGCCCGTATCGGTCAACAAATGGTGCAGCTTGCGGGCGACGGCCGGGCCGGTGAATTTAGACGGCGCTAAATAATCGCCGACGCCCAGGCGCTTGAGGCGTTGGGCGTTGTCCGGCTGGTCGTGGCTCATGGGCATGACCAACAGCGGCACGCCGGCGGCCAGCCCCTGGGCCATCGTGCCCACGCCGCCATGGAAGACGAGGGCGGCGGTGCGCGGCAAGACCTGGCTGAAGGGCAGATAAGGCGTGTAGCAAATACTTTCCGGCAGCGGCTGTGGGATGTGTTCGGCGTAAGTGGAGACGAACAGGCCGCGCCG
>Ga0209607_1000578_pt1 | contig 32617 bp, 21 predicted proteins | sample AD_UKC117_MetaG_FD_184413 | JGI IMG/M metagenome (GOLD analysis project Ga0209607, IMG submission 184413) | Active sludge microbial communities of municipal wastewater-treating anaerobic digesters from Hong Kong - AD_UKC117_MetaG (SPAdes)... | ecosystem: Engineered > Bioreactor > Anaerobic >... | reverse complement strand
CCCTCCCGGTTCAGTCAGGATAGGTAGTAGCGGAGGCATGGGGATTAGCCAGGTCGCATTTCGACGTCCGGATGGTGAAATCGTTTTATTGGTATTGAACGAAAACGAAGATGCTGTCTCGGTCAAAGTCGTGGGGGGCGCTCGCCCAACTACCTTTTTGTTACCTCCAAAATCTGCGGGAACCCTGGTCAGTCAACCCTGACAGCGGGAATTAAATCCCCGGACGTAAATCCGCCTAATTTGAAGGCAATCTGTACATTTAAGCAATCATAGATTCATTTACGGAATGAAAAGGAGCGTTGGAAGAAATTTAGTCTTGGCAGTATTGGGCTTCTACCTGTCTCTGCCTGCGTTGCAAGCACAGGAAGTCATTGATCGCCCGGCCATTCCTGGGAGCCACCATGAGCCACTTCATCCGCTGGAATACAAGCTTTCTTCCGATTCCATGGTTAATGTTTTCGCCAGTTATCGCCGCAGTTATACCACGGTCCGAACACAACATCGCCCGCGCATTGACGGTTTTTTGGATGATGCCTGCTGGCAACAAGAAGGCGAGTGGTCCGGTGACTTTGTACAGCAAGCTCCCAACCAGGCTCACATTCCTTCGGAAAAGACCGAAATCAAAATTCTTTACGACGACAACAACCTCTACATCGCCATCAAATGTTATGACAAAACCCCAAACGGCATCACCGCACTCCTTGGTCGGCGCGATGATTTTTCCAATGGGGACATCACCGGAGTGGCTCTGGACACCTATCACGATCACAGCACCGCATTTGAATTTAATGTCACGGCTGCGGGCCAAAAGGTGGATTTGATGCACCTGGGGGCATTTAAATGGGACACGGACTGGAATGCGGTGTGGGAAGGCAAATCCCAGGTTCAGGATTCTATGTGGACCGCAGAGATGGAAGTCCCCTTTTCCCAGATCCGGTTTAGTCATGAATCCGAGCAGGTGTGGGGAATGCATATCTGGCGATGGATAGCCCGGACCGGTGAAGAGGATCAATGGAAATTGATCCCGATCGACGCTCCCGCAATGGTCTATATTTTTGGAGAATTGAACGGGATCAAGGATATCCCCCAAAAGCGGCATTTTGAATTGCTGCCTTATGGGGCACTGCGTTACCAGACCGATGATGGAGGTAAGAATCGTATTGGACTGGGGCTGGATGGCAAGGCGGCCCTTTCCTCAAATTTTATTCTTGATTATACCCTTTTTCCGGACTTCGGACAGGTGGAGGCTGATCCTTCGGTACTGAATCTTACTTCGTATGAAATTTTTTACCAGGAGAAAAGACCCTTCTTTCTTGAAGGTAACGCGATCCTGAAATACGACATTGGCAGCGACCTGTTGTTTTATAGCCGGCGGATCGGTCATGCTCCTACTTATCAACCACCGGTTTTTGGGAATGAACAGTTGATCACTCCTTCGGCAACCAACATCATCAATGCCCTGAAGGTGACCGGGAAAAGTAAAAACGGATTGTCGGTAGGTGTCGTCAATTCCATTGCCCAGCAAGAATTCGCCGAAGTACGCAATGGAAGTAATAAGACCAAATATGCCGTAGAACCCTTCACCAATTATTTTGTAGCCCGTGCCAAACAGGATTTCAATCAGGGTAATACCACCTTCGGAGGCATGTTTACCTCGGTGCTTCGTTCCCTGCAGGATCCGAATTTAAAATCATTGCTTCCGGGACAAGCTTTTACCGGAGGGTTGGATTTGCTGCATACCTGGCAGAACCGAAAGTATTTCATTGATGCCAAGACGTTCTTTTCCAGTCTGAGAGGGACCCCTTCATCAATCAGCCTGTTGGAGCAATCACCGATCCATTTGTATCAGCGCATTGATGCTCCCCATCTTAATTTAGACCCTCAACTTGAGCAACTGAATGGATGGGGCGGAGATATTGAGGGGGGTAAACAGAGTGGCAAACTCAGGGCTACTGCCGGGTTGAGCTGGCGAACTCCCGGTCTGGACCTGAATGACGTAGGTTATTTACGGGAAGCGGATGTCATTTCTCAAAAGGCGGCGATCACCTATAATGTGAACAAACCGGTTGGCATTTTGCGTAAATACCAGGTGACTTTGGCTCAGCAGCACGATTGGAATTTTGGAGGAGAAAATACCCTGGATCTTTTGCAATTAGAGGGGCAGTCAACCTTTACTAATTTATGGACCCTCCAGGCTAATCTGACACACGCCTTTTATGTGTTGGATATCAGGCAGTTAAGAGGAGGGCCGGCATTGCGAAAAGATCCTCACTCGATGGCCGGATTTTTATGGTCAACAAACACAGCCAAAAATTATTCGCTGGGAATAGGAATGGATCGTACCTGGTCGGATAACGGATTAAGCCATGCATACGATGCTTTGTTCAATTTCCAATTGAAATTTAACGGCCGGTTCATAATTACGTCAAACACCTTCTTCGAAAAAGTGACGGAAAACAACCAGTTTGTTCCGTCGCCTACCCGGAATATTGCCGGTAATATCAAATACCAAACCGTCTACACCACATTACGGGCGGAATACTTTGTCACTCCGGAATTATCCATTCAATATTATGGAAGTCCCTATTCATCCATAGGATATTTTGACAAAATTTATCTGGTCAAAGATGCACACGCTTCCGATCCCGAGGTGCGTTATAAAGAGCTTACTTATTTTACCGATGACCCGGATTACCAGTATTATGCCGAAACAAATAATGGAAATGTAACCCTGTGGAAGATCAATCATCCGGACTTTAATTTCCAGGAATTTCGCTCCAATTTCGTCGTTCGGTGGGAATACAAAGCTGGATCGACTGCCTATTTTGTCTGGACGCACGGTCGATCGCATTACGAGGATTTATACCGGCCGCATGTAGTGGAACAATTCCGGGGTTTAGGGGATGCGGCAGGACAAAATGCTTTTACGGTGAAGTGGAGTTATTGGATCGGATTTTAGAGGGATATAGGAATGGGAAGTAGTTTAATTTCTTTTGCTTGCTAAGTGCCTGTTTTTATTGGGTTTATGAGTGTTATTTCTTCTCTTATTTGTTGCCCATTAGCCCTTTTTTAAGTATATTTGTTGCCCAGTTGTTGCTCAACCAACAGATTTGTTGCCCACTTTAAGTTTTCAATTCTTTTGGCGAAATGATGCACCATACAGCACCATTGGGCTACAAACTGCACCAACAAGCAACAAATGAGTAGTAATCTTCAAATACCTAAAGTCTGCCAGAATTGTGGCAATTCCTTTGTGGCTCGAACCACAGTAACAAAGTATTGCGGAGATGCTTGTGCAAAAAGAGCTTACAAAAAAAGGAAGCGAGACGAAAAGGTAAAAGCAGCTTTAGAAGAAACTAAGAATACCTTACAAGGTGTGCAAACTTTGCAAACTCCTCAAAGCTCTACACTACATTCAAAGCAATACTTATCGGTGCAAGAAGCAGCTAATTTGATTGGTACAAGTAGATGGACCATTCAAAGGATGATACAACGGGAGCAGCTAAAAGCTGCCAAGCTTGGCAGACGGACAATAATAGCAAAACAGAAATCGACAATCTTTTTAATTAACGGCAAATGAAAGTAACGCTTAGAAAACGGCTCAAGCGAAACAAAATCACTTTATATCTGGACTATTACGACAAGGGCAAAAGAGAATATGAATACCTGGGCTTATACCTCATACCAAAACCCGAGAAAGGATCATTGAGCAAAGCACAGAAAGACGAGAACAAGAAGATACTCGCTTTAGCAGAGAATATCAGAGCCAAACGATTACTCGAAATACAGAACAATCATTACGCCTTTCGGGATAAAGAAAAATTGGGTGGTAGCTTTTTGGATTACTTTGAAGGTCTTTGTGAAAAGAAATTGGCCAGTATCGGAAATTACGGTAACTGGAACAGCACCTTAATTCATTTGCGAACCTACTGCCCCAAAGATGTAACCTTTGAGCGTTTGAATAAAGATTGGGTACAAGGTTTTAAAGATTACCTTGATACAGAAGCCAAAACAAAAACTGGTGATGGTATTTCACTCAATACCAAGTATTCCTATTTCAATAAACTACGAGCGGCCCTAAAACAGGCTGTCAAAGATGGGATAATGTCTCACAACCCTTCTGAACAAGTCGAGCCATTTCCACAAGATGAACCAAAGAGAGAGTTTCTTACCCTTGAAGAATTAAAAAGACTTTCACAGGCTCATTGTAAAAATGATTCTTTGAGACGGATGTTCTTATTTTCTTGTCTAACAGGCTTACGTTGGGGAGATATTTCAAAACTGGTATGGTCAGAAGTAGAGCATTCGGAAAACTTAGGCAACTTCTTGCGATTCCGTCAAGCTAAAACTAACGGAGTTGAAACACAGCCTATATCAGATGAAGCGAGAAACCTATTAGGCGAACGTGGTGATGATGAAGAAAGAATTTTCCCCAAATTCAAATATGGTAACTGGAATAAAACCTTATTAAAAGAATGGCTTTGGGAAGCGGGCATTAAAAAGAAAATCACTTTCCATTGTGCCAGGCATACTTACGCTACCCTTCAACTCACATTAGGCACAGACATTTACACTGTGAGCAAATTGCTTGGACACAGAAACCTTTCTACCACCGAGATTTACGCCAAAGTAATCAACGAGAAGAAGGTAGAAGCAGCTAACAAAATCAATATCGGATTATAATATGGAGTTAGTCGTTTTCAAAAATATACTGTATGGTGAGTTGAAGCCCTGGCAATTAGCAAATGAAGCCACCAAGTTTTATCGTCAGAACCTCACAATCGAATTTCAAAATCCGAAAGAATCAATCCAAGAATACTATACAGCATTCAAGGAACTGCACAGCGACAAACCTGGACTGTTCAAAGCTGATGGACTGGAAGTATATCTTTTACAGGCAGACACTGAAATAGAACTGAATATCAATGCTCCATTGGTGGAAGCCACTTTGGAAGCTCCATTGACCACAACCCAAAAATTTTACCATTACCTACTGAAGAACGAAACTACAAGACTGACGGACAGGATATTTCAATGCTTCAATAAAGACATTTCAGATATTGACAAAAAAGGCATAGTGCAAAGTGCAGTTAAATCCATTAAGGATTTGTTGCTAAAGGTTGGCACAGACCAAACCAGCTTACCCGATGATGACTTGACCAATTATGTGATAGCTCAACTCATTAGCAATCTTGTAAGGCTACTCAAAGAAACCGAACTACTTTATCCTGATTATTTACAGTCTGTACCCTCCACCAAACAAGAGGTATTTGGCGAATTGCTCAATATGCCTGTACTCGAAAGTATAATTGATATTACCACTCCATTGTATCACACAGCTAAAGCTGTGCTTGCAGGAGTGGACACCTACCAACTGCCAAAAGACAGCCGTTTTTCATTCGGCTTTACAGGCGATGCAGATAACCTAAAAACGGTTATCTATTCCTTGAACAGACAAATTGAATTACTTAAAGACGAAACCACGGCCGACCAATTCCAAGCAGTCTTGACCAGTAAGAATTTACAAATAGGAGCTTCACAAATCCACCTCAACTGCGAGACCACACAATTCAGTTATATAGTGGGCAAATTGGAACACTCATTCACTAATTTTAATCCAACGTCTATTGAACAATCCAACCTCTTTTATTCTAAAAAAGGAAACCTTCTGAAAAGAAATAATCTATACAAAAACAAGAATAGCTATCCCAAACAACAGACTGAAATAGACAACATTCTAAAACAACTCTAAACAAAAACAGTAAGATGGGTAAGATATAGTAGTAAGACGTTACCGTCTTACTCTTTACCACTCCGTTGCGAAAGATGTTTGCCTCAGAATTTATTGGTAAACATTTAAAATTTCGTAACGATGAGTACAGAAAAATTAATCTTAGAAAAACTCAATCAGCTTGAGCAAAAAATTGACGAACAGGCACTACTAAAAAAAGAAGTTCTCAACTTCAATGATGCCTGCAAGTATCTCGATATAAGTGCTTCCCACTTATATAAACTCACCTCTCAAAAGTTGATTCCGCATTTCTGCCCACAGGGCAAAAAGCTCTATTTCAATCGCCAAGAATTAGACGAATGGCTAATGCGTAACCGTCAGACCTCCACAGACGAAATCGCAAAGCAAGCGGCCAACTATATCATTAACAACAAACGCAAATAAGATGGGCTTCTACAATCCTTTAGACGAAAAGTTGGAGCAGATAGAAGACCGCTTAGACGATATGATTCTGATGCTCAAAGACAAGCAGAGAACCAACCCCGAACAAGTCTTTTTCGACAGCCAAGAGTTCTTGCAGATAATGAACATAAGCAAACGGACGGCTCAATATTGGCGAGATAGCGGACTGATTGGCTACTGCCAAATCGGACACAAAATCTACTACCGCCTCAATGATATACTGACAATGCTCGACAAACATTTCAAAACTCCAACCCAATAAAAATAAGAATAATGGCTTCTTCTACAATATTTCAGAATTTCAATCAACCGGTAGGCAAACGGTCACTTATCCTACTGATGAAAGACATAATCGAAGGCAAGTACAAAGACAATGTTGAGCCTATTCGTATGGCTTTGGGAATTGGTAAGACCGATAAAGCCGACAAACTCAAACGGCAGTTGCCAGCCTTTACGCCTTCAGGTGTTTTTGAAGGTGGCCGCAAGATGGAATATCTCAAAATGTATAGCGGTTATGTCCATTTGGATTTTGATAAAATGACCGATGACGAACTGACCAATACCAGAGAAAAGCTAAAGGAAATTCCATACACCTTTGCCTATTTTATCAGCCCAAGTGGTAATGGATTAAAAGTATTTGTAGAAATAGATACTGATGTACAGCACCACGATTTGGCATATAAGCAAGTACAGAATTATTATGAAAAAGAATTGGGTATAGAAGCCGACCCAAAGTGCAAAGACATTACCCGACTGTGTTTTGTTTCTTATGACCCGGACGGTTATAAAAACATTGAAAATCAAAAATTCAAAGTAGGACTACCAGCCGAATTACAACCCAAAGTTGAGCCACCAAAACCCATTCAGAAACATACCAATCAAGAACCAGACAGCAATGTCTTTTATGAAACCATATTTGATGATTGCATAACATTTACCGAAAACAAAGAAGCCTATGTAAATGGTAACCGCAACAATTTTATTTACCAACTGGCTTGCAACTGCAATAGACGTGGCATTCCCGAAGATGAAGCACAACACCTGATAGGCAATAGATACGACCTAAACAACGGTGAACTCATAGGCACTATCCGAAGTGCTTACAATCATAATGCACAGCAGTTTGCAAAGTTTGCAAATGTTGCTAAACCCAAAGAACAGAACATACCCACCGAAGATTTCTTAAAAGCCACACCACAGTTTGTCGAAGAACTGTTTGCCAATCTACCTGACATACTCAAAGACGGATGCAAGGCATTTACAGACCCAAGAGAACGTGATGTTTTTCTTACAGGAGCTTTGGCTATCCTAAGCGGATGCTTGCCAAATGTAAGCGGTATTTATGCTCAACAAACCGTCTATCCCAATCTATATGCTTTTATCATTGCTCCGGCAGCTTCGGGCAAGTCTGCCCTTAAATTTGCCAAGCAATTAGTCGACAAATACCAGGACGATTTACTGGAACAAAACAAACAGGCGGAAGCCCAATACAATACCGAAATGGCAGAATATAAAGCGGCTAAATCCGCTTTGAAAAAGGGCGAGTCGTTCACACAAGAAGAACCCGACAAACCACCCTTTCAAGTAGCGTTTATCCCTGCCAACTGTAGCTACTCCAAGATACTGGCACATATCCAACAGAACGAAGGCAAGGGCATAATCTGCGAAACAGAAGCCGATAGTATGGGCATAGTATTTAAGCAAGAATGGGGCGGTTACAGCGACTTGCTTCGCAAGGCTTACCACCACGAGACCGTTTCGCTATCTCGTAAAACCGACAATGAATATATCTCTATCAAAGAGCCAAAACTATCCGTTGCCCTATCGGGTACTCCCGGGCAAGTGGCAAATCTCATTTCTTCTGCCGAAGATGGTTTGTTCAGTCGCTTTCTGTTCTATGCCTTCAAGGTGGAGCAGATCTGGAAAGACGTATCGCCTTTCGGCAATCCGTTGAATCTTGACTACCATTTCACAAACTTATCTACTTCGGTATTTCAGATGATACAGTTTTTCAATCAGTCCAAAACAGAAGTCCTACTTACTCAGTCCCAATGGAAAACTCTCAATATCACAGGTCAACAATGGCTTAATGAAATTACTTTGTTCACTGCCGAAGAAGCAGGAAGCGTAGCCAAGAGATTAGGCTTAATACTCTTTAGAATAGCAATGATTTTCACTTCCTTGCGGAAGTTTGAAAATGGCGAAATGACTGAAAAAGTACAATGTACAGATGCTGATTTTGAACTGGCTCTACACATTACCAATGTCTATTTGCATCACAGTATTTTGATGTTCAACAACCTACCCAAGCAAGAAGAATCAGGACCATTCAAAGGAGCGAACAACAAAAAGAAATTCTTTGAAGCTCTACCGCAGAAGTTCAAAAGGGAAGAAGCTGTAAGCATAGGAATCAAACACAATCTCAAATCCCGAACCATTGACAACCTGCTGAAAGACCTTTGCGGGAAAAGTTTATTGACTAAGCCTGAGTATGGTCATTATCAGCGAGTTTCCACTTCATAGCATTCTGCCGATGGAAGATTGAAACCTTTCTTGTTGTTATTTGGTTTACATTTTCGTATATTTGTATTAGTTTGTAAACTATTTAAGTTTTCAAGAATGAAAGAAATATTTGCAAAACGGCTTAAAAGTGCACGGCTGCTTTCGACTATGTCTATGGACAAGCTCGTGGAAGCTATGGGCGGTATCGTGTCCAAAAATGCCATTGCCAAGTATGAGCGGGGCGAAATGATGCCCAACAGTTCCGTACTCATAGCATTGGCAAAAGCCCTTTCGGTCAAGCCCGATTACTTTTTCCGGCCTTTCTCCGTAGAGATCGGGAAGGTGGACTTTAGAAAGAAAAGTAAACTCGGGGCCAAGAAGATCAATGCTATCAAAGAGCAGGTGGCCGATCAGATAGAAAGATACTTGGAGATTGAAAATCTCCTGCGTATCAATGCTCCCTTTGTCAATCCGATAGCTGATATTCCTATTAACGAGCCAGCCGATATAGAAGATGCCGTCAATACCCTTCTGAAAAAATGGAAACTCGGCTTCAATGCCCTGCCTAATGTGATTGAATTATTGGAAGATAAGGAAATCAAGGTCATAGAATTGGATGCCGATCCTGCCTTTGATGGTCTTTCAGGTTGGGCCAGTCTGCCACCCGCTTGGCAATCAGACAAGAACAGGCAGGCGGTTCAGGAAAAGAAAAGAGTTCCCATTATTGTGGTCAATCGCAATTTTCCGATCGAGCGAAAGCGATTTACTGCCTTACACGAGTTGGGTCATTTACTGCTCAATTTCAATGAGAATTTAAGCCACAAGGAAATCGAAAAATTGTGCCACTGCTTTGCAGGGGCAATGCTTATTCCTTATGATACTTTCATTGATGAACTGGGTGAACACCGTAGCAGTATTTCTTTACACGAATTGATTTCCATTAAGGAAACCTACGGTATTTCCATACAAGCCATTATAGCAAGGGCGTATGGTTTGGGTATCATTTCGCAAAGTGCGTATCAACGCTTTAGAATCTTTGTCAGCAAAAATCTGAAAGAAGAAGGCTGGGGAAATTATCAGGGCAAAGAGCAATCAGACCGGTTTATGCAACTCATTTACCGGGCAGCCGCAGAAGAAATCATTTCATTGAGCAAAGCCGCCAACCTTTCCAATCAAAAGTTGGCCGTATTTCGAGATCAATTCATTCCCCTATGACCATAGTAGTTAACGATGCCAATATTCTCATTGACCTGGTCAAGCTGCAAATGCTTCCGCATTTCTTTGCGTTGAATTTCAGCTTTTGCACCACAGATTTGGTATTGTTTGAACTACACCAAACACAACAAAACGAACTGGCTCCATACATAGACAAAGGCAATTTAGAAGTCATTGAAATCACAGATGAACAGTTTTTGGAAATAGTAGAAATTACCCTTGAAGTATCGACCTTATCAGAACAAGACTGCTCAGCATTCTACCAAGCGAGAGAATTGAATGCAATGTTACTCACGAGCGACAACAAACTCAGAAAGTTTGCCAAAGACAATGAACTCGAAGTACACGGTCACCTGTGGGTATTTGACAGAATGGTAGAAGCCAAAACCATAACCGGAAAAAGAGCAGCAGAAAAACTCGATGAATTAAATAGTACGATCAACCCAAAACTCGGTCTCCCGACAGATGAATGTAACAAACGCAAAAAGCAGTGGCAGAAATTGTAAATCAAAAAATAACGGCAATGAGAGATACACAAGTATATGAAAAAAGAAAAACCACAGGAAAACGAATCGCAATGGCCGGAAGAAATGCCGTATCTCAATCACTTCAATTAAATATTATCCCATTCAGTCACCCAACCAAAACATTGGCTTGTGGCTTTTATAAAGAGAAGAGAGAAGGTACATTTCCGCTTAGAAAATATGAGTATCCTGTTTCGCTTTGGGAGAGCTACGAAGAAGCACTACAAGATTGCCAGCGACTTTATTCAAGTTTTACCAAGCCTGATGATGCAGATTTTGAAACAACCATAGACCTGACCGAGAGTACACGATTTGCTAAGCACTACTATAGCCAGCTTATTTACAATTACTTTGAAGACAAGGTAGATGCCATTAGGAAGAACTTTGTCAAAGACATTCAACTTTGGTTTAGGGACAGTTCCTTTTCAGAAGAAGATTTTACAGCGTATCAGAAGTTTACGATCAAGGTACAGTTTTCGGGCATTACCAAAAGTCCGGGACTACTCATATCCTATGATGGTGTATCTAAAGTAGCTAACAAAAGTTTGGCAGAAATCAATGTCCCTGCCGAATCATTGGCAACCATAAAATACGGCAATCAGATACAGAAATACAGCAGAATAACAGAAGATGCCAAGCAGAATCTAAGCGAAGTATTTCCAATTCTATCACCACCATTAAGAGACATTCTACAAATACCACAGAATGTCCCAAGACGAGAAAACAAGTACAAGCCCTATTTCAAAAAAATAAACCAGTTCTACGGCAAATACCTAAATACAGAAGAATTTCTAAAAATCATTCCATTATCCGGTAAAGGCTTCTACACCTTACCCGATAATGATGCGTATCGCACACATTACCACTCCAACAACTTGCGGTTTTATAATGGTACAGACATAGATCCATACAAAGGCATTCAAAATAAAGGTCCGTATCAAACGGCTCAGAACCCTAAGAACATTCGATTCATTTTCATTTATCATAAACCCGATAAAACAGGAGCGGTAAAACAACTCTATGAGTATTTTGAAAAAGGCTACTTCAAAAACGGCAGACAAGTATTCAAACCATTAAAGGAGATTATCAAGCAACCGTTTTACATTGACAAAGGCACGAGTATTGCATTTACCGATACCACCACAGCAATTACCGAAATCAAGCAACACCTTATACACCTGAATAAACGACCAAATACTCAATATGTAGCCATATACATAAGCCCTGTCAAAAAAGATGAAACTGACCAAGACCGCATAATGCTCTACTATAAAGTCAAGGAAGAATTACTTAAACACGATATTACCTCACAGGTCATATACAAACAGAATATTTACAATAACTCATTCAATTATTATCTGCCCAATATTGCTATTGCCTTATTAGCCAAGATAGGCGGCATTCCCTGGCGTTTGGATAGAGAATTAACTGAAGAATTGATAGTTGGTGTAGGAGCTTTCCGGTCATTAACAATGAAAAGCAGATATGTAGGAAGTGCCTTTTGCTTCAATAACAAAGGTGAGTTTCAAGGCTTCGATTGTTTCCGTCAGAATGAAATGGATTTACTGGCAGCAGCCATTGGTAAGCAGATATTGAAATATGTAGTGGACAATGGAGAAGATGCCAAGCGATTGATTATACATTACTACAAGCCTATCAGCAAAGATGAATTAGACCCCATACAAAAGATGCTCGGCAAGCTCAATCTACAAATCCCAGTCGTAGTGGTAACAATCAACAAAACAGAATCAAGCGACTATGTCGCTTTCGATACCAATAATGAAAACCTACTGCCATTGAGTGGTACTATCATTCCAATCACTCGATCCAAGTATTTGCTATTCAACAATACTCGATATTCTGAAAATGGCTATCCACCAAAGGACAATCCATTTCCTGTAAAGCTGAATCTATTTTGTACAGAAAAAAACTATTTCGAAGACCCACAAGTCAAGAAAGAAATAATAGACCAGGTGTATCAGTTTAGTCGTATGTACTGGAAGTCTGTAAAACAACAAAACCTCCCCGTAACTATTAAATACCCGGAAATGGTTGCCCAAATATTTCCATTCTTTGAAGGTGACAAACTTCCTGATTTCGGAAAAAATAATTTGTGGTTTTTATGATGAATGAAAAAATCGAAAATAAATTAAACAAAAGGCACATAAAGCCTACGGCAATGCGAATCCTCGTATTACAATACCTAATGGAACAAGATAAAGCAGTGTCTTTACAAAGCATTGAAAACGCTTTTGAAGCGGCCGATAAATCAACACTATACCGTACACTTAAAACTTTCGAAAAGAATAAATTAGTACATACCATTGATGATGGCACTAAGCAGTTGAAATATGCTCTTTGTCTCGAATCTTGTCAATGTGAAACCAACGATTTGCACTATCATTTTCATTGTACCACTTGTGAGAATACTTTTTGCCTTACGAATCAAAACATACCACATATAGAGCTTCCCAAAAACTTCAAAATGCAACAGGCCAATATGGTTATCAAAGGGCATTGCGGAGACTGTAATAGATAAACTTTGCAAGTGGGTTGCAGAGAACTTGTCCTATCTTTGCAAAGTTATATGAGATTATTTTCATTCATATTATCAATTTGTGTATTGGCATTGTCGGTTGTGCCTTGCTCGGATGGCATTGCCCATAAGCTTGATGATGTAGATGCAAATATAGAAGTATCTCAAACCGAACACGACCATAACCACTCTGAACATAGCGATTTTTGCACTCCATTTTGCTCTTGCTCTTGCTGTGGCTCACTCACTACTGTACCTACTGGTCACCAAATTGGCGAAGTAAAAATCTTGGCCTCAACTACCTACTTATTTCCTTACAAATTTGATTACTCCTCTGACTATACCGAAGGAGTCTGGCACCCGCCCGCCTATTGTTAATTCCATTTTCGGGGGAGTACTATGCCCTTTTCAATCATAGTACAGGTTTTAACATAAGCAAATAAAATTTCAATGTTCAATAAAATTATTGCTTATTCCGTGCGGAATAAGTTCGTCATAGGGCTACTGGTGGCCGCCCTTATTGTCTGGGGTCTATTTTCACTCAGACAGCTGCCCATAGATGCTGTCCCTGATATAACCAATAATCAGGTGCAGGTCATAACCCTATCGCCTACACTTGCCACGCAAGAAGTAGAGCAGTTCATTACCACACCTGTTGAACTTTCACTACAAAGTCTTCAAAGAACGGAAGAAATAAGGTCTATTTCCCGGTTTGGGCTTTCAGTAGTAACTGTGGTGTTTGAAGAAAACTACGATATATATTTAGCAAGGCAGTTGGTTGGTGAAAGGCTAAAAGAAGCTCAGGAAGCCATTCCAAAAGGATTAGGCACTCCCGAAATGGCACCACTTTCTACCGGCTTGGGAGAAATTTATCAATATGTAGTCCGACCAATAGAAGGGTACGAAGGCAAGTATTCAGCTTCTGAATTACGGAGCATACAAGACTGGATTGTAAAAAGGCAACTTTTAGGAATAGAAGGTGTAGCCGAAGTAAACTCGATGGGTGGCTACTTAAAACAATACGAAGTAGCTGTAGATCCTAACCTATTAAAATCCGTAGGTGTAAGTATCTCTGAAATTTTCTCAGCACTCGAAAAGAGCAATGAAAATACAGGTGGTGCTTACATAGAGAAAAACTCAAGTGCCTATTACATTCGGTCAGAAGGACTGGCTAAGTCATTAGATGATATTGGGAACATTGTTGTCAGAAATGACAGTGGGACTCCCGTATTGGTAAAAGATGTGGCAAATGTGCAATTTGGTAAAGCTCCAAGATACGGAGCTTTGGTTCGGGATGGTGAAGAAGTAGTAGGTGGAAAGGTAATGATGTTTAAAGGAGCTAACTCCGCTCAGGTTACAGAATTGATTAAAGAACGGGTTACGCAAATTCAAAAATCGCTACCCGAAGGTGTTGTTGTAGAGCCTTATCTGGTTAGGGACAAGTTGGTCAGCACTGCTATTGGTACAGTCAAGAAAAATTTAATTGAAGGTGGGCTTATTGTCATTTTCATATTGGTTTTACTGTTAGGAAATTGGAGAGCAGGCCTTATTGTAGCCTCTGTAATTCCTTTAGCAATGTTGTTCGCGGTTTCAATGATGAATGTGTTCGGCATATCTGCCAATCTAATGAGTCTTGGAGCAATAGATTTCGGACTCATTGTAGATGGTGCAGTAATCATAGTTGAAGCTATTGTTCACAGATTGCACCTGAGAAAAGCAGGCAGTTTGTTAACTCAGTCTGAAATGGATGATGAAGTAATTGGCTCTTCTCAAAAAATTAGAAGCTCAGCTGCCTTTGGAGAAATTATAATCCTAATGGTCTATATACCTATTTTGGCTTTAGTGGGTATAGAAGGCAAAATGTTCAAGCCAATGGCTCAAACCGTAATGTTAGCCATAGCCGGAGCATTGATTCTATCGCTTACCTATGTACCAATGATGGCAGCTTTAGTGCTTAATAAAAAAGCAGTCAACAAGAAAACCATTTCAGATAGAATCATTGCATTTTTTCAAAACCTATACCGTCCAATTTTAAATGCTGCTTTTAGATTAAAAACACTATTTGTAGGAGCAACAGTAGTTCTTTTTCTAATCAGTGTTTTTGTCTTTAGCAGGATGGGTGGAGAGTTTATCCCAACATTGGAAGAAGGAGATTTGGCCTTACAGCACATTCTACCGCCCGGTAGTTCATTGTCGCAAAGTGTGGAAACGGCTAAAATGATTCAAAACAAATTGTTGAATGATTTTCCTGAAATCGAAGATGTGGTTGTAAATATTGGAGCAGCGGAAATACCTACAGACCCAATGCCCGTAGAAATAGGTGATTATGTATTGGTAATGAAACCAAAATCAGAATGGACTTCGGCAAGAAATAGAAAAGAGATGTTTGAAAAAATGGAAGAGTCGCTCGAAGTTATTCCGGGTGTTGGTTTTGAATTTTCACAACCCATTCAATTGCGGTTTAATGAATTGATGACGGGCTCCAAAGCAGATATTGCGATCAAATTGTTTGGTCAGGATTTGGATCTGCTCTACCAAAAAGCTACGAAAGCCGAACAAATAATTAAGCAATTAGATGGTGTAGGTACAGTCAATGTAGAACAAACCATTGGAATGCCACAGGTGATGATTACCTATGACTATAATAAAATGGCTCAATATGGCCTGCACGTCCAGGATGTGAATCAAATTGTACGTTCGGCATTTGCAGGTGAAAAGGCAGGTATTGTTTATGAAGGAGATAAGCGATTTGATTTGGTCGTTCGATTAGATGCACAGAATAGAGTGGGAATAGATGATGTCGAGCATTTATTTATCACCCTTGACAATGGAAGTCAAGTACCATTGAATAGTGTGGCCAATGTAGAACTGATAAATGCTCCAATGCAAATTTCGAGAGAGAATACCAATAGAAGAATCGTCATAGGCGTAAATGTGGGCAATACAGATGTGGAGTCTTTAGTAGAAAAAATACAATCTGAATTAGACGGTAAAATAGAACTACCTGCCGGATATTATTTTACCTATGGCGGCCAGTTTGAAAACTTAAAGGCTGCCAATGCGAGATTATCTATAGCCGTACCTATTGCCTTGGCACTCATATTTATATTACTCTATTTCACATTCGGTTCGGTTTCTCAGGCATTATTGATTTACACCGCCATTCCACTATCCGCTATTGGCGGTATATGGGCATTACAACTCAGGGGCCTACCCTTTAGTATCTCTGCCGGAATCGGTTTTATAGCATTGTTTGGAGTAGCCGTATTGAACGGTATTGTTCTGATCGGGTATTTCAATCAACTAAAAAAAGAAGGAATGACAGACATAAAAGAAAGAATATGGACAGGAACAAGAGTTAGACTAAGGCCCGTATTGATGACTGCGGCAGTAGCTTCATTGGGCTTTTTACCTATGGCAATATCAACTTCCGGTGGTGCTGAAGTACAAAGACCCTTAGCAACTGTTGTAATCGGTGGTTTAATAACGGCCACATTTTTAACCCTGGTTATTTTACCCATACTATATTATTGGTTAGAAAAATGGTCATTACGAAAGAAGAACAATAGTACAGGATTCAAGAAAGCAGCACTTGGCTTCTTTCTATGTATTGGTCTGACTGTTGGTGTTCAAGCACAGCAACGTACTCTGGATTTAGATAGTGCTGTTGCTATAGCTATTGATAATCACCCCAATATGAAAGCGGCTGACTTGACTATTCAAAAGGAGCAATCGCTTCAGGAACTGAAATACAATCTCGGTACTACCGAAATTTCTTATCAAGGAGATGGATTGTTTGATAGAGATTTTGGGCAACAAGTAAATCAAATAGGTGTGGTTCAAAACATACCCAATCCGGGGATTGTGAAAGCTCAAAACCAATTGCAAAATGAACTGAGCATTCGGAGTACTTATGCTAAACAAATCACGGAAAATGAATTAAAATGGCAAGTCCGGCAGTTATATGCAGACATTCAATTTCAAAAAGAACTCAATAAACTATACACCAATCTAACAAACACCTATGCAGAGTATCAAAGAAAGGCAGAAGTTCGAGTGAATGCCGGAGCGGCTAATCCTATTGAATCGCTAACCTTAAAATCGAAACGGCAAGAGTACAATTTGCTTCAAAGGCAAAGCAGTATGGTAATTACAAATCTTGAAAAACAATTTCAGATACTCCTTAATGCGGATGAGCCGGTGACTACTATAGATAGCATTTTTACGGTGACTTATCTGGAAGAATACGATAGTCTGGACAATCCCTTTCTTCTTCAAAGCAAGCAAGCCATAGCTGTAGAAAATGCACGGATCGGGGTAATGCAATCTGAACTAAAACCTGACTTTAATGTAGGTTACGCTGCCCAGAGATTCTATGAAGGTGGATGGCTCAATGCCTTTCAGGTAGGCGTTTCACTGCCCTTGTTTAATGGGCAAGCTAAAAAAAGAATTGAAGCACAACGAATGCAACTTGACATTGGAGAGTTTCAATATCAAAGTAAGGTCTTAACCTTAAAACAGGAACAGATAGCAGCCAAAAATGCTGTCAGTCTTTATCAGGAAGGAATCAATTTTTACAATCAACAATTAAATACGATTAATCCTGAAATGGTACGGATTAGCCAACTCAATTATCAGGAAGGCGAGATTTCTTATCTGGAGTTATTGAACGCCTTACAATTAATGGCAGCAAACAATAAGAATTATTGGGAGCAGATAAAAGCTCATAATAAAGCCGTTGCTGATTATCAATTTCTTTCAAACCAGTAAAAGATATAAAATGAATAAAATAACACATATAATAGTATTCGCAACATTAACCGTTTTTACTTTTTCTTGCGGTCATAAGCATAGCGAAGGTGACGGCCATAACCACGGAACAGAATCAAATACACATTCAGAAGTAGATGGACATAGTCAGGGTGAAGAAGAGCACAGGGAAGGGTTATTTCTTACAAAACAGCAGGCAGAAACCATAGGCTTGGAATTTGGAGAACTATCGTCTATCAAAATAAATGACTTTGTAAAGGCTACTGGTACTTTAGGGTTGCCGCCTAATGCTTATTCGTCTGTTTCCGCTAAAGCCAACGGAATTATTAAAAGTTCTAAGAAGTATGTGGAAGGAGACTATGTAAAAAAAGGTAACGTAATTGCCTACTTGGAGAATCCTGATTTTATCAAAACACAACAAGAGTATTTGGAAACAATGGCTCAACTCAAATTAAAGCGATTGGATGTAGAACGACAAAGAACTTTAGTAGAAGCCAATGCAGGTGTTACGAAAAACCTACAAAATGCAGAAGCTGAAGTAGCCGTCTTAGAAGCCAAGTCCACGGGCCTCTCAAAGCAACTGGGTTATTTAGGCATTTCAACTTCTCAACTCACCACAAGTTCTATTCGTCAGCAGATTGCCATTGTCGCTCCTATGAGTGGTTATATTTCAAAAATAAATTTCCATAATGGAATGTATGCTCAATCTTCCGTTTCCTTAATGGACATTATTTCCACTGAACACCTCCACATAGAATTGGATGTGTTTGAAAAAGACATTTCAAGAATTAAAAAAGGACAAAATATCACTTATACCGTTCCTGCTCTTGGACAGACTATTTATAAAGGTGAAATAAGCGTACTGGGTAAAGAATTTAATGCGAACACCAAAACAGTTCGTGTTCACGGACATTTAGAAGGTACAAAACCTGCATTCGTCAAAGACTTATTCGTAAATGCAAAAATATGGCTCAACGACATTACCACGACTGCCTTACCCGAAAAAGCCATAATTCGGGATGGAGAGAATGCATTCATATACGCTGCGAAAAACGATAGCGATATAATTGAATTTGAATTTCAGAAACTAAATGTAGTTATAGGGGCTTCGGATAATGGATTTACTGCTGTCAAACTGATCGACACCATTCCTGAAGGAATGCAAATCGTGACCAAGGGAGCCTACTACGTTTATGCACAATCCAAAGCAGGAGAATTAGAACACGAACATTAATTGAGTGTAGTTTTTACGGATTATGCAAAAAACAATTTTTAAGATCACAAAAATGGACTGTCCTTCGGAAGAAAATTTAATCCGAATGAAACTGGACGGAATTTCTGACATTGCAAATTTGGTCTTCGATATTCCGAATCGAGAATTGACCGTTTTTCACAGTGGACAAATTGACCTAATTGAAAAATCAGTTCACGATCTGGGTTTAGGTGGAAAAATAGTATCGACCGGAGAAACGGACCAAATAGAATTTAAGGAAAATACGAACCAAAAGAAGCTGCTCTGGACAGTACTTGGGATAAATTTCACCTTTTTCTTAATTGAAATGACAACTGGCCTCATTTCAAAATCAATGGGATTAGTTGCGGACAGTTTGGATATGTTGGCTGACAGTTTCGTTTATGCAATCAGTCTCTTTGCAGTCGGTGGAACTTTGACAAGAAAAAAGCGGATTGCCAAACTCGCTGGCTATTTCCAAATCTCACTTGCGATTATTGGATTCGTAGAAGTGTTGAGAAGATTTTTCGGAGCGGAGAAATTACCGGATTTCTCAACAATGATAATCGTTTCGATTTTCGCACTCATTGCAAACGGCATTTGTTTGTATCTACTACAAAAATCGAAGAGTAAAGACGAAGCTCATATGAAAGCGAGTATGATTTTCACTTCAAATGATGTGATCATAAACTTGGGAGTAATAACAGCAGGAGTACTGGTCAATTGGTTAAATTCAAACAAACCTGATTTGATAATCGGAACAATCGTTTTTGTCTTGGTAATTCAAGGAGCAGTCAGAATATTAAAAATTGGACAATAATGTATTTATTCATATTTCTAATTATATATTTCTTTTTGGTTTTTTTTCTTAGGTCTTATCTTCTTTGGAAAAAGACCAAAATCAACCCATTGACTTTCAATAAAAGAGATGATGCTCAGGGCTACAATGGAAAAGTATTTGCCTTTATTTCTTTGCTCGAATTGATTGTAGTTTCAATTAATGCATTTGTCCCTTTTTGGCTCAAATACCTACTTCCCTTTTGGTATTTGGAATTTAATGTACTTAAATACGTAGGATGGGGACTCTTGTTTTTATCGCTCATTGTTGTATGGTTAGCTCAGTCCGATATGCGAGATTCCTGGCGTATAGGTATAGATGAAGATCATAAGTCTGAACTAATCACGAATGGATTCTTTACCCTTTCTCGCAATCCTGTTTTTCTTGGCATAATGATAGCCAATGTCGGCTTATTCCTTGTCCTACCAAATGCATTTACATTGCTCATTGTGGCACTATCCACTTTAAGTATCAATACACAAATTAGACTGGAAGAAGATTTTCTATTAAAGGAGTTTGGTGATAAGTACTTGAATTACCGAAGGACAGTAAACCGATGGATTAAATTAAATCGAAAATAAATGAAACAAACCAAACATAAGCATATATACGACAGTCAAGGCAGACAAATCTGTTGCTCATTGGAAGAAAAAATAGATGCGAAAACACCACCGCCTTTATTAAAAGCCGAGCATAGCGAACATGAAGGTCACGATCATTCGCACGACCACTCGCATAGCCATTCTCTCGATGGTTGGAAAGCATATCTGCCTGCCATAATCAGTTTTATTTTGTTAATAGTAGGAATAATCCTTGATTATTTTGATGTAGCTTTTTTCAAAGAATGGATAAGAGTAGCTTGGTATGTTGCAGCTTACATTCCTGTTGGCTTTCCTGTAATTAAAGAAGCCATTTTAGCACTTAGTAAGAGAGAAGTTTTTACCGAATTTTTCTTAATGAGTATTGCCACTATTGGAGCTTTTGCCATTGGTGAATATCCTGAAGGTGTCGCAGTAATGCTGTTCTATGCCGTGGGCGAACTATTTCAAAGTGCTGCTGTAAAGAGAGCCAAAAACAATATTAAGGCTCTGCTGGATGTGAGACCAAAAATTGCCAATGTATTGAGAAACGGCCATTATGAAACCATAAATCCCAGCGATGTAGCCATAGGTGAAACTATACAAGTGAAAGTAGGTGAAAAAGTACCACTGGACGGAATACTGCTTTCTGACAAAGCCAGTTTCAACACGGCTGCCTTATCAGGTGAAAGCAAGCCCCAGAGCAGTTTACAAGGGGAAAACGTATTAGCAGGTTCAATAAATTTAGAAGGTGTTGTAGATATAGAAGTCACGAAATTGTTCAACGATAGTTCGGTGTCGCGAATACTGGAATTGGTGCAGAATGCAACTTCAAAAAAAGCAAAGACAGAATTGCTCATTAGAAGATTGGCCAAAATCTATACGCCCATTGTGGTTTACTTAGCAATAGCGATATGTTTTCTCCCTTACTTTTTTGTGGATGATTATGTATTTCAGGATTGGTTGTATAGAGCGTTGATTTTCTTGGTTATTTCTTGCCCTTGTGCTTTGGTTATTTCTATCCCATTGGGCTACTTCGGTGGTTTAGGCGCAGCTTCTAAAAATGGTATTTTATTTAAAGGGGCAAAATACTTGGATGAACTCAAAGAAGTGAATACCGTAGTGATGGATAAGACAGGAACAGTAACTAAAGGTGTATTCAAAATCAATCAAATCAAGCCATATAATGGATGGACCGAGCAAACGCTAATGCCTGTGCTCTTAGCCATAGAATCAAAATCCACTCACCCCATTGCTAAAGCCATAATGGAGTATCAAACCAATGAATCAATTCCTGAATCTGCCGAAGTAAAGGAAATAGCTGGAAAAGGATTAAGGGGCTTAGTAGATGGCAAAGAAATTGTTGTCGGAAATCAAAAATTGATGCAGCAGTTCAATATTTCTACACCTAAAGAAACAGAGTCCATTGTGGAGTCAATCGTTTTAGTAGGGATTGATGAAGAGTTTGCAGGCTATGTAACTATAGCAGATGAGCTAAAGGAAGATGCTAAACGGTCTATAGGGAAGCTAAAAAGCAATGGCATTAAGGAATTTATGATGCTTTCCGGTGATAAGGACAGTATCACCCGAAAGGTGGCTGCACAACTGGGTATTGAAAAGGCAAAAGGTGGATTGCTACCTGAAGACAAACTCAATGAAGTAGAAAAACTAAAAAAGGATGCAGTTAAAAAAGTGGCATTCATTGGTGATGGTATCAACGATGCTCCTGTATTAGCAGCCAGTGATGTAGGTATTGCAATGGGTGCTATGGGTTCTGATGTCGCCATAGAAACAGCAGATGTTATCATTCAAACCGACCAACTCTCAAAAATCAGCACAGGTATTCAAATTGCTAAATCCACACAAAGAATCATTTGGCAAAATATATATCTTGCCTTTGGCGTAAAAATTCTGGTTTTAATTGGCGGGACTTTAGGTCTGGCTACAATGTGGCAGGCAGTTTTTGCCGATGTGGGTGTGGCATTATTAGCTATTTTAAATGCTGTTAGATTGCAAAAGATGGATTGGGAGTAACTAAAAAATAGATATGAAACTTCACATAAAAAATATGGTCTGTCCTCGTTGTCTGAGTAGTGTTCGCACTCTACTCAATGAATTGCAAATCGCTTACACGAGCATTGAATTAGGCACAGTAGTTCTCGATAGGGATATTTCAAAAGATCAACAAAAAGAATTTTCAAAAAAACTTCTTTCTCAGGGATTCGAACTTTTAAATAGTGAAGAATCGAAAATCATTAATGCGGTCAAGTCTTATATTATCAATAAAGTACACTATACCCATCAGCACTCAAATTACAATCTCTCTGATGATCTCAGTAAGGCATTGCATACCAACTATTCAAAATTAAGCAAGACATTCTCCCGTGTTGAAGGAGTAACTATTGAACAATACTTGCTTCATCAGCGAATAGAAAAGGTAAAGGAATTATTGAGTTATGTAGAAAAAACTATATCTGAAATAGCCAATGACTTGGGGTATAGTAGCACCGCTCACCTTTCGAGTCAATTTAAAAAAATAACGGGGATGTCTCCTTCTGCGTTTAAAAAGCTTAACTATAATGCTCGGAAACCCTTAGATGATGTATAAGGCTTCGAAATAATATAAATATTTGCCACAACGTTATAAATGATGTTTCTGATTATTCTGTATCTTTGTAAACAATGACAAGAAGTCTTTCACATAGAATCACCACCATTTCAATGGCTTTGTTGATGCTGCTGTCGTCAACAGGGTTCTCTATGGATTTGCACTACTGTCAGGATCAACTCAAGGGTATTAGCTTGATTGGCGAAGCCAAATCCTGCCACGACAAACAAATTACTCCCCCTTGTCATAAAACGAAGAAGACCTGTCACCACTCAAATGATAACCTTAACCAAACTGAAAAAGACAACTGTTGTCATAACGAAACGGTGGTCATTGAAAAAACAGACTTGGACGCAACAGCTACACAAATAGCAACCGTTCAGGATGTACAGTTAGAATTTGTAGCTGCGTTTGTAGCTGTTTACGTGCTTAATATTGATGCTCAAGTTCACTTTCAGCCTTATGCACAATACAAGCCTCCCTTACCCGATAGAGACATTCAAGTGCTCTATCAGACCTTCTTAATTTGATTCATTCATTTTCATTGATGCTTCAAAACGCCTTACGGCAGTTTGAGCCTATTTCTATTTGTAAAATTTTAAGAATGAAAATGAATAATGTTAAATCATATAATCAAATTTTTTATAGACAATAAGCTTGTCGCTTGGTTGCTACTGCTACTATTTATTGGATGGGGCGTTGTTACCGCACCCTTTGACCTTGGTGTCAATAGCTTGCCCCGAGACCCTGTAGCAGTTGATGCTATACCCGATATTGGAGAGAACCAACAGATCGTTTTCACCAAGTGGATGGGAAGGTCGCCACAAGATGTAGAAGACCAGATTACCTATCCACTAACCACTTCCTTATTGGGTATCCCTGGAGTAAAAAGCATACGGAGTAATTCAATGTTTGGCTTTTCGAGTATCTATGTCATTTTCGATGAAGGTGTAGAATTTTATTGGAGTAGAAGTAGAATACTTGAAAAATTAAACTCTCTACCTGCCAATCTCCTGCCCAACGATGTACAGCCCACCCTGGGTCCAGATGCAACCGCTTTAGGACAAATTTACTGGTACACTTTAGAAGGCAGAGACGAACAAGGCAATCCTACTGGTGGTTGGGATTTACACGAACTGCGTTCTATTCAAGATTTCTATGTACGGTTTGGCTTGTCTTCCGCTTCAGGTGTTTCAGAAGTAGCTTCCATAGGTGGCTTTGTTCAGGAATATCAAGTGGATGTTATACCGGACAAAATGAGAGTATATGGCATTACCCTTAATCAAGTAATGAAAGCCATAAAAGAAAGCAACTTAGACATTGGTGCTCAAACACTTGAAATCAATCTTGCCGAATACTTTGTCAGGGGCTTAGGGTATGTAAAATCCATTGAAGATATTGAAAATGCTGTAGTCACAGCCACCGATAACGTACCTATTCGCATTAAGGACATTGCCGTAGTAAATATTGGCCCAGCTACTCGCAGGGGAGTTTTAGACAAATCAGGTGCAGAAGCTGTTGGTGGTGTGGTAGTAGCAAGATATGGAGCAAATCCATTAGAAGTAATTAATAATGTAAAGGTCAAAATTGATGAAATAGCTCCGGGATTACCTACTAAGACATTAGCTGATGGCACAGTTTCACAAGTGACGGTTGTCCCATTCTATGATAGAACAGATTTGATCAATGAGACCTTAGGCACTTTAGAAGAAGCAATTGGGTTACAAATACTTATTACCATAATCGTGGTGATTTTGATGCTACTCAATTTAAGGTCGTCATTGTTGGTGGCAGGGTCGCTACCCGTAGCTGTCTTAATGTGCTTTATTGCTATGCGATACTTTGGTGTCGATGCGAATATTGTGGCTTTATCAGGTATTGCTATTGCTATTGGAACGATGGTCGATATGGGAATTGTCCTTACGGAAAGTATGGACACACATATCAAAAAAGCTCCACCAAACCAATCCATTTCAATTACGATTTACAATGCCACCACCGAAGTTGCCTCAGCAGTTATTACAGCAGTAGCTACTACGGTTGTAAGTTTCTTGCCGGTGTTTACTATGGTAGCCGCAGAAGGTAAACTATTCAGACCATTGGCATTTACTAAAACCTTTGCCCTTATAGCTTCGATAGTTGTAGCTATTACCATAGTCCCGCCATTGGCAGCTCAGTTGTTTGGGATTAAAACAAAGTCAAAATGGCTGTCTTTTGGCTATAATATTGGATTGGTGGTATTTAGCATTTTCCTATTATTTGGTCAGTTCTATTATTTAGGCATAATTGGCCTTGTAGTTGGGATCACTGGAATAATTAGTTACTGGCTAAAATCATTTCAGAATGGAAAATTCCATTCCTATTTTGAAATAGCAAGAAACATTGTCTATGCCCTGCTGGTTGCTTGGCTTCTCGCCAAAATATGGATGCCATTGGGTGTTACAAAAACTGTACTTACCAATTTTCTATTTGTTTCATTTATTTCAGGTATATTAATCGGAAGCTTTTATATAGTAATTCATTTCTACGAAAGGATTTTACGTTTCCTACTTAGAGTAAAGTTGTTATTCCTGTTACTCGTTGGCAGCCTAATTTTCTTTGGCATTCAAATCGCAAAAAATACAGGTCAGGAATTTATGCCTGCCTTAGATGAAGGGTCATTTTTACTGATGCCTACTTCGATGCCACATTCAGGTATGCAAATGAATGTGGCAAACCTTCGGGCTTTGGATATGGCTGTTACAGCTATACCAGAAGTGGAAACAGTAGTTGGAAAAGCAGGCCGGGTAGAAAGTGCTTTAGATCCAGCTCCAATGTCAATGTATGAAAATGTAATTCTGTATAAATCGGAATATATGACCAATGCGGATGGTCACCGTTTGAGATTTAAGACAGATAAGAATGGAAAATATTTGTTGTCAACAGGTGGGGCTATCGAATATGAAAAAGCTCTATCAGGTGGCATTCAAATCAGCGATTTAATACAAGATGATAAAGGGTCGTATTTCCGCCAATGGAGAGAGCACATACATTCTCCAGATGATATTTGGAACGAAATTGTAAAGGCCACTAATCTTCCTGGTGTTACGTCAGCACCAAAACTGCAACCCATAGAAACACGATTGGTGATGCTACAAACGGGGATGCGAGCACCAATGGGCATAAAAGTAAAAGGTTCAGATTTAGAGACCATAGAAGCATTTGGCTTGGAATTAGAAAAACATTTGAAAAATGTTGAAGGAGTAAAAGCCCCTGCCGTATTTGCTGAACGGATTGTGGGCAAGCCCTATATGTTGTTTGACATAGACCGTGAAAAAATAAGTCGTTACGGTTTGTCAATTGTTGATGTTCAAAAGCAGTTACAAGCCACCGTAGGTGGAATGGTGATGACCTCTACTGTCGAAGGCAGAGAAAGGTATGGCATTCGGTTGAGATACCCAAGAGAATTGCGAGACGACCCAAGCACGCTAAATAACATTTTAGTTTCGGCTTCTAACGGGCTACAAATTCCGCTGGGAGATTTGGTAGAGATTAAATACGAACAAGGACCACAAGCCATAAAAAGCGAAGATGGTTTTTTAGTAGGCTATGTATTATTTGATAAAGAACAGGGCTTTGCCGAAGTGGAAGTCGTGAACAATGCACAGAATTTTTTGCAAAACAAAATTGATGATGGAGAATTGATATTGCCGGCAGGAATCAATTACAAATTCGCAGGAAACTATGAACAACAAGTAAGAGCCAATAAACGACTATCCATTGTCATTCCCATTGCATTGGCTTTAATTTTTCTAATTCTTTACTTCCAATTCAGTTCCGTTACCACTTCTTTGATGGTATTCTCAGGTGTGTTTATAGCATTCTCAGGGGGCTTTATTATGATATGGTTATATGGTCAGCCCTGGTTTATGGATTTTGATGTTTTAGGCACCAATATGAGAGACTTGTTTCAAATGAAATCCATTAATCTCAGTGTAGCAGTTTGGGTCGGTTTTTTAGCCCTGTTCGGTATTGCTACGGATGATGGCGTTTTAGTCGCTACATTCCTAAAAGATAGTTTCAAACGTAATACTCCCGCTACAGTTTCACAGATAAGAGATGCAGTTGTAGAAGGTGGTTTACGCAGGGTAAAACCAGCAATGATGACCACTGCTACTACCATTTTGGCTTTACTGCCGGTGCTTACTTCCACAGGTCGTGGGGCAGATATAATGCTACCAATGGCCATTCCTTCTTTTGGTGGAATGACTTTACAAGTGATTACGATGTTCACTGTTCCCGTTCTGTATTCCTTATGGAAAGAAGTGCGACTTAAATTTTCTAAGAATACTCAAATGTTAAAAGATGAAAACTAAATATATAGCAATACTGCTTGCTTTAATGGCTTCGACCTTTACGGTCAAAGCACAGACTTTGGACAGTCTGCTAAAAAAAGCGTATGATAAAAATCCGGCATTAAAGGCATTACAATTAGAATACGAAGCGGCTCTACAAAAAGGACCACAAGTCAGTCAACTGCCAGACCCAACTGTGGGTGTTGGTATCCCTGTTCTTCCAGTAGAAACACGGCTGGGTTCTCAAAATCTAATCATATCTGCATCTCAAATGTTTCCTTGGTTTGGTACGCTAAAAGCAAAGGAAAATGTCGCCCTAACAATGGCAAAGTCTAAATATGAGCGAATAGCTGCCGAACGATTAGACATAGATTACCAGATCAAAACAGCCTACTTTAATCTATATCTATTACGAGAGCAGCAAAAAATCATTCGGAAGAACATTCGCATTTTCGAAACCATTGAAAAGGTGGCCTTAGCAAAAGTAGAAAGCGGAAAATCCATTGCTTCAGATGTTCTCACGGTTCGGATTAAAGTGGAAGAACTGAACCAGCAAATACAAATTCTTGAAGAACGAAAGCAAGGCTTTTCAGCAAGTATAAATGAAGCGGTAAATAACCCAAATAATGATACCATTCAGGTCAATACTACCAAACTTGAATTGGCTGAATTAGCCTACGACTTAGAGCAACTCAAGCAAAAGATTGAATCAAATCACCCATTGATTAAACAACTGGATTGGAATATAGAAGCGTCAAATAAAGCACTTGATTTAAATACCTTGGATGGGAAACCTACTTTCGGAATAGGCTTAGATTATAGTTTGGTCACTGGCAGAACCGATGCCATTCCTGAAAACAATGGGAGAGATATTCTTATACCCAAAGTAATGGTCTCTATACCAATTTACCGTAAAAAATATACGGCTAAGAAGCAGGAAGAAGAACTCAAACAACAAGCTTTTGAGTTTCAAAAAGAAAGTTTGACCAATCAAATGATGAGCAGCATTCAGGGCTATAAGTCCGAGTATGAAAGTGCAAAATTGATGTATGAATTAGCTAATAAACAAATTGAAATATCGAATCGTGCTTACGATATATTATTGGCAGATTATAGTAGTAAAGGAAAAAGATTTGACGAACTGATGAAGTTACAAAGCGACATAAATAGATACGAAATAGAGATCATTAAATCAATCGTTCAATCGCATTTAGCCAAGTTTAAAATTGATCGTTTAACAGACTTTTAAAAAGAATAAGAATGAAAAAGTATAAAATATATATCGTTGCCATTCTCGCATTGGCCATTGGATTATTAATTGGTTGGCTATTATTTAAGAATGGTACTCAGCCTGTCCAGGAGCACAGCGAACATAGTTCAAATCAAACAGAGTCCGAAATATGGACTTGTTCTATGCACCCACAGATACGCCAAAATGAGCCTGGTGATTGTCCAATATGTGGAATGGATTTAATTCCTGCAAGTCAGGCAAGTAGTGATAATGAAATAGGCTTTCAAATGACTGCCGATGCAATCAAGTTGGCGAATATTCAAACAACTATTATTGACAATACTGATGTAGCCGAAGGAACTAATTTAAAACTCAATGGTAAAATTCAAGCCAATGAAACAAAATCTGCCAGTCTGGTTACCCACATTCCGGGAAGAATAGAAAAACTGTTTGTAAGCTATACAGGTGAGCAAGTCAATAAAGGGCAAAAAATTGCGACTATCTATTCACCAGAATTAATTACCGCTCAAAAGGAGCTATTAGAAGCAAAAAAAATACAGGATATAAGCCCCGGTCTTTTAACAGCAGCCAGGAATAAATTGAAGTATTGGAAAATTGGAGAGCAAGTAATACAAGATATACTCAATACAGGCACCATTCGAGAGACGTTCAACATTTATGCCGACCATTCTGGTGTAGTAAACCAAAAAAGAGTAGCCGTTGGAGATTACCTTTCAACAGGTGAAGTGCTGTTTGATGTGCAAAATCTGTATAGCCTATGGGCACTGTTCGATGTCTATGAAAATGACTTGCCAAATGTCAGAGTTGGACAAACCATAAACTTCACAACTCCCTCAACACCCAATAAAATATTCAAAGCGAAAATCACTTTTGTTAATCCGGTTATTGACCCCAATACAAGAGCGGCAACCATAAGAGCAGAAGTAAGTAATACCACTGGAAAGTTAAAACCTGAAATGTTCGTAACAGGTGAATTAGCAACTTACCAAAAAACAAGTGCACTTACAGTTCCTAAATCAGCGGTCTTGTGGACCGGACAACGCTCAGTAGTTTATGTAAAAATTCCTGATACAGACATTCCTTCATTTGAGTATAGAGAAATTGAAATTGCGGATGCTACGGCTTCTGGATATGCTGTTGTAAGCGGCTTAGCGTATGGCGAAGAAGTAGTGACCAATGGAGCATTTGTAATTGATGCTTCCGCACAACTAAACAATCAAGTCAGTATGATGAACAAGAATGTGATGGCGAAAAATGCTATTCATTCAACCCATTTACCAGACTATACAAGTACAACTCCGCAAATATTTAAAGAGCAACTAACAGCGATAGCAAGTTCTTATCTTTTATTGAAAGATGCACTTGTTGCAAGTGATCAACAAAAAGCAGCAGAAAATGTAAATGATATTCTTGGCAAAGCTCAAAAAGTAGATATGTCCTTGGTCAAAGACAAGGCACATATCTATTGGATGGAGCAATTAAAAGCAATTCAATCTCACGGTAAAAAAATCGGTGAATCAGAAGATATAGAAGAACAGCGTAAACAATTCGATTTTCTATCACAAGCACTCATTAAATCACTAAAGGTTTTCGGTGTAGAAGGTGACACTTTTTACGTGCAACACTGCCCTATGGCAAATGACAATGACGGTGCTGATTGGTTAAGTAAACACAAAAAAATACTCAATCCATATTTCGGAGAAAAAATGCTCACTTGTGGAACAGTACAGGACACCATAGACATAAATTTCAAAAATCCACCTATGCAAGAGCAATCCAATGCTCAAGTCAATTTACATAATCACTAATATTATTTATTCACTTTTAATATTTCCGCACATGACATTATTTATGAAACCTATTTTATTGACTGGCTTGGTATCTGTGCTTTTCGCCATTCAAGTTCAAGCACAGGTGGCAAAATCTGTTGAAGGAAATGTAGATAACCTACCCGTTCGGGAGTACCACCTGAGCATTGACAAAAAAATGGTCAATATCACAGGAAAAGAAGTGATGGGTATGGCAATCAACAATTCCATCCCAGGTCCTACCCTTCGATTTACCGAAGGTGAATACGCCAAAATTCATGTGACCAATAATATGGATGTGGAAACTTCGGTGCATTGGCACGGCTTGTTATTGCCCAATTTTTATGATGGAGTGCCTTATCTGACTACACCACCGATTAAAGCAGGTGAAACTATCACCTACGAATTTGCCCTGAAGCAAAGTGGTACTTATTGGTATCATTCCCATACCATGTTACAGGAACAATTGGGCGTTTACGGTTCGATTGTTATTGAACCCAAGGAAAAGAACTTAGACTATGATAAAGATTTGGTGATTGTGCTGTCTGATTGGACGGATGACAAACCCATGAAGGTTCTGAAAAATTTAAAACGTGGAAATGAATGGTTTGGCATAAAAAAAGGAACAGCTACGCCACTCAATCGGGTCATTGTCAAAGGAGCTTTGGGCGCACAATTCAACTTCTGGAAACAGAGAATGGAAAGTGCAGATATTGCCGATGTCTATTATCCCGCATTTCTGACTAATGGACAACAAACCAATGAATACCCCGAATTTAAGGCAGGAGAAAAGGTCAGAGTACGTATGATTAATGCTGCCGCTTCTACTTATTTCTGGCTGACCTTCGGAGGTGAAACACCTTTATTAGTTGCTAATGACGGTTTAGATGTAGTACCCGTTCAGAAAGATAAACTCCTATTCGCCATTGCTGAAACTTACGACTTTATCGTAACCATTCCTGAAAATGGGAAACTGGAAATTCGGGCAACGGCACAAGATGGTTCTGGTCAAACTTCTGCCTTTTTGGGCGAAGGCATGTTGATGGCTGCACCCGATGTACCAAGACCCGATAAAATTCAGATGATGAAGGACATGGCGAAAATGAATATGAAAATGGGCGCACCTGCACTTAAAGCTAATCCCAAAAAGGATGAACGATTTGCTATGAAAGAAAAATACGGAATGCAAATGGATAATTCAGACAATATGAAAGGCATGAAGCACGACAATATGAAAATGAAAAAGGAGGAAAAACCCATGCCAGAAATGCAGCATCAAAATAAAATGGAACAGCAGATGAAGATGCCGCAAGATACCATGCCTAAGATGAAAATGGATATGGAAATGCCCTCCAATCAAATGCAAATGTCAGGGCATGATATGGGAATGAAAATGACTGATGATTTCAGTTATGATTTTTTAAAGTCACCTGATAAAACTACTTATCCCGCAGACACCCCTGTCAAGGAAATCCTACTCAACCTTACAGGAAATATGAACCGCTATATCTGGAGCTTGAATGGTGTGCCTTTAGCAGAAACGGATAAAATAAAAATCAAAGAAGGAGAAGTCACTCGTATTACACTCAACAACCTGACAATGATGCACCACCCGATGCACTTGCACGGTCACTTTTTTCGGGTATTGAATAAAAACGGGGAATATTCTCCATTAAAACATACCGTCAATGTACCGCCTATGCAGCAGGTGACCATTGAGTTTTACGGCAATGAATATGGGGATTGGATTTTTCATTGCCATATACTGTATCACATGATGGGTGGTATGGCAAGGGTCTTTAGTTACGATACCCCAGGTGATAAAAGAATGGAGAAGTATCCCATCTCAAAATTAGTACACGAAACAGATATTTTTTACTCATGGGGAACTTTGGATGTATCTTCCCAAATGGCAGGACTTAATTTGGTAAGTTCTAATATCAGAAACCAATTCAATCTGACGGCTGAATTTGGCTACAATAAAAACCTGGAAGCAGAATTTAGTTACCAACGATATATCTATGATTATGCAAGTGTATTTGCTGGCGTAAATGTAGAAAACACTTTCAAAGATAGTTTAGGTGCATTTGATGTTATCGGTGTGGCAGGTTTTCGATTTTTTACCCCTTATATGTTTGACCTCGATGTGCGAGTAGATACCAAACTGCGCCCTCGTATTGGCATTGGTAGAAGTGTCATGCTTTTTCCTCGATTTTCTGTTTTTGGTT
>Ga0209607_1000576_pt1 | contig 32646 bp, 32 predicted proteins | sample AD_UKC117_MetaG_FD_184413 | JGI IMG/M metagenome (GOLD analysis project Ga0209607, IMG submission 184413) | Active sludge microbial communities of municipal wastewater-treating anaerobic digesters from Hong Kong - AD_UKC117_MetaG (SPAdes)... | ecosystem: Engineered > Bioreactor > Anaerobic >... | reverse complement strand
ATGGCCGCCCTGCCCGGCCCCGGCGATGCGCTCGCCGAGATCGCGCTGACCGCCGGCGGCGAGGGCTTCGCCTACGATCTCCACGCCTCCGCGAGCCTGCCACCGGTGCCGCAGGGAGAGGAGGGCTACAGCCTGAAGACGCCGGGCGGGGCGGCTTCCTATTACTACAGCCAGCCGTTCTATGCCGTGGAAGGCAGCCTCGAACTCGATGGCCGCAGGATTGCGGTGACCGGACAGGCCTGGCTCGACCGCGAATGGTCGAGCCAGCCGCTCCGCCCGGACGATGCCGGCTGGGACTGGTTCTCGCTGCATCTCGCGACCGGCGAAAAGGTCATGGCCTACCGCTTCCGCAAGACCGACGGCAGCGCCAGCCTCGCCGGCACCTGGATCGATGCCGGGGGCCGGCCGAGCCCGCTCGGCGACGCCGAGATCGCCATCACCGAACGCGCCCGCAGCACCGTCGCCGGGCGCGCCATCCCTACCGCCTGGCATGTCGAGATACCCTCCCGCGGCTTCGCGGTGGACACCGAACCCCTGAATCCGCAAAGCTGGATGGGGACGACCTTCGCCTATTGGGAAGGACCGATCCGCTTCGGGGGCAGCCACAACGGGCGGGGATACCTGGAAATGACGGGGTACGAATGATGGATGCCGACCTTGAGCCGAGCCTGAACGTGCTGGGCGGGCCGCTGAAGCCCTGCTCCTTCGATCCGATGACCGGCTTCTTCCGCGACGGCTGCTGCAACACCGGCCCCGAGGATCGCGGCCGCCACACCGTCTGCGTCCGCCTGACCGCGGATTTCCTCGCCTTCAGCCGCACACGCGGCAACGACCTCTCGACGCCGCGCCCCGAATACGGCTTCCCCGGCCTGCGCCCCGGCGAGCGCTGGTGCCTCTGCGCCGAGCGCTGGATGGAGGCCTGGCGGGCCGGCAAGGCGCCGATGGTCGTGCTGGCCAGCACCCATCAGTCGATGCTGCGCCACGTCTCGCTCGAGATCCTGAGCGAGCACGCCGTGCCCGGCACCGCGCCGACCCGGCACTGACCGGCCGCAGGGTCAGAGCATCCAGGAGGCCGGCCGCCTTTCGAGGAATGCCGCAATGCCTTCCGCGGCCTCGGGCGTCTCCCATGTCGCGACCAGCCGGTCGATCGAGGCCTCGATGACGCTCGCGTCGATGCGCGGCCCCAGGGACCGCGCCAGGCACTTGGCCGCTGCGACCGCGGCGGGCGCCGCGGCGAGATAGGGCGCGATCTCGGCCTCCACGGCGGCATCGAGATCCGCCGCCGCCACGACCCGCGTCGCGAGATGGAGCCTGAGCGCCTCGCCGGCGTCGAAGACCCCGCCCGAGAAGAACACCGACCGCGCCGGCCCCTCGCCCATGCGCGCGATGACATAGGGCGCGATCGTCGCCGGAATGAGCCCCAGCCGCGTCTCCGTCAGCCCGAACCGCGCCCCCTCCGCCACCACCGTGGCGTCGCAGACCGCCATGAGCCCGACGCCGCCGCCATAGGCCGCCCCGTGCACCCTCCCGATCAGCGGCTTCTCGAGGGTGTTGAGGGCGGCGAGCATATCCGCCAGACGCCGCGCCTCGACCCTTCGCCCCGCGCCGTCCGCCGCGACCTGCGCCCGCATCCAGTCGAGATCGCCGCCGGCGCAGAAGCTCGCCCCGTTGCCGCCCAGCACCACGACGCGGATCGCGGCATCGGCATTGATCCTCCCGGCGGCGGCGGCGAGCGCGTCGCAGGTCGCGCCCGCGAGCACGTTGTGCCGCTCGGGGCGGTCGAGCGTCAGCCGCGCGACCCCGCGCGCATCGGTCTCCAGAGTGAAATGCGGTCGATTCATCGCCGGGCCGGCCCGCCGGGACCGGCGCGGCCCCCTTCTCCGGTCAGGCGGCGCCCACGTGACGGCGCAGGACCGCGGCGACCCGCGGGTCGCGCACCAGCCGGTCCGCGCCCCAGAGGCGCAGCGCTTCCTTCGATGCAAGCGATTCGCCCGTCGCCTCGCGCAGGATCGCACCGAGACTCGGCCCTTCCATCGGCGCCATGCCACGGGCAATAAGGCGTTCGTTGATGCGGGCATCGGTCGCCAGTACGACGAGAGCGCGGTCTTGCATCGTGCTTCCTCCCAGAAGTCGTCTCGTTGCTTGGGGGGCACAATAGCTCAACTCCCGGTAGTTTGGAAGCTTGACATTGACGAAGTTTGAATCGACCTGCGCGAATCGACGAAACCGGCCAGAATCCGCCCGCGCCCGCCCGCCGGGCGCTCATGTCGCCACCCGGAACGATCGTGCGAAATCCGCGGTCTCCCGGAGCCGCTCCAGGTCGAGCCCGGTCTCCAACCCGAGCGCCGCGAGCCGGGCCGCCACCGCCTCGCTCGCCACGTTTCCCGGCGCTCCTGGCGCGAAGGGGCAGCCGCCCAGGCCCCCGACCGAGGCGTCAAAGACCCGCAGGCCGCGCTCCAGCGCGACCTCGATATTGGCCATGGCCCGGCCGCCGGTATCGTGGAAATGGCCCGCCAGCCGCTCCGGCCCGACCACCCCGAGCACCCCGTCGAGCATCACGCCGATCCGCTCCGGCGTGCCGCGGCCGATGGTGTCGCCCAGGCTGATCTCGTGGCAGCCGAGGGCGAGCAGGCTGCGCGCCACCGCCACGACCGCGTCCGGCGCGATGCTTCCCTCGAAAGGACAATCGGTTATGCAGGAAACATAACCGCGCAGCGGGACGCCGTCGCGTCGCGCCGCCTCCGCCACCGGGGCGAAGCGCTCGAGGCTTTCGGCGATCGAGGCGTTGACGTTGCGCTGGCTGAAGCTCTCGGAGGCGGAGGTGAAGATCGCCACCTCGTCGCAGCGCGCGGCGCGCGCGGCCCCATAGCCCCGAAGGTTCGGCACCAAGGCCGAATAGGCGATGCCCGGCCGCCGCTCGATCCCCGCCATCACCGCCGAGCCATCGGCCATCTGCGGCACCCGCCCGGGGCTGACGAAGCTCGCCACCTCGATCCGCGAAAACCCGCAATCGCTCAACCGATCGATCAGCTCGATCTTGGAATCCGTCGGAATCGGCCGGGTCTCGTTCTGCAGCCCGTCGCGAGGGCCGACTTCATAGATCGTAACGCGATCAATCATCCTGCGATCCGAGCCGGATCATCACGGTTCCCTCCGTGACCTGCTGGCCCGCGGCAACGGTGATCTCGGCCACGGTGCCGTCCCTTGGCGCGGTCAGCGCATGCTCCATCTTCATCGCCTCGAGCACAACCAGGACGTCCCCGGCCGCCACCTGCGCCCCGCTTTCGACCGCGAGATGGCGCACGAGCCCCGGCATCGGCGCGCGGATCTCGTCGCCCGACCCCTGGACCTCTCCCGCTCCCGCCAGCGGATCGGGGCGCTGCAGCACATGCGCCTCCGCGCCCTCGAAGATCGTGACGCTGCGCCCCGCGCGCGCGAGGCCGAAGCGCCGTGCCACCCCGTCGATGCCGCAGGCGAGCTCGCCGCCCTCGCAGCGATTGACCGCAACCTCCTGTCCGGCCGCGAGAAACCGGCCAGGACCGCGCACCTCCAGCGCGACCGTGTGGCGCTCCCCCTCCGCCTCCAGCACCACCTGGCGCCGCAGCGGCGCCCAGAGCGCGAAGCCGGCAAGCGGATCGTCGCAGGCCTCCAGCCCTTCGGCGGCGATCGCCGCGACGGCGAGCAGGCCGGCGTCGGGCGCCGCCGGAGCGGTGAGCGCGTCGATGTTGCGCTCGATGAGCCCGGTATCGACTCGCCCCGCCACGAAATCCGTCTGTCGCGCCAGCCGGGCGAGAAAGCCGAGATTGGTCACCGATCCGGCGACGCGGCTCGCCTCGAGCGCCCGGGCGAGCGCGCCGAGGGCGGTCGCCCGTGTCGGCCCATGCACGATCAGCTTGGCGATCATCGGATCGTACCAGGGGCTTATCGCATCCCCGGCGCGGACGCCGGCGTCGACGCGGACACCGGGCAGAAAGGCGAGATGCGTGAGCGTCCCGATCGCCGGCAGGAAATCGCGCGCCGGATCCTCGGCATAGAGCCGCGCCTCGAAGGCGTGGCCCGAGATCGCCAACGCCTCCTGGCGAAGCGGCAGCGGCTCCCCGGCGGCGACGCGCAGCTGCCATTCCACCAGATCGACCCCGGTGATCGCCTCGGTGACGGGATGCTCGACCTGCAGCCGGGTGTTCATTTCCATGAACCAGAAGCCGTCGGGATGCAGCGCGCGGCTGCCGTCGACGATGAACTCCACCGTGCCCGCGCCGGAATAGCCGATCGCCTGCGCCGCCCTGACCGCCGCCTCCCCCATGGCCTCGCGCATCACCGGCGTCATGCCCGGCGCCGGCGCCTCCTCGATCACCTTCTGGTGGCGGCGCTGCAGCGAGCAGTCCCGCTCGAAGAGATGCACGGCTTCGCCGAAGCCGTCGCCGAAGACCTGGATCTCGATATGGCGCGGCGCGGTGACGTATTTCTCCACCAGCATCGCCGCGTTGCCGAAGGCGCCCTGCGCCTCGCGCCGCGCCGAGGCCAGCGCCGCGGCGAAGTCGCGGGGATGCCCGACCCGGCGCATGCCCTTGCCGCCGCCGCCCGCCACGGCCTTGATCAGCACCGGATAGCCGATCAGCGCCGCCTGCTCTTCGAGATAGGCGGGATCCTGTTCGGCGCCGTGATAGCCCGGCACCACCGGCACGCCGGCCTTCGCCATCAGCGCCTTGGCCGCGTCCTTCAGCCCCATGGCCCGGATCGCCGACGCCGAGGGCCCGATGAAGACGAGCCCCGCCGCCGCGACCTGCTCCACGAAGTCCGGATTCTCCGACAGGAAGCCGTAGCCGGGATGGATCGCTTCCGCGCCGGTCTCCAGCGCCGCCGCGATGATGCGCTCGCCGTTGAGATAGCTTTCCGCCGCCGGCGCCGGGCCGATGCGGACCGCCGCATCCGCCATTGCCACGTGCTTCGCGCCGGCATCGGCGTCGGAATGGACTGCCACCGTATCCACCCCGAGCCGCCGGCAGGTCGCCATCACCCGGCAGGCGATCTCTCCCCGATTGGCGATGAGAATTCGAGCAAACATAACTATGGCTCGCTCTTGATGTGAGCGCTACTCACAAGCTGCGCGCAATGTACTTGATTGTCCTCGGCCTTCATTATCACCCGGTAGAACAATTGGCCCGGTTGGATCGATACACGGTGAATATTCAGCCAATCAACGATGTCATTCCGTTCAGCCGCAAGGCGCTTGGCAAGTTGATTGTAATCAACCTGTTTAGAGAAGGGGTTTCGCGCATGAAGTACCTCCCCCAGCCTTCCATGTCGTTCTACTAGTTGCAAAGACGTGATACTTCGCTCGGGAGCGTCAAGAATGTGCGCCCGGATTCCAGGCTGTGGGGCAGCCTCTTCGACAATAGACATAGGAAGAAACTCTGGATTCCATTTAGAAATTCGCTTTACTATTTGATCCAAGCGCCATTCCTTGGCAAACATCTTCCATTCACGGTTAAAACGGCCCTTGTTCGCCGCAAGGGAGGCGAACGCAACAAGCTCATAGACCTTTCGGATTTGAAGCGCTGCCATTTCTACGTTCGGGATTGGAATCGTCCTATTTGCATCCCGCACACCCAGAACGTTATCCACAATTGCCGTTCGGTGCTTGATTTCGTTCATACATGCCACATAGGCGTCGGGATCATGGACGGTCATTGCCGTCCGCTCACATCCTGAACACGCCGAAGCGCGTCTCCCCGATGGGCAGGTTTAGCGCCGCCGCGAGGCTCAGGGCCAGCACCGCCCGCGACTTCCTCGGGTCGATCACCCCGTCGTCCCAGAGCCGGGCGCTGGCATAGAGCGGATGCGACTGGCGCGCGAACATCTCGAGCGTCGGCGCCTTGAACGCGGCCTCCTCCGCCGCGCTCCAGGTGCCGCCGCGCCGCTCGATCCCCTCGCGCCGCACCGCGGCGAGCACGCCCGCCGCCTGCTCGCCGCCCATCACCGAGATGCGGCTGTTGGGCCAGGTCCAGAGGAAGCGCGGCTGGAAGGCCCGCCCCGCCATGCCGTAATTGCCGGCCCCGAAGGAGCCGCCGACCAGCAGCGTGATCTTCGGCACCGCCGTGGTCGCGACCGCCGTCACCAGCTTCGCCCCGTGCCGCGCGATGCCCTCGTTCTCGTAGCGCCGCCCCACCATGAAGCCGGTGATGTTCTGCAGGAACACCAGCGGGATGCGCCGCTGCGAGCAGAGCTCGACGAAATGCGCGCCCTTCACCGCGCTCTCCGAGAAAAGCACGCCGTTGTTCGCCACGAGCCCGACCGGAATGCCCGCCACATGCGCGAAGCCGCAGACCAGCGTCGCCCCGAACCGCGCCTTGAACTCGTCGAAGCGCGAGCCGTCCACCAGCCGCGCAATCACCTCGCGGATGTCGTAGGGCGTGCGCAGATCCGCCGGCACCACGCCGAGGATCTCGTCCGGATCGCAGGCCGGCTCCTCGGGCGCCTGCATCGCCACATGGGCGCGCCGGGGCCGGTTCAGCCCCGCCACCGCCTGACGGGCCAGGGCCAGCGCATGCGCGTCGTCGTCGGCGAGGTAATCGGCAACGCCCGAGAGCCGCGTATGCACGTCGCCGCCGCCGAGGTCCTCGGCGCTCACCTCCTCCCCGGTCGCGGCCTTCACCAGCGGCGGGCCGGCGAGAAAGATCGTGCCCTGGTCGCGCACGATGATGCTCACATCCGCCATCGCCGGAACATAGGCCCCGCCCGCGGTGCAGGATCCCATCACCACCGCGATCTGGGGGATGGCGCGGGCCGACATCTGGGCCTGATTGTAGAAGATGCGCCCGAAATGCTCGCGGTCGGGAAAGACCTCGTCCTGGTTCGGCAGGTTCGCGCCGCCGCTGTCCACCAGATAGATGCAGGGCAGCCCGTTCTCCGCCGCGATCTCCTGGGCGCGCAGGTGCTTCTTCACCGTCAGCGGATAATAGGTCCCGCCCTTCACCGTGGCGTCATTGGCCACGACCATCACCGGCTGGCTCTCCACCCGCCCCACCCCGGCGATCAGCCCCGCCCCCGGCGCGGCGCCGTCGTAGAGCCCATGCGCCGCCAGCGCGCCGATCTCGAGAAACGGCGCGCCGGCATCGAGCAGCATCGCCACCCGCTCCCGCGGCAGCATCTTGCCCCGGGCGACGTGCCGCGCCGAAGCCTCCGCCCCGCCCCCGTCCGCCGCGGCGGCCGCCGCCGCCTCGATCTCGGCCAGCGCCGCCAGATGCGCCGCCTGGTTGGCGCGGAACGCGGCCGAAGCCGGGCTGGCCGAGGAGGCGATCACCGCCATGCGCGAGGCTCCGGAGCTTGCGGACCGGGCGCGATGGCCTCCACCCGCTCCTGCAGGACCCGCGCCGTGCCGCCGCCGGAGCTCGGGGCCTTCATTCCGTCGCCGTCATCAGTTCCCGCCCGATCAGCATCCGCCGGATCTCCGAGGTGCCGGCGCCGATCTCCATCAGCTTGGCGTCGCGCATGATCCGTGCGAGCGGGCTCTCGGCGAGATAGCCCGCGCCCCCCATCGCCTGCACGCCCTGCACCGCCGCCTTCATGCCCTGCTCCGAGGCATAGAGCACGCAGGCCGCCGCATCGGCCCGCCGCACCGCGCCCCGGTCGCAGGCCGCGGCCACCGCGTACATATAGGCCCGCGCCGTGCTGAGCGCGGTGTAGAGATCGGCGACCTTGCCCTGCATCAGCTGGAAATCGCCAATCCTTTCACCGAACTGCCGCCGCTCGTGCATGTAGGGCATGATATGGTCGAGCACCGCGTGCATGAGCCCGACATTCACCCCCGAGAGCACCACCCGCTCGTAGTCGAGCCCCGACATCAGCACCCTGACCCCGCGCCCCTCGGCGCCGAGCACGTTCGCGAAGGGCACCTCGACATCCGAGAAGATGAGCTCGCCGGTGTTCGAGCCGCGCATGCCGAGCTTGTCGAAATGCTTGCTCGTCGAGAACCCCGCCATGGTCTTCTCGATCAGGAAGGCGGTGATGCCCTTCGCGCCCGCCTCCGGGTCGGTCTTGGCATAGACCACCAGCACGTCGGCGTCCGGCCCGTTGGTGATCCAGTATTTCGTGCCGTTGAGCACGTAGCGGTCGTTCCGCTTCTCGGCCCGGAGCTTCATCGAGACCACGTCCGAGCCCGCGCCCGCCTCGGACATCGCCAGCGCCCCGACCTGCGCGCCGGAGATCAGCCCGGGCAGATAGCGCGCCTTCTGCTCCGCGCTGCCGTTGAGCGCGATCTGGTTGACGCAGAGGTTGGAATGCGCCCCGTAGCTCAGCGCCACGCTGGCGGAGGCGCGCGCGATCTCCTCCACCGCGACGCAATGGGCGAGATACCCCATGCCGGCGCCGCCATCGGCCTCCGGCACGGTGATCCCGAGGATGCCGAGATCGCCCATCTCGCGCCACAATGCCGCGGGAAAGAGGTTGCTGCGGTCGATCTCGGCGGCCATGGGCGCCACGCGCTCCTGCGCCCAGGAGGCGACCAGATCGCGCAGCGCCGCGATGTCCTCGCCGAGCGCAAAATCCATCGACGCCAGAAACATCGCGAATCCTTCCGAGCCGCCGCGACGAAGCCCTTCCCGGACGCGCCGCCCGCCGGGCTTGGAACGGCTCCGGCGGCGGTCTATAGACCGCCCGAGCAGCATTCCAAGGAAAGCCCCCCATGCGCAAGGCCGAAGTCAGCCGCACCACCGCCGAGACCGCGCTGACCGTCGCGGTCGATCTCGACGGCACCTGCACCTATGACAATGCCACCGGCGTCGGCTTCTTCGACCACATGCTCGACCAGCTCGCGCGCCACGCGATGATCGACATCAGGACCAGGGCCACGGGGGACCTGCATATCGACGACCACCACACCGTCGAGGACATCGGCATCGCGCTCGGGCGGGCGCTCGCCGAGGCGCTCGGCGACAAGACCGGGATCCGCCGCTACGGATCCTGCCTCCTGCCCATGGACGAGGCGCTGGTGCGCGCCGCGCTCGATCTCTCGGGCCGGCCCTTTCTCGTCTGGAAGGTCGATTTCCCGAGCGCGAAGATCGGCAGCTTCGACACCGAGCTGGTGCGCGAGTTCTGGACCGCGGTGGCGATGAACGCGCGCATGACGCTCAACGTCGCCTGCCTCGACGGCGCCAACAGCCACCACATCGCCGAGGCCAGCTTCAAGGCGATCGCCCAGGCGCTGCGCATGGCCGTCGAGCCCGATCCGCGCGCCGCCGGCATTCCCTCGACCAAGGGCGTGCTCTAGGCCCATGACCTGCGTCATCGTCGATTACGAGAGCGGCAACCTGCATTCGGCGCTGAAGAGCTTCCAGCGCATGGCCGCCGAGACCGGCGCCGGCCCGGTGACGATCAGCGCCGATCCGGCGGTGGTGCGCGATGCCGAGCGGATCGTGCTGCCCGGAGTCGGCGCCTTCGCGGATTGCCGCGCCGGACTCATGGCCCGGCCGGGGCTCTTCGCGGCGATCGAGGCCCGCGTCATCGGCGAGCGCGCGCCCTTCCTCGGGATCTGCGTCGGCGAGCAGATGATGGCGACCTGGGGCCGCGAGCACGGGCTCGACACGCCCGGCTTCGGCTGGATCCCCGGCGAGGTGCTGCGCATCGCGCCGGCCGACCCGGCGTTGAAGATCCCGCATATGGGCTGGAACGCGCTCGAGGATCTCGCGCCCCATCCGCTGCTCGAAGGCATCGCCGCCGGCGACCACGCCTATTTCGTGCATTCCTACCATCTCGTCGCCGAGAACCCCGCCCATGTGCTCGCCCGCACCGACCACGGCGGCGCGATCACCGCGATGGTCGGGCGCGACAATCTGGCGGGCACCCAGTTCCATCCCGAGAAGAGCCAGAAGACCGGCCTGCGGCTGATCGCCAATTTTCTCCACTGGCGGCCCTGAACCGCTCCGGGGGTGATCGGAGCCGGAGCGACGCCCGTGCTGACGCCGGGGGTCTGATCTGGAGCCAATTGCTCCCGGTAGGACCGCCCCGCCAGGAGACGCGGGCAGCGCCCGGCCCGGGCGGAAGCGAAGCGCCCGCGTCGGGCCGGAGGCACGCCTTCGGCGTGACGGGGCGGGGCGTGCGCTGCCCGGCGGTGCCCGCCGGGCGGGATGGCGGGACTAGGCGCGCCCGGAAACCGGCCTGAAGGTCGCGTTGCCAAATGCAGTTCCCCTGGTGCCGGGGCACGGGCCATGGGGCAAGATCCCCCTGTTCGTGAGGCCACGTCTTGCCGCATGAAGATCGGGTTAACTCGACGCACTTTCTCATGCAATTTCAGATAATTACGACGATGTGCGCGCGCGCACATCGGACCCGGATCCGGATGGATGCCACTCCGGCACGACTGCAGCGCGGCTTGCCGCGCAGTCGGGAAAGGCCGGGGCGCTCCTGCGCGAAGCCCCGATCTCGACCACGCACCTAGCCCGAACACCTGAGCCCGCTAACGACGCGCGATCTCCACCTCCAGCCGCTGGAGATAGGGCTGCTCCGGAGTGCGGATGATGCTCGGCCAGTCCGGGTTGTGCAGGCTGTCGGGGAAATGCTGGGCCTCGAGGCAAAGCCCGGCGAACGGGCCGTAGATCTGGCCCTCGTGGCCGGGAACCGCGACCGAGGCGCCGGCCCCGTCATAGATCTGGAGCGCGGGCTCGGAGGTCCTGAGCCTGAGGCTGACGCCGCTGCGTGGGCAATGGACCCTGGCCGCCGGCTCGCCCGGATCGCGGCCGGCGCGCAGCACCAGATTGTTGTCGATACCGGCCCCCTCGGGATCGGCTTCCTCCAGGCTGCGCGGCTCGGTGAAGTCGAGCGCGGTGCCCTCGACGCTCCGGATCACGCCCCGGGGGATCAGCCCGGCATCGACGGGAGTGAATTCGGGCGCATCGACCTCCAGGACATGGTCGCGCACCGTCCCGGTGCCGGCGAGGTTGTAGTAATTGTGCTGGGCGAGATTGATCGGGGTCGGGCGGTCCGGCCGGCCGGACATCTCGCAGATCAGCCGCGCGCCATCGAGGCGGTAGCTCACCGCGAATTCCACCCGCCCCGGATAGCCCTCCTCGCCGTCCGGGCTCGAATAGGCGAGGCGGACGGTCTCGGCCGCGGTATCGACCTCCATCGCCCAGACCCGCCGGTCGAGGCCGACGGCGCCGCCGTGCAGATGATGCACGCCGTCGTTCTGCGAAAGCTGCCGGGTCTTCCCGTCCAGCTCGAAGCGCCCGTTCGCGGTGCGGTTGGCCACGCGGCCGACCACGGCGCCATGGGCACGGGCGTGAAGCACGTAATCCTCGAGCCGGGGAAAGCCGAGCACCACGGGCAGGCTGCCCCGCGCCCCGTCGATCCGCCAGTCGCGCACCGCGCATCCCAAGCTCAGGATCGAGACGGCGGCGTCGCCGCTTTCCAGCGTGACCTGCTCCACCGGACCGAAGTCATGTCGTCCGAACGGGCGTTTCTTCATGGTCCGCTTCCGAAGCTCGGGCCGCCGGCCTTCGCGCGGCCCCGGCGATCGTCAGCCGAAGGAGTTCTTCAGGCAGGCACAGGCACGGGCGAAGTCCATCCGGCCCGTGTGATGCGCCTTGAGATGCGCCATCACCTTGCCCATGTCGCGGATCGAGGCGGCGCCGGTGTCGTGGATCGCGGTGGCGATGGCCGATCTCACTTCCTTGTCGGAAAGCTGGCGGGGAAGGTAGCTCCGGATGATCTCGATCTCGGCGCGTTCCTTCTCGGCCATGTCGACCTGCCCGGCCTCGTCATAGGCGTCAGCGCTCGTCTCGCGCTGCCGTATCATCTGGGCGAGAATGCCGAGGATCTCGGATTCCGGCATGCCGCCGCTGCCTTCGTCGGATCTGGTGTTGAGGTCGCGATCCTTGATGGCCGCACAGATCAGGCGCAATGTCGAAATTCGGGTCGGATCCTGCGCCTTGATTGCTTCCTTCAAGTCTCCGGAGAGTCTCTCTCGGATCATCCTGCACCTTTTCGTAACGCCGTTTCGACGCGGCGAGGGTTTATTATATAATGCGACACACCTGTATCCGCAAGCCGCGCCGACCTGTTCAAGCTGCTGTTATTGCTATGTTTTCATTCGGGTCAGCATGCTTGACCCGACCGATCGGGCGGCCTAGGTTCCACTCGCCGCCAACAGGATTCGCATCATGACGCAGACAGCCGCCGACACAGATCGAGCGCCGGGCGCCCGGCACGACGACCGGCCGCCGCCGACGGCCTGCCTCGTGCTCACTGACGGCCAGACCTTCTACGGCGAGGGATTTGGCGCGACAGGTCAAGCGGTTGCGGAGCTTTGCTTCAACACCGCCATGACCGGCTATCAGGAGATCATGACCGATCCCTCCTATGCGGGGCAGATCGTGACCTTCACCTTCCCCCATATCGGCAATGTCGGCGTCAATCCCGAGGACGACGAGACGGCGGAACCGGTGGCCGCCGGCATGGTCGTCAAATGGCGCCCGACCGCGCCGTCGAACTGGCGTTCGGCCGAATCGCTCTCGGCCTGGCTGGCACGGCGGGGCCGGATCGGCATCGGCGGGCTCGACACGCGCCGGCTCACCCGGGCGATCCGGCTGCAGGGCGCCCCGCATGTGGCGATCGCGCACGACCCGTCGGGGAATTTCGACATCGCCGCGCTGCGCGCCGGCGCCAAGGCGTTCCGCGGCCTCACGGGCATGGATCTCGCCAAGGATGTCACCTGCTCCCAGAGCTACCGCTGGGACGAGATGCGCTGGGCCTGGCCTGCCGGCTACACGCGCCGCGAGGGACCCGCACGGCGGGTGGTGGCGGTCGACTATGGCGCGAAACGCAACATCCTGCGCTGCCTCGCCTCGGCGGGCTGCGACGTGACTGTGCTTCCGGCGAGCGCCACGGCCGAGGAGGTGCTGGCGCATGATCCCGAGGGCCTGTTCCTGTCGAACGGCCCGGGCGATCCGGCGGCGACCGGCGCCTATGCGGTGCCGATGATTCGCGAGGTTCTCGAGCAGAGCGACATTCCGATCTTCGGGATCTGCCTCGGCCACCAGATGCTGGCGCTGGCCCTCGGCGCGCGCACGATCAAGATGAACCACGGCCACCACGGTGCCAACCATCCGGTGAAGGAACTGGCGACGGGCAAGGTCGAGATCACCTCGATGAACCACGGCTTCACCGTGGACAGCCAGACCCTGCCGGCCGGGGTGATCGAGACCCATGTCTCGCTCTTCGACGGGTCGAACTGCGGGATCGCGATGGCCGATCGGCCGGTGTTTTCGGTTCAGCATCATCCGGAAGCCTCGCCGGGACCGCAGGACAGCTTCTATCTCTTCGAGCGCTTCGTCGCATCGATGGAGGCGCGTCAATCGGGCAGGTGATTAATAGTTACATTTCAATAACCTTAAGCTTTTCTTAAACTTCATTTAACAACCTCGCAGCTCTTTTCGAGTGCGAGTTTCGTGATGGCTCAGGTCTTGCCGTTCGCTCCGCTGGCCGACGAGGAATCGCCGGGCAAGGATACAGCGAAACGGCGCGTGTTGCTCGGAGACCTCCTGGTGCGGGCGGGCGTTCTGGAAGCGGAGGGGCTGGCGGCGGCACTGGACCAGCAGGCGGGGCAGGACCAGCGGCTGGGCCGGATCCTGATCGCCAACCGCAGCATCTCGCCGGAGGACCTCGCCGCGGCGCTGTCGCGACAATCCGGACTCGGGCGCGTGGACCTGCGGGACACGCCCCCCGACCCCGAGCTGCTGGCCGGGATCGACCCGCATCTCTGCCTGCGGATCGGCGCCGTGCCCTGGCGGCAGATCGGCGGAACGCGGGTCGTCGCGATCACCCATCCCGATGCGGCCCCGGAGGCCGAGGCGGCCTGCAGCGGCCCGGGGCCCGCCCAAAGGCTCGCCTTCGCCCTTGCCACGCCCGACGACATCCGGCGGGTGATCACCGACGCCCATGCGGCGCGGCTGCGCGACGATGCCCGCGACCGATGCCCGGAGCCCTTCAGCTGTCGGGGCTGGCCGCCGGCGGCGGGCCACTGGCGGCCGCTCCTCGCCCTGCTGGCGCTGGCCGGCGCGGCGGTGGCGGCGCCGGTGACGGCGCTCATGGTGCTGATGCTCTGGATCCTGCTCGCCAATACCATGACGACGGGCCTGCGGCTCGTGGCGATCCTGGCGCGGTTCCGGCGCGGCCGGCGGAGCGCCGGCCCGGAGACGCCGCGCATCGCCGACTACAAGAAGCTGCCGCGGGTCTCGATCCTGGTGCCGCTCCTGCGCGAGGAGGCGGTGGCGCGCAAATTGCTCGATGCGCTGGCGGCGATGGACTATCCCGCGGCCCTGCTCGACATCAAGCTGGTGCTCGAAGAGGACGACGCCATCACCCGGGCCGCCATCGAGCGTGCCGGGCTTCCGCCCACGGTCGAGGTCGTTACCGTGCCCTTCGACGGGCTGAAGACCAAGCCGCGGGCGATGAACTATGCCCTGCCCTTCTGCGAGGGCGAGATCGTGGGCATCTACGACGCCGAGGACCGGCCCGACCCGGCGCAGATCCGCGCGGTGGTCGAGCATCTGATGGACGCCCCGCCCGAGGTCGCCTGCGTGCAGGCCTATCTCGATTTCTACAATACCGAACGGAACTGGCTCTCGCGCTGCTTCACGCTGGAATATGCGATCTGGTTCAGGGTGATCCTCCTGGGGGTGCAGCGGCTCGGCATCCCGATCCCGCTCGGCGGCACCAGCGTCTTCTTCCGCCGCAAGGTTCTGGAGGCGATCGGCGCCTGGGACGCGCATAACGTCACCGAGGACGCCGATCTCGGCATGCGGCTGGCGCGCTTCGGCTACAGCTGCGACATGATCGACTCGACCACCTGGGAGGAGGCCAATTGCCGCATGGGCCCCTGGATCCGCCAGCGTTCGCGCTGGCTCAAGGGCTATGCGATCACCTGGGCCACCCATATGCGCCGGCCGCGCAGCCTCTTCGCCGACCTCGGGCTGCGCGGGTTCCTCGGCTTCCAGGTGCTCTTTCTCGGCGCGATCACTTCCTATCTCTCGATCCCGCTCTTCTGGGTGATCTGGGCCGGGGCGGTCGGGCTCGATCTGGAGTTCTGGCACACCTTCCCGGCACCGCTGATGCACGGCTTCCTCGCATCGATGTTTCTGGGCCAGGCGGTGATGCTGACCATCGCGGCGGTGGCGGCGCGGGATTCGGGTCGGCCGCGGCTCGTCGGCTCTGTGCTGATGCTGCCCTTCTACTGGCCGCTCGGCGCCGTGGCCGCCTATCGCGCCATCGCCGAGGTCTTCACCCGGCCCTTTTACTGGCACAAGACTGAGCACGGCGTCGGGGAGATCCTGGAGGCCTGATGCGCCTCACCTTTCGCCGCGCTGGGTGTCCGACATGAGCCGGGTCTCGAAGGCCCGGGAGATATGGTTGCGGATCGCCGCATCGGCGGCCGCGCCGTCGCGGGTCTCGATCGCGCCCACGATCGCCGCGTGCTCGTCGAGCGCCTGCGCGCCGCGGCCCTCGGCAGCGAGCGAGGTCGTCGCGAGCAGGACCATGGAGCGGTGCACCATCTCGAGCTGGGCGACCAGGTAGCGGTTGTGGCTGGCGAGATGGATCTGGCGGTGGAACCGCTTGTTGGAGCGCGCCAGAATTTCCGGGCGGTCCACGATCTCGCGGTCGCGGCGGATCATGTCGTGGAGCACGCGGATCTCTTCCGGCGCCGCGTGCTGGGCGGCGAGCCGCGCGGCGAGGGCCTCGAGCTCGGCGCGCACCACATAGAGCTCGCCGAGCTGGTTGTGGTCGAGGCTCGAGACCATCAGGCTGCGGCCGTCCCGGGCCAGGACGCCTTGGGTTTCGAGGCGTTGCAGCGCCTCCCGGATCGGGGTCCGCGAGACGCCGAAGCGCTCGGCGAGCTCGGATTCCACCAGCCGGTCGCCCGGGCGGTAGTCGCCCTGGTCGATGGCTTCCAGGACCAGGAAATAGGCGTCCTTCTGGGACGATCCGGATGGCGGCATGGGCCGACGCCTCCCATGGTGCGGGCCTCCGAGCCTAGCGCCGGGGGCGCGAAAAGGCGAGCCCGGCCGGTCCCGGGAGCCCGGCGCAGGCGATGCACCGGACAAGCATGCGCCAGCTTCCGGATCCCTCCGGGTTTCCGCCGGCCCCGCAGCGCGGCGGCATTGCGGCGGCGGCGGTCCGGCGCTAGACCGGCGCCATGCCGCGCCGGTTCTTCGCCCATGTCGAGACCTGGGTCTTCGACCTCGACAACACGCTCTATCCTCCCGAGATCCGGCTCTTCGACCAGATCGAGCGGCGGATGACCGATTATGTCTCCGAAGCGCTGGGCGTGGCGCCCGACGAGGCTGGCCGGCTGCGGCGGCATTACTGGCGGAGCTACGGCACGACGCTCGCCGGGCTGATGGCTGAGCACGGGCTCGACCCGGAGCCCTATCTCAGGCATGTGCACAACATCGACCTGAGCGGCGTTCCAGCCGATCCCGGGCTCGGCCGGGCAATCGCCGCCCTGCCCGGCCGCAAGCTGGTTTATACCAACGGCTCGCGCGAGCATGCGCGGCGGGTGACCGCGGCGCGCGGCCTCGACGGGGCCTTCGATGCGCTCTACGGCTTCGAGGACGCGGGCTATCTGCCGAAGCCGGAGGCGGCGGCCTTCGCCGCGGTCTTCACGCTGGCGGGCCTCGCGCCGGAGCGCGGCGCGATGTTCGAGGACGATCCGCGCAACCTCGCGGTGCCGCACGGGCTCGGCATGCGCACGGTGCTGGTCGGCGCAGCGGCCGTGGAGCCGCATGTGCATCACAGCACCAATGACCTGGCGGGCTTCCTCGCCGCGCTGGTCTGACGGGCCGGGGCATGGAGCGCATCGAGACCGACATCCTGATCGCCGGCGGCGGCATCGCCGGCCTGACGGCGGCAGCGGCCTTCGCCAGCGCCGGCCTCCGCGCCGCCTGCGTCGATCCGGTGCCGCCGGTGACCGAGCGGGATGCGGCAGGGTCCGATCTGCGCTCCACGGCCTTCCTGATGCCCTCCGTCCGGCTCCTGGAGCGGGCGGGCCTCTGGGAGGCCCTGGCGGCGGAGGCCGCACCGCTCCGGGTGATGCGCATCGCCGATGCGGGCGGCCCGGAGCCCGTGATCCGCGAGACGGCGGATTTCGAGGCGGGCGAAGTCGGCGAGCCGGTCTTCGGCTACAACCTGCCCAACTGGCTCCTGCGCCGCGAGATGGTGGCGCGGCTCGAGGATCTCGAGGGGGCGGAGTTACGCGCGGGTCTGCGGCTGACCGACGTCACGCCGCGCACGCGCGAGATCATCGCGCGGCTCTCGGACGGGCGGCAAGTGCGGGCGGCGCTGCTGGTGGCGGCGGACGGGCGCGACAGCTTCGTGCGCGAGACGCTCGGCATCGGCGCGCGGCGCTGGAGCTACGGGCAGAAGGCCCTGGTCTTCACCGTGGCGCACGAACTGCCCCATGAAGGCGTCTCGACCGAGATCCACCGCTCGGGCGGCCCCTTCACCCTGGTGCCCCTGCCCGACCACGGCGGTCGGCCGCATTCGGCGGTGGTCTGGATGGAAACCGGGCCCAGGGCGGCGGCGCTCGCCGCGATGGCGGAGCCGGAATTCACTGAAGCGCTGAACCGGCGCGCCTGCGGGGTGCTGGGGCGGCTGGAACTCGCGAGCCCGCGCATGCTCTGGCCGATCATCGCGCAGGTGGCCGAGCGGCTAGACGGGCCGCGCACGGCGCTGGTGGCCGAGGCCGCGCATGTGATCCCGCCGATCGGGGCCCAGGGGCTCAACATGAGCCTGCGCGACATCGCCAGCCTGATCGATCTCGCGGTCGAGGCGCGCGCCGCTGACGCGGATATCGGCACCCCGGAACTGCTTGCGCGCTACCACCGGGCGCGGCACGGCGACATCCTCGCTCGCATCGCCGGGGTGGACCTCCTGAACCGGGCGTCCATGGCGGGGCTTCCGGCGCTCAGGGACGCGCGGCGCGCCGGGCTGCGGCTGCTCTTCGGCCTGCCGCCGCTGCGCCGCGCGGCGATGGGGCTAGGGCTTGGCGCAGGTGGGGACAGGGGCGCCGGCCGCCCCCGAGCCGCCCAGTGATGTCCGCTCCGGTTGGTTCTCCGGGAAGCGGAAGCGGGACCTGCGGTGCCGTTGCGAGCCCTTCTGGCGCGACGCGCACGCACCCGAAGACCGCATGAGACCTCCGTGGACTTCGCGCTGCGCTCATGGTAACATTTTCTGAATGATCGCCTGAATTTCCAGGTGTTTGTTATTGAAAAAATTAGAGTTTTCCCGCGGGCATCCCTGCCTTTTCGCGCAAGGCAGCGCAGACCATCCAGAGTTCGGGCGTCGTCCTTTCCGGGGGGCCGGGCGGCGCCCGATGGTTCCGGCCCCTTTTCGAGGTGCATGATGCGACCGCCCGATCTCGACGTGACTTTCGTGCTTCAGCGCCTGGATTGTTTCGCCACCGAGGATACCGAATGGGACGAGCCCTATCTCTGGAACGTCGCCTTCAAGGTCGATGCCGAGACACTGGGGCCGCCGCCGGCCGGATCGCTGGTGCCCTCGCTGGGCGTGCGCATCATCACGGGCGCGAATTTCTTCACCCATGTGGTCGGCCCGAACAGCGTGAAGGCCGGCCAGACGCCGCCGATCCACCCCCTGCTCGGCACGCGGTCGCTGCGGCTGAAACCGGCGCTGCTGCCGCTCATGGGCTGGTTTCCGGGCATCGCCGGGGTGATCTGCCTGCTCTGGGACGAGGACGGCTTCGCCCCGAGCACGGCGGAGGCGGGGTTCAAGGCCTTCAAGGCACGGATCGGACCGGCCCTGACCGACGAGCTCAACCGGCTGGTCGCCGGCGCCTATGACGCCGCCTTGGCCAAGGACATCAATGGCGTGACGCTGCCGCCCGAGGCGGATGCCGGCACGCTCGCCTGGCGCTTCCGGCGGCTCGCCGATCCCGGCGGGCGCAAGAATGCGGTCGGAGAGATCAAGGACAACGTCAAGAACGCGGTGATCGGGCCGGTGGAGGATGCGATCACGGACGCGGCAAATTGGGATGAACTGATCGATCCCGACGACCTGCTCGGAGTCGCGGCACAGGTCAATACGGGCGACGAGCTGAGCGGCACCAAGGCCTTCTCGCTGACTTTCACCGACGACGGCGCGAACTACGCCGCGCAGGGCATCGTCACGGCCACCCGGGCGCATCGGGCGGTCCTCGATACCACCGTCACCCGGCTCGAGCGGGTGCTGGACCGCATGGAGGGAACCTGGCGGCGGGTCTGCTGGGGCCCGATGAAGCTCTACTGGGCGGAAGCCTACCGCGTGCGCACGACGATCCGCCACGAACTGCGGCCGGTCCTTGGCGGGGCCCCATCCGTGGTCCGCTGGTTCGTCGACGACACGCCGCTGGTCGACGGCGCCAACAGCGTGCCGGTGACCTTCGAGCCGACGGCACAGCATTTCGCCGCCCCCGCCGATGTGCTGGCACCGCATTATCCCGGCGGCAGTGGCACGATCGACTGCACGGTCACCGGCCCGGTGCTGGAGATCAGGAACGACGGCGGCGAAGGCGTCTTCCTCGGCAAGGTGCGCGCGCTCTTCGCCTATGCAGGCGACCCGACGCTCTTCCCACCCCCAGCCACGCCGATCGCGGATCTCTTCGGACGCGGCTACGAACTCGAGGCCGATCTCGACCTGGTCGCCGTCGACCTGACCATGACCGACGACTACTATGAGGATGTCCGGCAATGCGCGCGGAAGGTCCGCGAGATCGACCGGCATTTCATCCCGGTGAACTGGGGCAAGGCCAAGATCGATCCGGGCGACCCGCCGAACTGGCGGCTCGATCTCGTCGAAGCCGTCGCGGTCGCGCAACGCATCGCCGGGGTGCAGGGGCTTGACGCAGCGGCGCTCGAGCGGCCGGCCGAACGCAGGGCGCTGCGCCGACCGAGCCTGCCGCGGTAGGCGGCCCGCTTCCCCCGCGCCTCCCCGGCGCCCGGCCAAGAGCCCGGCGCCGGCCCGTCGCGTCTGGACACCGCCGCAGGGCTCGCCTAGAGGGGCTTCGCGCCGGCTAACGGGGGAGAGCACACCATGCGGGTCTATTATGATCGCGATTGCGACATCAATCTCATCAAGGACAAGAAGGTCGCCATCGTCGGCTACGGCAGCCAGGGCCATGCCCATGCGCTGAACCTGCGCGATTCCGGGGCGAGGAACGTGGCCGTCGCGCTCCGCGAGGGCTCCCCCAGCGCGAAGAAGGCCGAAGCCGAGGGGCTGACGGTCATGGGCATCGCCGATGCGGCGAAATGGGCCGACGTGATCATGATGACCATGCCGGACGAGCTCCAGGCCGACACCTATCGCAAGTACATCCACGACAATCTCCGCGACGGGGCGGCGATCGCCTTCGCCCACGGGCTCAACGTGCATTTCGGGCTGATCGAGCCGAAGCCGGGGGTCGATGTCATCATGATGGCGCCGAAGGGGCCGGGCCACACGGTGCGCGGCGAGTTCGTCAAGGGCGGCGGCGTGCCCTGCCTCGTGGCGGTGCACAACGACGCGAGCGGGAATGCGCTGGAGATCGGCAAGTCCTATTGCTCGGCGATCGGCGGCGGCCGGTCGGGGATCATCGAGACCGACTTCAAGGAAGAATGCGAGACCGACCTCTTCGGCGAGCAGGCGGTGCTTTGCGGCGGGCTCGTCGAGCTGATCCGCATGGGCTTCGAGACGCTGGTCGAAGCCGGCTACGAGCCGGAGATGGCCTATTTCGAGTGCCTGCACGAGGTGAAGCTGATCGTCGACCTGATCTACGAGGGCGGCATCGCCAACATGAACTACTCGATCTCCAACACCGCCGAATACGGCGAATACGTCTCGGGCCCGCGGATCCTGCCGCGGGAGGAGACCAAGCGGCGGATGAAGGAGGTGCTGGAGGACATCCAGACCGGCAAGTTCGTCTCGGCCTTCATGGCGGAGAACGCGGTCGGCCAGCCGTCCTTCAAGGCGACCCGGCGGCGCAACGACGCGCATCAGATCGAGGCGGTGGGCGAGAAGCTGCGGGGGATGATGCCCTGGATCTCGGCCGGGAAGATGGTCGACAGGAGCCGCAACTGAGCGCTCGCGAAACGAAGGGCGCCGGCCGGACCCGGCGCCCGTTCCCCAGCCTTGAAGGCAACGGTGCTCAGGAACGAATTGCAGTATAAATCATTGTAATAAATTGATTCATCTCGAATGCGCCGACGCAAGCACGGAGGGGGGGGTGCGGTCAGCCGTAGACGATCTTTCCCCGTGAGTAGTCGGAGTATTCGCCAAAAAATTCCTTCTTGACGTACTTTGTTCGTATAGAGGAATGGTGCATCAGCGAGAAGGCGCCGATCCCGGTCGCCTCGCACATCCTGTAGAATGTCTCCTTGGGCATGTCGCCTCCGGTCAGACGCAAGCGATATGCCCAGAACGTGTATTCCGTTGTGCTACCCGATGGAAGCAAGTGCAGCTTCGTTCGCTCCTCTAGAGCGAGAACCGTCGGATCGGCGGCGCGCTTCTCCTTCAGGCGTGCCTTCAGGTCGCGTTGCTTATTGTCGAGTGGGGTGATGCTACTGCCCTCGCTTCCGCCGTGATAGCATTTGCACTCGATCACACAGGCCGCAGGGAGCAGGCGCTGCCAGACGGTCTGGCGAAACACTTCCGTCGTGGACCTTTCGAGAAGCTCCGTGTTCGCGAACCACGTCGGCCGCAGTTCCTTCCAGGCCTCCAGCGCCGCTGTGCTCGCGCAGATCCGCTGTCGCAGCGCGTCCAGGGCGTAGGACTGCCGAAAAAAATCTTCGCGGATCACGTCGAGGAACTGCGCCGACTCCACGGCCACGGCCGCATTGCCGGTCGGACCCGGCTCCGGTTCATCCCGAACCTGGTCATACACCGCGGTCGCGGTGCAAAGAATCGCGGAGAAGACTGCAACCGGCGCGACGGTCGCGCCGACCACGTTCATTGCGTTCGTGATGATGCCGATCGCGGAGATCGCCGTCTCCACCGTCTGCTCGCTGCTCGGGACCAGACTGACGACGCCGAGCTGTCGGGCGATGTCCGATACCTCGGCTTCCTGAAGAAAGAAGCTGCTTTGGATATAGTCGACCGCGCTGCCGATATAGCCATCCACCTCTTCGCTGACGCTGTTGTAGAAGCCGAGATAGCTCTCGATCGTCTCGTGTGCGGCGGACATCCGCCCCTCGTGCCGGAAGGTCGCGGCCGCGTGCTTCACGTCCGATTGGCGCAGCGTGGCGAATTCTATCTCGTCGATCGCGTCGTATCGTACCCGGCTGTCGAAGCGGTCCTTGAAGTCCTGGAGGGCTTTCCGTTCCGCATCATCCAGGTTCAGCATCATGTTGCCCTGCGGATGCGTCGGGAACGAAAAAGCCCCGACCAGCCCCGCCAGGCGCGGCATCAGCTGCTCGAGAGATTTCCGAAGTGCCGCTAGTTCTTCCGCTTTCTTCGCGGCCTCTTGCACAGCCAACAAAAAAGCCGCTAATTCCGCCTCATACTCCCGTTTATCTTTTCCGGGACGGCGCATTGGGGGGGGTGCAAAAGACACCGGGAGCGACCAGGAGATGGGCCGCTCCTGCAACGGAGCCTGATCCTCGACCTCGTTGATCAGGGCAGGCCTGCCGCCATCGTTCGTCCAGAACGACGGAAGGGTGTAGATCCCCCCCTCCATGCCGAACTCTTCCGCCCCTTTCTCCGGCACGTGCAAATCCTGGCGCTGGTCCTTGCCGAAGAACTCCAAGACGGGACGGGAATCCAGAACTCCGGCTGGACCGAGGCGGTGCCGGAAAAGGCAGCAATAAACCGGTGTGATGCGGCCTTCCGGGGCGTCGACCTTGTCGCCGGATTTTTGGATGCGTTCGATCGAAAGGACCGCCGCATCCCGCCACCCCCCGGTCAGGCCCAGATCAGCCCTTTCATCCATGGGATTGTCGCTATCATTGGGATCGGGACCGAACGTTTTCAACCACAAGCCGTTGGTCGTACGAAGAAGGAAAAATGATCGGCCAAACTTGCTGAACACGTACTTGCCGAAGATGATCGCCGGCCAGTTCGCATCTGCTCGAGAGACCTTCCAATAGTGAAAGCGTTTTTCGCTGATCAGCAGCGAGTCATCGGGGCCGGCCTGAAACGACACTTCGGTGGAATACACAGGGGGGTTGTCCCCATCTCGGGGATATGGCCCGTCAAGGGCCCATCCCGTGCCGTCAAGGCTCTCGATGCGAACGCATTTCTGAAAGGTAGGTAGGCCGCCTTCTTCCGTCATGAGTCCAACCCCTTAGATGCGGCGCCCGCGCCGACTGTGGGGCCGGCGCTGGCGTCTGCACTCCGTTTGGCAAGGCTAAGGTTGACGTCATAATCAGAGCAACTGGATTCTCTCTTATGGAATGTCGGGATGTCGCCCGAGCAGCGGCGCAAGCGCCCGAATGCGAAACGGATCGGTTCGGTGAGCAGGCAGCGTTCTGCAGCAGCCTAATGTAACTGATCCGCATGGGCTTCGAGACGCTGGTCGAGGCCGGCTACGAGCCGGAGATGGCCTATTTCGAATGCCTGCACGAGGTGAAGCTGATCGTCGACCTGATCTACGAAGGCGGCATCGCCAACATGAACTACTCGATCTCCAACACGGCCGAGTATGGCGAATACGTCTCGGGGCCCCGCATCCTGCCGCGCGAGGAGACCAAGCGGCGCATGAAGGAGGTGCTGGAGGACATCCAGACCGGCAAGTTCGTCTCCGCCTTCATGGCCGAGAACGCGGTCGGGCAGCCCTCCTTCAATGCCACCCGCCGGCGCAACGACGCGCATCAGATCGAGGCGGTGGGCGAGCGGCTGCGCGGCATGATGCCCTGGATCTCGACCGGCAAGATGGTCGACAAGACCCGGAACTGACGCCGGCCGCCGCGCCACGGCGGTCGGGCGGCTCGCTCCCTCCTGCCCGGTCGCGGACCGATTTCGAGCGGCGCGGAGCGATCCGCCCGCCGATCATCGTGTGAAGCTCGCCGATCCCAGCGGTTGGGCGATCCCCGAGAGCAGATCCGGCCGCAGGCGGAGGCCGCAACGCTCGATCATCCGGCGCGACGCCGCGTTGCTCTTCCGCGCGAACTCCTGCGCGCGCTCCGCCCGAAGGTCGATCACGGCCCGGCGCAAAGCCAGGGCATTGACCCATACGCCGATGCCGCGGCCGCGGAAGTCCTCCCGAACCGTCGCAAGCCCCGCCCAGGCTGTAGCCCGATGCGGGCTGTGGCGGTTGTAGGGGAAATGGGCGAAAGCGGTCGCGACCATTGATCCGTCCCGCGCATCGCCCAAAACGGCGAGCGCCGCGGCGCCGGTCTCTCCCGACAACACCTGCGCCGGAAACGGGGCGACCCCGCCCTCGGCCATGAACGCCTGGACCCGCGCGAGGAACTCCGCCTCGTCTCCCGGAAAGGGAACCAGCGGCGCGACATCGTTCCGCGGGGCAGCGAGAACACCGTCGCACGCCACCGCAACCTCGTCGCGCGATCCCTCGAAAACGTCCCACCACGCGACCGCGAAGCCCAACGCCGCCAGCCGGCGCTCCACCTCGGGGCAAGCCCCGGCCGCGATCATTCGGAAGGTCATGGCACCTTCGGCGCGCAGGATCGCACTGATCCGGTCCCAGCCGAACCGTTCCGGATCCTCGGTCCCGGACATGCGAGCTGCGAACACGGCGCCCGGCGTCCGTCGAGTCGCCTCAAGGGACTCCAACGCCCCGGCCTGAAGCCTGCGCTGCGCCACGCTGCCGTAGAGCCCGCCTTCGACCATGGCGATACCTTCGTCGGCTCGGACCGCATTTTACTACGTCGCGCTTGTCGCCCGCAACATCGGCGGACGTCGGGCGCAGACGCAAACATGACCTACTCGACCTCCGACACGGCCGAGTACGGCGAATGCGACTCCGGCCCGCGCATCCTGCCGCGCGGGGAAACCAAGCGGCACTTGCAGGAGGAAAGCTTGGAATGGCCGCTCGGCCGTCTCCGCCTGTTCGGACGATCCGGGGACGGCACGGTCGCCCCCGGAGCCTTTCGTGGCGATCAGGCGCTGCGGATCCCGGACTGCCGTTCGATCATCCAGCCCGGGTATTCGCTCGGGAGCGCGCTCTCCTTGCCAAGAAGCTCGAGGTCCTCGGGGCTGAGACGCAGCTCGGTCGCGGCGATGTTGTCGACAAGCTGGTCGGGGCGCTTGGCGCCGACGATGACGCTGGTCACGGCGGGCTGGTGCAGGAGCCAGGCGAGCGCGATGCGCGCGACGGTGACGCCCTGGCGGTCGGCCACCGTGCGGAGCGCGGCGAGGACGGCAGGCAGGCGGCCGCGGTCAACGGGCGGGAAGTCGAAATTCGCCCGGCGGCCGTCGGCGGAAGCCCCCTCGCCGTCGTACTTGCCGGAGAGCAGGCCGCCCGCAAGCGGGCTCCAGACCATCAGCCCGACGCCCTCGGAGGCGAGCATCGGAACGACCTCGCGCTCGAGGTCCCGGCCGGCGATGGTGTAGTAGGCCTGGAGCGAGGCGAGGCGCGCGAAGCCCCGGCGCTCGGCGATGCCCTGGGCCTTGGCCACCCGCCAGGCTGGCCAGTTCGAGACGCCCACATAGCGCACGTCGCCGCGGCGGACGAGGGTATCGAGCGCCTCCACGGTCTCCTCGACCGGGGTGACCGGGTCGGTGCCGTGGATCTGGTAGAGGTCGATATGGTCGGTGCCGAGGCGCCTCAGGCTGGCCTCGACGCCCGAGAGGATGTGCTTGCGGCTCGCGCCGCCGCCGTTCGGGCCGCGGGCGGTGCGGCCGAAGACCTTGGTGGCGATCACCACCTCGTCGCGGGGCACGCCGAGGGATTTCAGCGCCTGGCCGGTGATCTCCTCGGAACGGCCCTCGGAATAGACATCGGCGGTGTCGATGAAGTTGATGCCGGAATCGAGCGCGGTGCGGATCAGGTCCTCGGCCTCGCTCTGACCGAGGGCGCCGATCTTGCTCCAGAGCTCACCCTGACCGCCGAAGGTCATGGTGCCGAAGCAGAGCTCGGAGACGAGGAGGCCGGTTCGGCCGAGGGGCTTGTACTGCATGACGGATGGTCCTTCGCTGCTGCGGCCGCGGGGCGGCCGTCGGGTAGGAAGATGGCGCGGCGGCGTGCCGTGGCGGTAGATCGATCGGCGCCGGCTCTTGCCTGATCCTCTCAAATCGCCGATCGTGCGGATTGCCGCGGCGGTCACGGAGCGTCAGATGCGCAGGCCAGCCGCAACAGGACGGAGACTGGACATGGGACCGATCGAGGAACTCGGCGCGCGGATCGCGGCGGCCTGCCCGCCGGGCTGGCGCGAGACCGCGATCCCGCGGCTCGGGCTGATGCGGGCCGAGACGCGCACCGCCTTCGCGCCGGCGCTCTACGACCCGGTGGTCTGTTTCGCGGCCCAGGGGCGCAAGCGCATCGCTGTGGCGGGGCGCGAATACGACTACGACCCGGCGCAGTATCTCGTGGTCGCGGTGGATCTCCCGGCGATGGCGCGCATCGTCGAGGCGAGCCCGGAGGCGCCCTATCTGGCGGCGCGGCTGAGGCTCGACCCGAGCATCCTGAACGAGCTGATCCTGGAGATGCCCGGAGCCGGCGACGGCGGGCGCAGCCGGGGGATCGGGATCGGGCGGATGGACGGGGATCTCGCCGATGCGGTGCTGCGGCTCGTGCGGCTGATCGACCAGCCGGCCGAGGCGGCAGGGCTGGCGCCGCTGGTGGAACGCGAGATCCTCTACCGGCTGCTGCTCGGGCCCCAGGGGGCGATGCTGCGGCAGGTCGCGCTCGAGGACAGCCGGCTGGCCCGGGTCGGCCGGGCGATCGCCTGGATTCGGCAGAACTACGACCGGCCGCTCCGGGTCGCCGAGCTCGCGGATCTGGCCGCGATGAGCCCAGCGACGCTGCACCGGCACTTCCGGGCGGTGACGGCGATGAGTCCGCTCCAGTACCAGAAGCACCTGCGCCTGCACGAGGCGCGGCGGCGGCTGGTGGTGGACGGGCACGCGGCGCAGACCGTGGGCTTCGGCGTCGGCTACGAGAGCCCATCGCAGTTCAGCCGGGAATACGCGCGGCTCTTCGGCACGCCACCGGCCCGGGACGGGGCGCGCATCCGCGGCTCCGGCGCGGAGCCGGCGCTGGAACGGGGATGACCCGGGAAAACGGGCTTCGGCTCGGCGCCGGCGCATGCTAGACGCGACGCTATGGTGCGCTTCGAGGATCTGCAGGCGATGGTGCTGGCGCTGCCGGACACGGTGGAGACCACCTCCTGGGATTCGCGCTCGTTCAAGGTCAACGGCAAGGTGATCCTCTACTGGAACGCCGGCCACGACTGCCCGGTGTTCAAGGTGCCGATCGAGGAGCGGGACTTCCTGATCGAGGCCGACCCGGAGACCTTCTTCACCACCGACCACCACCGGCCCTGGCCGCTGGTGCTGGCGCGGCCAGACCGGCTCGACCCGGATTGGGCGCGGGCCAATATCGAGCGGATCTGGCGGGCGCAGGTCAAGAAGCGCACGCTGAAGGCCTGGGAGGCTCGACAGTGAGCGACGACCGGGGTGCGCTCTCGCTGGCGCGGCGCGAGGGGCTGCCGGACGCGCTGCGGGTGCTGTTGGCGGAATATCCACGCGAGTGCTGGGAGGGCCATCGCAACCTGACCGCGTTGATGCGGTTCTGGCTGGAGCGACACCTGATCTTTCGCGAACTCGAGGCCGCCCTGCTCGCGGAGACCCGCGGGCTTCTGGCCGGAGACCGCGAGCCGCGGGAATTCGCGGCGCAGCTCGCCCGGCTCGGCAACGCCTTCCTCGGCGACCTGCAGGCCCATCACGGCATCGAGGATTTGCATTTCTTCCCCCGGCTGCAACGCCTCGACACCCGCATCGCCACGGGGTTCGACCTGCTGGAAGCCGACCATCACGAGATCGAGCCGCGGCTGCAGGCGCTCGCAGAGCGCGCGAACGCCCTGCTCGCGGCGATCCGCGAGGGCGCGCCGACCGCGGACGGGGCGGGCCGGCTGGAGGCGGAACTGCTCCGCCTGCAGGGCTTTCTCGACCGCCACCTGACCGACGAGGAGGAGCTCGTGGTGCCGGTGATCCTCGCCAATCCCGACGCCGATCTGGACTGAGGCGCGCCGGGATTTCGCAGTCGACAAGGCCGGCGCGAGGGTCTAGAGAGCCCGCTGATCCGAAGGACCGATTTTTCGCCATGGCCAACGTCGTACTGACCATCCACCTGCTGCTCGCCCTTTCGCTGATCGTCGTCGTGCTGCTCCAGCGTTCCGAGGGCGGCGGGCTCGGGATCGGCGGCGGTGGCGGCGGCGTGATGACCGGGCGCGGCGCCGCCACGGCGCTCTCCAAGCTCACCTGGGCGCTCGGCGTGGCCTTCGTGGCGACGAGCCTCGCGCTCACGATCATCGCGGCACGCGATTCCGCGCGGGATTCGGTGATCGACCGCGCGCCCGCGGGTGCGGAGGCCCCGGCCGAGGATCTCGCGGCCCCGCCCGCGCTCGGCGAGGATCTGCTGCCGCCCGGGCCTTCGGAGGGACCCGCGGCGCCGCCCGCAGCGGAGTGATCGCTCTCGGCGCGGGCTGCGGCAAGCCTTGGTTGCAGCCCCAAGGGTCACCACGAGATGTTGCGCCGTTCGTCTTGCCGGCCACGGGATCTTCCCGTATAGATTGAGTCCCGTGGAGCATCCGCTCGCAACATTCGAGACCAGGAATCGACACGGGGACAGCGAAGATGGCACGCTACGTTTTCATCACCGGCGGCGTGGTGTCGTCCCTCGGCAAGGGCCTCGCCTCGGCGGCGCTCGGGGCGCTCCTGCAGGCGCGCGGCTATTCGGTGCGGCTCAGAAAGCTCGACCCCTATCTCAACGTCGATCCCGGCACCATGTCGCCCTTCGAGCACGGCGAGGTCTTCGTGACCGACGACGGTGCCGAGACCGACCTCGACCTCGGCCATTACGAACGCTTCACCGGGGTGGCGGCGCGCCGGACGGATTCGATCTCCTCGGGGCGGATCTATTCCAACGTGCTGGAGAAGGAGCGCCGCGGGGACTACCTGGGCAAGACCATCCAGGTGATCCCGCACGTCACCAACGAGATCAAGAACTTCCTCCACATCGGCGAGGAGGAGACCGATTTCATGCTCTGCGAGATCGGCGGCACGGTGGGCGACATCGAGGGCCTGCCCTTCTTCGAGGCGATCCGGCAGTTCGGCCAGGACAAGCCGCGGGGGCAGTGCATCTACATGCATCTGACGCTCCTGCCCTTCATCGCGGCCTCGGGTGAGCTCAAGACCAAGCCGACCCAGCATTCGGTCAAGGAGCTTCGCGCCATCGGCATCGCGCCCGACGTGCTGGTCTGCCGCTCGGAAATGCCGATCCCGCCAAAGGAGCGGGAGAAGCTCGCGCTCTTCTGCAACGTGCGGCCCGAGGCGGTGATCGCCGCGCAGGATCTCGCGTCGATCTACGAGGCGCCGCTCGCCTATCATGCCGAGGGGCTCGACCAGGCGGTGCTCGACGCCTTCATGATCTCGCCGGCGCCGAAACCGAACCTCGCGAAATGGGAGGATGTGATCGACCGCATCCACAATCCCGAGGGCGAGGTAAAGGTCGCGATCGTCGGCAAGTATACCCAGCTCGAGGACGCCTACAAATCGATCGCCGAGGCCCTGACCCATGGGGGCATCGCCAACCGGGTGAAGGTGAGGGCGGAATGGATCGACAGCGAACTCTTCGAGAACGACGACGACATCCCGCCCCTGCTCGAAGGCTTCCACGCCATCCTGGTGCCCGGCGGCTTCGGCGAGCGCGGCACCGAGGGCATGGTCCATGCGGCCCGCTTCGCGCGGACCCGCAAGGTGCCCTATATGGGCATCTGCCTCGGCATGCAGTTGGCGGTGATCGAGGCCTCCCGCGACCTTCTCGGGCTCGCCGATGCGGGCTCGGAGGAATTCGACCACGACGCGGGCGAGCGCCGCTTCACCCCGGTCATCTACCACCTCAAGGAGTGGCTGGAGGGCAATCGGACGATCAAGCGCGAGGTCACCGACGACAAGGGTGGCACCATGCGGCTTGGCGCCTATGACGCCATCCTGAGCGAAGGCAGCCAGGCGGCCGAAATCTACGGCGGCACCGCGATCTCCGAGCGGCACCGCCACCGCTACGAGGTCGACATCGCCTATCGCGAGAAGCTGGAGGGCTGCGGGCTGCATTTCTCGGGTCTGTCGCCGGACGGGCGGCTGCCGGAGATCGTCGAGATCCCCGGGCATCCCTGGTACATCGGCGTGCAGTTCCACCCGGAGCTGAAGTCCAAGCCCTTTGCACCGCATCCGCTCTTCGCCGATTTCATCCGCGCGGCGCTGGAGCAATCGCGGCTGGTCTGACGCACGCAATCGGATATACCTCGGCCATGCTGACCGATCTTCTCCGCCGGCTGGCCGGCGAGCCGTCACCGCAACCGCTGCATCCCGACGACGCGCGCCTCGCCATGGCGGCGCTGATGGTGCGGGTCGCGCGCACCGACGGAAACTATACCGAGAACGAGCGCAACCGGATCGACCGAGTGCTCGCAGAGACCTACGGGCTCGATGCCGGCGCGGCGGCGGCGCTGCGCGGCGAGGCCGAGGCGGCCGAGGCCGCGGCGCCGGACACGGTACGCTTCACCCGGCTGGTGAAATCCGCCGTGCCCTACGAGCATCGCGAGGACGTGGTCGAGGCGCTTTGGCGCATCGCGGCCGCCGACGGCATCAATGCCGACGAGCACGGTTTCCTGCGGCTGGTGGCCAATCTCGTGGGCGTCTCGGATCTCGACAGCGGGCTCGCGCGCCAGCGGGCGCTCAAGGACCCGGAATAGCCGGCCGGTCGACGCGCTAGAAGTCGAGGCTGATGCGCCGGGTCAGGTTCAGCCGAACCTCGTACTGATCCTCCGAGCCGAGCGCGGTGATCGGAGAATCGGCCGCGTCGTTCAGGAGACGCTCCCAGGACGCCTCGCCCTCTAAGCCCCAGCGCTCGTTGAAGAGGTAGCGGGCGCCCAGCACGACGCCGCCGCCGAGCAGACCGCCGGAGGGATCGTATTCCGGCAAGCCAGAGGCCGCCGATTCCGAGGCGCTGACGCCGAAATAGGTGTTGGTAAAGAGCGTGCTGCCGAAGTTCAGCCGCGGCCCGAGCGTCAGGGTCAGGCCATCCACCGGATAGGCGATCGCGTCGGCGCCCAGGTCGCCGACCCAGGCATTCGAACCGATGATGCCGTAGCGCACGTCGCCGAACACGCGGTAGTTGCGCTGCTCGTAGCCGAGCCCGAGTCCCGCCTCGAAGGCCCACGGGACGTTGTCGAGCCCCCTGATCTCGGAATAATGCGACGAGTTGCGGTTGGAGATGTAGCGCATCGACCCGCGCAGCCCGAGCCCTGTCCGGAATCCCACCGCCCGGCCGGAGCCGTATTCGAAGCCGTTGGGGAAGCGGAGATAGTCGATACGCGCAATCCCTGTCGGCCCGGTCTCGTATTCGTCCGATCCGAAATAGGCGGGGCTGACCTCGATGCCCGCCCCGAGCGTGATCACGAGATCGGGGGTCGAGGAATCGAAGGCGCCGCCCGCAGCGAGGAAAGCCGGAAGCGGCAGCCCGGCATCGGAATAACCCGCAGTATCGGCCGGATAACTCGTCTGCTCGAAGGGCACCACCCCGCCCGGAATCGAGGGCTCGGTGACAGCGCCCTCCGGCAGCGTCGCCGGCGCGTCCTGCGCCGACGCCGGCAGGCCGGCCAGGGCCAGCGCGAGCGTTGCGGCGGATGCCAGGAGCGGAAGGCGGCGAAGCATTTGCGACTCCGGAAGAATCGGTTTGGGCGCGTTGTTCATATTTTAGTTGAGCTGGTTAACAATGTCTAAGTCGCATTAAGCATTTGGCCACTCGATACCGGCGGGAGCCGCGATTCTTGCGAAATCGTGACCGATCGGCTGCACTCTTCGCGATCCCGGCGCGGCGCCGGCTGCCCGCAGCGGCGCATTATTCGGTCCGGGCGGCGAGTTCGGCCGCGAGCACCTTCCGGACCACCGCAAGATCGGTATCGCCCGAGACGAAGGCCGCGCCGATGTCGCGGACGAGCACGAAGACCAGGCGGCCGTCGCGCACCTTCTTGTCCTGCGCCATCAGGGCGATCAGGCCGTCGGCATCGGGCAGCGGGCCGGGAATGTCGCGCAGGCTGCGCTTGAGCCCCATGGCCGCGAAATGCGCCGCGACCCGGCTCGGCGCCTCCTGCGGGCAGAGCCCGAGCGCGGCGCTGGTCTGGAAGGCGAGCAGACAGCCGATCGACACGGCCTCGCCGTGCAGCAGCCTGTCGGAATAGCCGGTGGCGGCCTCGAGCGCATGGCCGAAGGTATGGCCGAGATTGAGGAGCGCGCGGTCGCCCTGCTCGGTCTCGTCGCGCATCACGAGGTCGACCTTCATCTCGCAGGAGCGCCGCACCGCCCGGGTCCGCGCGGCGGAATCCCCCGCGGCGAGGCGACCGCCCTCCGCCTCGAGCCAGTCGAAGAAGCCCGCGTCCCCGAGCAGGCCGTATTTGACGACCTCGGCATAGCCCGCGCGAAAATCGCGCTCCGCCAGGGTGTCGAGCA
>Ga0209607_1000575_pt1 | contig 32696 bp, 25 predicted proteins | sample AD_UKC117_MetaG_FD_184413 | JGI IMG/M metagenome (GOLD analysis project Ga0209607, IMG submission 184413) | Active sludge microbial communities of municipal wastewater-treating anaerobic digesters from Hong Kong - AD_UKC117_MetaG (SPAdes)... | ecosystem: Engineered > Bioreactor > Anaerobic >... | reverse complement strand
CCGACGAAGAACTTGAAAAGATCAAAATTGAGAGGGCAGACTTTCACGGTGAATGGAATTACACCATCCTTCCGTCCACATGAAACTTGTACAGGTTATTTTTTGACAGGCCCTAAAGATACTTCCCGCTGCCGTAAGCACCTGCGGGCTCGCTCAGTCTGCTCGTAAAGAAATTAATGCAACAGGGCTTTTCCGCGAGTGTGCAGTGTTGGCGAGCACCGGTGAGCGTTGCCAGCGGCGGGGCGAACAGGTTGCGCTGGCCCAAGAAATTGGCCAGCAACTATGGGGACGTAAGGAAAGCTAATAAATCCGGATTCTTATCTGCATCTGGACCAGTTGCAGTAGTAGTCGATAAATTGCCGGTCTTGCGTGCTGATATGGTCGGCCAGGAATGCCAGAATCGCTTTCGCCTCCGGTAACGTGAAGATCTGCTCTCCGAAGCTGCTATATTGTTGCTTAATTGCTTCCAATCGCTCCATCAGAGCGTCGTGATCAAGCGCGTGACTATCGTAGCCTGGATAGCTGCTCAAGCGCATCAATAGCTGTTCGGACATGAAATGCATATCGCTGTAAGCTACTAACTGCTCAAGAATTTCATCTATTAACGCTGGGTCTGCATCATCGCTGACTGCGTCGCAAAGCGCTTGTGTCAGGCCGAGTTGGATGTGGTGTTCAGCATCGATGTCTTTCGGGTTGGGTTTGCGATTCATCAATGAGCTTCTCCGTGGGACATTTTACATTATGCGACTGATACCTGGCATATCAATATATTATTATATTGAATAAATAGATTTTATTTTTTACCAAGCTGTATTGAGGGTATCGCTATCTGTTAAAAACTCCTTTGATAGGGGTTGGTTTTTTCTGGAAGGTTCACTCATTTGATAACGGAGAAAAGAATGAAATTCATGAATGCCTTATTGTTGATTATGGCCCTGGCAGTTAGCGGTTTGACTACCCCCGTACTGGCGGGCGATACTGATCCATTGTTTGTCAATATGACCGCTGATGATGCCCATCGCGCCAATATGGCGATCACCTTCGGCAAGGCGCAAATGGAGCGAGGACATCCGTTGACGGTTTTTCTAAATGACAAAGGCGTTTTGGTCGGCGCCAAGGCTAACGCCGGTCAATACGAAGAACACCAAAAGAAGCTGATTGAAATCATGCAAAAAGGCGGCGTGGTCATCGCCTGCCCAATGTGTATGAAGCATTACGGCATCGAAACCGGCGATCTGCTACCAGGGATTCAAGTTGGCAAGCCGGAACTAACGGGCGCTGCGTTGTTTAAAGATGGAACCCAGACGCTGACTTGGTGATAGCGCGAGGCAGGAGATCAATATTTTTTCCGGTGCGTTGCATCTAAACTTGAATCTCCTGCGTAAGCAACTTTGTCAGTCGGGCTATTACGACGCAGACAACCCTTTTTTCAACGCTATTGCAGAGGATATTCACCATGGTCAAGACCGCTCTCAACCAGTTTGCGCTTGCTGCCGCCGTCGCCGGTGCTTTGGGTCTCGCTGCTAGTCCTGTCTTTGCTGCTGGGGAAGGCAAGGAAAAATGTTATGGCATTAGCAAGGCGGGTGAGAACGACTGTGCCAGTGCAGCGGGCACGCATGCCTGTTCGGGGCAATCGACCGCTGATTACGACGGTCAAGATTGGAAATATGCTCCCAAGGGTACCTGTGAAAAAATGGGCGGCAAGGTGGAAGCGTTTAAGGGCATGGGTAATCCTGCATCGAAAGGGCAGGGGTAATCCGGCATTGAGCTGATGTGCCATGTTTGATCTCCGCAATCGCACCGCACTGCCTGCTCAGGCAGGTATTGGCCTGCGTCATCCTCACTTGCCGGAATTTCTGGCCGCGCCACAGCCTGCGGCATGGCTGGAAATCCATAGCGAAAACTACCTTGCCCCCGGTGGTCCTCGTCTGGGAGCCCTGGAACGGTTGCGCGGCGATTATCCGCTGAGTTGCCACGGAGTAGGTTTGTCGCTGGGATCGGCGGCTGGGTTGGATGCAGCGCATCTGGCGCGATTGCGGTATTTATATGACCGGCTGGAACCGGAAGCAATCTCCGAGCATCTGGCCTGGTCCACGGCCCCGGACGGGACTTTTCTGGCTGATTTACTGCCTCTGCCCTATACCGATGAAGCGCTGGCTATCGCCGCCGCCAATATCGAACGGGCACAGCAGGCGCTGGGCCGGCGTTTACTGGTCGAAAACCCGTCCACTTATCTGCGCTTCCAGCAGGCAGACTGGGACGAAGCCGGCTTTCTAAGTGAGCTGGTGCGTTGCACAGGCTGCGGTTTATTGCTGGATGTCAACAATCTTTATGTCAGTGCTGTCAACCACGGTAGCGACCCGCAGGCCGTGCTGAATGCGTTGCCGCTGACAGCCGTCGGCGAAATTCATATTGCCGGACATGCCCGGGTTGCTACGTCCTGGGGCGAACTGCTGATCGACGACCACGGTTCTCCGGTCGCCGGGCCGGTTTGGGCGCTGCTGGCCGCTACCTTGCGATTGACCGGTCCCTGCCCAGTGTTGATGGAGTGGGACACGAATATCCCGGAATTGCCGGTGCTGCTGGCTGAGGCGGAACGGGCTGAAGGTTATCTACGGGAGATCACCGGTGCATCTGGCTGAACTGCAAACCCGGATGCAACGGATGCTGTTATCGGGCGGTGGTCCCGACCCGGCGCTGTTGGCGCTGTTGGCCGATACACCTGAGCAACATGAACGTCGTCTGGCGGTATACCGCAACAATGTCCGCCATGCCCTGTTAAGTGTACTGGAGGCGGCTTTTCCTGTGGTCGAGCAGTTAGTCGGCGTTGAATGCTTCACGGCCACTGCCTTGACCTTTATCGCTGAACATCCGCCGCACCGGCCAGTGTTATATGCCTACGGCGTTGATTTTCCGGGTTTTCTAACCGAATTCCAGCCACTGGTGGAATTGCCTTGGCTGGCAGATGTAGCACGGTTGGAATGGGCGCGTAACGAAGCGCTGTTTGCTGCTGAGGCTGAGCCACTCGCACCTGATCAACTCGCTTCAATTCCCGCTGACAAACTGGCCGGTTTGCAACTCCAGTTGCATCCTGCAACACAGTTGCTGGAATCTTCCTGGCCGGTCCACGCAATCTGGGCCGCGCACCAACCCGGAGGCGGGCCATTGGAAGCTGTCGATCTCCAACAGGCCGAAACGGTCATGGTGTGGCGTCAAGCTGGAACAGTCCGCCAGCGTCTGTTAACCCCCGGTGAGTTTGCCTTGCTCGCTGCATGTGTGAAGCAAAGCCCTTTGGCTGAAGCTGTCGAAGCGGCGATCCAGCAAGAACCAGCATTTGATTTACGCATTGTGCTTGCTCGATGGTTGAACGAGGATGTGTTGGAACGGCCTATAATGACTCTTTTGACATCCCAGACCTGTGGTGGATCATCGCCGTGAACGCGATCAGCGCTCTACCGCGCAGGTATCCCGCAGGCTGGTGGTTCATCCTGGTGCGAGCATCCATCATGACATCTTTTGATTCGCTGGCTGACTTGCTGGCCCGTTGTGCATTGAGCGACCGGCGTGCCTTCGAAGCGTTGTACCAGCAGGCAGCACCGAAATTGTACAGTCTACTGCTCGGCGTGACCCGTGATCGCGAACTGGCAGCCGATCTACTGCAGGAAGGCTTTGTGCGTATTTGGCAGCGGGCCGGCGACTACCGGCCGCATCTGGGCCAGCCGCTGACCTGGATGGGGACCATTGTCCGCCGCTTGGCCATCGACCGGTCACGGCGCGGTGATCAACGCTGGCGGGCAGATCTGAGCGAGGAAGGCTGGAGCCTGCTGACTGATGAGGGACCCGGTCCTGAGGAACGGTTGCATACCGGGCAGGGTGAAACTCGGTTGGCCCGCTGCCTGGAAATCCTCGAACCGGAGCCACGCCATGCCGTTTTTCTGGCTTATTACGAGGGACTGACTCACGATGCCATCGCCCAGCGATTGAACCGCCCGCTGGGTACGGTCAAAGCTTGGGTCCGGCGGAGCCTGCAACGTCTGAAAATCTGTCTGGGGGAATTATCATGAACCTGCATCGCCCCCCGTTGTATGATTCACTGGCTGCCGAATATGTTCTCGGCACCCTGCAAGGTGCCGCCCGGCGGCGTTTTGAAAACTTGTTATCAGCGCATCCGGCGTTGCGGCGCGCTGTGAGCGACTGGGAACGCCGTTTAAACCAATTGGCGGTTGCGAGCCCGCCCTTACTGCCGCCTCCGGAAGTCTGGCAGGGCTTGGAACAACGGTTATTTCCTGCTGAACCACGGCGTTCCTGGTGGAACAGTCTGGCCCTTTGGCGCGGCTTGGCCCTGGCCGGGGTATTGGCCACGGCCGTGGTCCTGGCTCCCCAGCTAGCGGCCCCGCCCTCTCAAGGAAACTTGTCGTTTGCCGCTATCCGCGATCCTAATCGTGATGTATTGTGGACCGTGGCAATGGCTGAAGACGGGCGATTACATGTCAACAGCTTACGAGCGATGGACATGCCCCATGACCAGCATTGCCTGCTATGGTTGAAGAGCGGCGATCGCCCGCCGGTGATGTTAGGGACATTGCCTGATCAGGGCGATGACCGCACTCTAGTTCTGCCAGCTAATATGCCGCATCTGTCCCAAGGGACGTTATGGGTCAGCATGCAACCCAAGACCGATGCGACTCCGCCAGCTCGTCCACTGTATCAGACGCGCTGGCAGACGTTGTGACCGGTTTTTCGATGCTACATTCTTTGTTGACAACCCGGTCTGCCGCAGCACGAATTGCATTGCGTCTTCCGTGAGCAAGGCCGGGCGGGTAACCGCGCAGGCAAGACCGGTGTTAGTCGAGGGGTTATTGGCTATTTGTTCAAGTCTCCTCCATCTGCCGTCGTAAATCGGCCTCTTCAGCCAGCGCCGCCAATAACAGGTCAGCCGTCAATGGCTGATCAAGCAGACCAGCGCGACGGCGGACTGTGGCAAAATCACCCAGGGTTAACGGCCCCAAGGCCCAGAACCGGGTCAAAAAATCTTCGGATAGACTCCCGGTAGTCCCTGCCTCGCTGAGGGTGCGGCGTAAACACTGTTCCGCCTGTTCAGCAGCCAACGGCCAAAACCGTGCTTTGATATCAAACCGCCGCCGTACCGCCGGGTCCAAATCACTCACCCGGTTGGTCGCGCATAGCAGAATGCCGTCAAACTGCTCCATCCGCACCAGTAGTTCATTGACTTGCGTCACTTCCCATGTCTGGCGGGCGTGCTGGCGGGCGCGCAGGAAAGAGTCTGCCTCGTCAATCAGCAACACTGCCCGGCTTTGACAGGCATCCTGGAACATCCGGGCGATCCGTTCTTCGGTGACGCCTACCAGCGGATTGAGCAAGTCCGAGGCGGACCGCAGCAACAACGGCCGGTCGAGCTTGCGGGCCAGCCAGGCGGCAAAAGCGCTCTTGCCGGTTCCGGACGGTCCATACAAGCAAATCCGGCCCCGGCCCTGGCGTGTCAACCCTTGAACCAGTTTCGGCAGATCACAGTCACAGTTGATCAGATTCGGGTCATAATCATCGTCTACGCGCACTGTCGACGGCTGGAAAGGCGGTTCGCCGTGGCGGGTGGCCGCTAGCGCATGATCCAGCACCCGGCCCAGCAGCGCCTCGCCTTGTTCAGCAAAAGTGTCTGGTAATAGATGCGCGAGCCGCGCCGCCTTCTGCACCAGCGCCGGACTCAGGTGAGGATCCTCGGCCCGCTCTGCAATCCAGCGCGCATCGACCCGCAACTCACCGAGGTGGCGGCGGATGATGCGCTCGCGCACGGGCCGTGGCGGTATATCCAGTGCGAGTTGCAAATCGAAGCGCCGCAGGAAGGCTGGATCAATGGTATCGATACGGTTGACCACCCAGATGGTTGGCACCTGATTTTGCTCCAATACGCCATTTAACCAGCCTTTGTTAATCCCGCTATCGCGCGGAGTCATGAGAAAGGATAAGTCCAGCTCACTGCTCTCCGAGAGGACATCGCCGGCTTCATCGAACAGCAGGGCGCACTCACGGCGCCGGGCCAGTAGATGTTGAGCCAGACTGTGGCGGGACAGCCGTTGGCGGGCATTGAGCGGATCCTCATCCTCATCGCTGGCCTGCACGGCAAACAGCGTAATGCCGGCGGCCTTCGCCAGCGTTAGAGCTAACTCAGTCTTACCCGTGCCTGGCGGACCATACAATAGTAGATTGACCCCCAGGGTTGCCTCAGTGGCTGCGCGGGCTAGCAACCGGCACGCCAGGATAAAGTCCTCTGCACGATGGGCGAAGTCATCCATGGTTAATGTAGCCGGGGGGGACGGTGCCACATAATGTTGGAACAAGGCAGCGGTATCGATCCACTCATTGAGCAGCAAGTATGGTAGACGATCCAAAATGTCGAATTTGGCTTTTAGATGGTAGCGATGGCTATCGTCAATGCGGATCAGACCGGTGCGGGCCAGCAACCCGCTAGGCAGCAGGGCCCGGTACACTGCTTCAGCACGCGCTCCAAGCATGGCCGCCACCGCTGTGCAGGCGCCTCGGCGGTTGAATTCCCCTAATGGACGGCAAGCCGCATACAGCGTAGGATCAAGATGCAGCATGGCCACCAGCAGTAACAGTTCGCACTCCAATGGCGCCAAGCCCAGATCGGAAGCGATAGCGGCAATGTTACCGAACGGCGGGCGATGGTCGTGGATTCGCTGTCCTGGGTCTAGTTTGCTTAATTGCCGCTGCAGCGAAGATTCAATCGAGCCACGCAAATGAATTCCCAGCGCCACCAGCAACCGGCTCTGCCGGTGATGACGCAGATACATCTCGATCCTTTCCGGACGCACCCCTAACCAGGCGCGCAACACCCACTGGCGCCGGATTACTGAATAGCCGGGACTCAGATGAGCGAGTTCTTCCAGCAATGCCTCGGTGTCATCCTCAAACTCAAGATCGTCATCTTCCAAACCAAATGACAGGAAATCCAAAGCGTCCCCTTCTTCTCCTGGCTGCTCGATAGAATCGTCTAGCGCACGGCGATGATAGCGGCGATGGGGCATGAATTCCTCCAAGCGAGTGGTCAGTAGCGGGTCATTAGCGATGAGTAGTGAGAGGGATGAACATAGTTAGGGTCCATTCACTACTAAGACTTGGCGATTGCGGCAGACTATCCAATAATGCTGATTTTCCCCAGGCAGGATCGAAACTCCATGCAAACCATCCTCAAATCCGTCAAATTGGCCAACGTTTGCTACGATATCCGTGGACCGGTGCTGGCACGCGCCAAACAGATTGAAGATGAGGGCCAGCGGATCGTTAAACTCAATATCGGCAACCCGGCACCCTTCGGCTTCATGGCTCCGGATGAGATGGTGCAAGATATCATCCGCAATTTGCCTGACGCCTCCGGTTATTGTGATTCCAAAGGCCTGTTCGCCGCACGTAAGGCGGTGATGCACTATACCCAGCAGAAACAGATTCCAGGCGTGCAAATTGAGGATATCTACATCGGCAACGGTGTGTCCGAATTGATTGTCATGGTCTTGCAGGCGCTGTTGAACAACGGCGATGAGGTGCTGATTCCAGCGCCGGATTACCCTTTGTGGACGGCGGCAGTCAGCTTGTCGGGTGGAGCGCCGCGCCATTATCATTGCGATGAATCGTCCGGCTGGCTGCCGGATCTCGACGATATCCGCGACAAGATAACCCCTCGCACCCGGGCGATTGTTGTGATCAATCCGAATAATCCAACCGGTGCGTTATATCCTGAGGAATGGTTGCAGGCGCTCATCGAAATCGCCCGCCAGCATCAGCTCATTATCTACGCCGATGAAATCTACGACAAGGTGCTTTATGATGGCGCAAAGCATACCTCAATTGCCTCACTTGCAGAGGATGTGTTGTGCTTGACCTTCAATGGCCTGTCGAAAAATTACCGGGCTTGCGGCTATCGCGCCGGATGGGTGGTGGTATCAGGCGAGAAGAGCCATGCTCAGGATTATATTGAGGGATTGAATATCCTGGCTTCGATGCGCTTATGCGCTAACGTCCCGGCGCAATATGCTATCCAGACCGCGCTCGGCGGTTACCAGAGTATTGATGATCTGGTGTTACCCACGGGGCGTCTGGGTAAACAGCGCGATCTCGCGTTTCAGTTGCTGACAGAAATTCCCGGCGTTCATTGTGTCAAGCCGCAGGCGGCGCTGTACCTGTTTCCCCGGCTCGATCCGCAGATTTATCCAATCACCGATGACGAGCAGTTCGTACTGGAGTTTTTGCTGGAGGAAAAAGTGTTGCTGGTGCAGGGTACGGGATTCAACTGGCCTCACCCGGATCACTTACGAATCGTGTTTCTGCCCCACGAAGATGATCTTACTGAGGCCATTGGACGGTTTGGCCGCTTTTTGGAGCGTTACCGTAAACGTCATAGCCTATGATGGCAGCAGTCAGTCTAGTAACGACTGATACTGCTCGACATGTCGCGCAACGCACTCAGTCATTGGAACCGGGGGCCTCAGAGTCGTTTGCAGCGTCTGCCATAAATCGGGATCTTTAGAGGCGCGGCGCAGGGTGGTGGCTAGACTGTAGGAATCACCTGCGCGGAAGTGCAGTCCATCCCGCCCCGGCGTCACCTTTTCCTTGAGGCCGCCAATATCACTGCAAATGATCGGCCGCCGTGCGGCAAGCGCTTCTTCGACGACCAGCGGCGCATTTTCCCACCAGGTCGAGGGAATAACGATCCAATCATAGCGAGCCATCAGTTCCACGGCATCCTGAGGCTGATAGGGACCGAAATAGATGACGTCATCGGCGGTATCGGCAAAAGCCGATTCAAGACCTTCCCGGTGGGATTTTTCCTGCAATGCCAGGGTGCCATGGATCCCCAGTTGAAAATCCACGTTCTCATTGCGTAGCCGCCGGGTCGCTTCCAGCAAGATATCCACACCTTTAGTTCGAGTCAGTTGCCCGAAGAACCCGAAGCGGCGAGGTAGTATTCTCTTGCCTTGCGGGGGGGAACTGAACCCGGAAGAATGAGCAGTTATATTGCTGGATATTCCATTCACGATGACGTTCAGTTTTTCCGGGGGCAGTCCCCACATCTGATAGCGTTCCAGCAAGAAGCGGCTTGGGCAGATGAAGCAATCAACCTGAGCCAGAAAACTCTTGATCCATTGTTCGCGCAGAAAGAACTGATCTGGCGGATGATCGGGCAGACAGGCGGCGCACTGATACAGGGAAGATTCATAACACAAAGCGCCATCAGCCCGCACCATTTGCCCATCGCGGGCGCAAATCGCCCAGTATTCATGTAAGGTCAGGACGATTTTACAGGTGGGCCGCAGATTTTTAACGATCCGGAATGACTCTAGTCCGACCATCAGGAAATGGTGGAAGTGGACCACGTCGGGATTGACCTTCTCGATGATTCTAGCGAAAGCGCTGGTGAGTTGAAGGTCTCCATGCCGGCCCATGAAGAAATCAAACGCATTGCTGCGAATGGCCAGATCATTATGATCACGCTGGTTGGGAGCGAACACGGTTTGCGCACCATGGCCAGCCAGCAGTTCAGGGTAGACAAAACCCACAAAAAAAGCCTCGTACCCGTTACGGCGCAAGGCTTGATAGATACTGTGAGCAACCAGTTCGCCTCCGCCTGGATGGAAAGCAGGGTGTCCGTGCGAGACAATCAGCAGGCGCATGAAAACCGGATGCGCCGCTTAGACAATGGTAAAGAAATTATCGTCATCGTCATCATCATCCAGTTGTTCTGGAATATGCTCTATGGCAGATGGGGCGCTACCGTCCGATAGAGTGATCTGGCCCGTTTCTCCCCCAGCAACAGTGAGTTGTTCGGCACTGACGCCTTGCAGGAGAACACTGCCGCGGCTGCCATCAGTCCCAATAAAAGTAATGAGCGCGCCATTTTCAGTGTTCTCAATGACGTAATCGTTGCTGTCAAAGATGCCATCACCATTAAAATCACCCAGAATCAGTGTGTCATCACCCTGTCCGAAATCACGGATAACATCGTCGCCATAGCTGTAATCTTCTTGCCCTTCTTCTTCGCCGGGCGGAACTTCCTGGGGGTAAGCAAACGTATCATCACCGGTGCCACCTTCCAGCTGATCATTCCCTGCACCGCCGATCAATTCGTCATTACCTTCACCGCCGGTTAGCGTGTCGTCGCCGGCGCCGCCGCCTAGTAAATCATCTCCTTCTCCACCATCAATGACATTGTTTCCAAGATTGCCCATGATCTTATTGTCCGCGTCCGATCCTTGAACATTGACATCTTTAATACCACCGAGAATCAAATTGGGATTATCGTCCTCATTCAGTGCAATGGGGGTTTCAGGATCAAAATTGACTTCATCTGTGTTAATTACCTTAAATTCCTGTCCATCCTGAGCGGTCAAGAGATATTCACCCGGAATGCCCGTCGCTGACATCACAGGGCTATCTGATTCTTGACCATCCTGGAAGAAAAGGAACTGATTAAAATCCAGTATTTGGTTGGAAAACTGAGGATTACCTGGATCCCCACCCAACACGTCGCCCGCTGTTTTATCACTGCCTATGATGCCTTGATTAGGGTCGATGGTGGACATTGCTGGTATCTCCTAGAAAGCAGGGTTTAGAAGGCAAGCCGCTTTAATCTTTCTCGCTCATTCATTACGCTGTCAGTATTGGCATGTGGAGAAGTTATGAAAATCCTTATTATTCATCAATTTTTTCCAGGACAATTTCACAGCTTGGTTTGCCATTTGGCTACTAACCGTTTGTGTCAAATCGTCGCTATCGGGCAAGAGTGTCAAATTTCCATTCCACTTGATAAAGTAATTTTCAAAGTATATAAGCCAAAAAATCATTCCACAACGTCCTTGCCACTTTATTTATCGCGTTTTGATCGTGCGGTGCAGAATGGCCAAGCAGTGATGCAAGTGCTGGGATGGTTGAAGAGCCGCGGGTTCAAGCCTGACATCGCCTTGGCGCATATCGGTTGGGGGGAAGCATTGTACTTTAAGGATATCTTTCCTAAGACTCCTTTATTGGCTTACTGTGAGTTCTATTACCATGCCCAGGGCGCTGATGCTGGGTTCGACCCGGCCTCTCCAATCACCCAGGATGACGCGTTACGCATTAGAACCCAAAACGCTCCTCTTCTATTGAGTCTGACTGCGATGGATTACGGCATCAGCCCGACTCCCTGGCAGCGATCGCTGTTTCCACCTGAATATCAAAATAAAATTGAGGTCCTGCATGAGGGTGTCGATACCGCAAGAATAACTCCGGACCCGCAAGCGCGTCTAACGCTGCCAGATGGCCGGGTGGTGCGGCCTGGTCAGGAGATCGTGACCTACGCCGCACGCAACTTGGAGCCCTATCGGGGTTTTCCCAGCTTCATGCGGGCGGCAGCAGAAATTTGCCGGCGGCGCCCTCACTGCCTGATCCTCGTCGAAGGCGGTGATGGGGTCAGCTATAGCCCGCGCTTGCCACGGGGACAAACTTACCGGGAACGAATGCTCAAGGAAGTGCCAGTTGATCCGGAACGGGTGATTTTTCTGGGACATCTCCCGTTTTCAGAACATCTACGCTTGTTACAGGTCTCGGCGGTTCACATTTATTTGACCGTGCCATTCGTGCTGTCTTGGTCCTTGTTAGAAGCAATGGCAGCACGGAATGTGGTCATCGCTTCGGATACCGCTCCGGTACGCGATGTAATCGAAGATGGCAAGAATGGTCTGTTGGTCGATTTTTTTTCACCCCGGAAAATTGCTGACCGGGTGGATGAAGTGCTGGATCATCCTAATCACATGGCTGCTGTATCGGGCGCAGCACGGGAGCATATCCAGCGTTATTATGAGGTTAAAAACAGTTTGGCCCGTTATCAGGAAATTATCACGAAGCTGGTGAATCAGCGATCACCGTTCCGGCAAGAAGGCTAAGGCGTATGGAAGCATTGCTGCGCCGGTTCCGCTCCGTATTCCTAATTATTGGTTTTTTCAGCTTTATCATTAATTTGTTAATGCTGGCCCCGCCGCTGTTCATGCTGCAATTGTTCAATCGTGTATTGTATAGCCGCAGCAACGAAACTCTGTTGATGTTAGTTTTGGTCACGCTGTTCGCCCTGGCTATCGCGGGCTGGCTGGACACGATCCGCGCGCAGTTGCTCAACCGGTTGGGAAATTTCGCCCAGCGCCAATTGCGTATTCCGGCGGTTGAGACCCTCTGGCAATGGGTGCCACGGGGGAAAAATCGTGATCAAAGCCTGGAGGATGTACAGGCCTTAGCCGCCTTCCTTAGCCAGCCGGTTAAGGCATTTTTTGATATTCCCTGGTTTCCGATCTTCTTAGGCATCATTTTTTTGTTTCACCCGTTGTTGGCCCTGGTAGCAGTCATCGGGGCAGCGATCCTGATCGCGCTAGCAATTGCGGAGGAGTTTGTCGAAAAGAAAGCACTGGCAACAGCCGGCGAAGCTAAAACCCGTGCTCAGCAGTTCCTGCGCGAGGCCTTGAGTCACAATGAATCAGTCATCGGGCTGGGGATGCGTGACAACATAGTGCGGTACTGGTTGCAGTTACACGATGATTACCTGAGCGCCCATCAAAGCTCTACCGATTCGACCAGTGGCATTAATGGCCTAGCGCACGTCACCCGTGGCCTGATTCGCATCATCGGTCTGACGGCGGCGGCTTGGCTGGTGATCAATACCCCAGATATGTCGCCTGGCATCATGATCGCTTCCTCCATCTTGATGGGACAGGCACTGGCGCCGATCGGCTCGATCATCGGGGCGTGGAAATCGTTCGTTAAGGCCCGGCAGGCTTATGGCCGTTTGCGGATGGTGGCCAGCGACTATCAGCAACAAACTGAAGCGCGCGACATTCGGCTGAATCTACCACGTCCGCTTGGGGCGCTGGCGGTCGAACAGGCCCATCTCGTGCTGAAGGATCGGTTAATTCTGAACAATCTCTCCTTCCAATTGAACCCTGGCGAGAGTCTAGGCGTGGTCGGTCTGAACGCAGCGGGCAAGACCTCGCTGGCCCGGCTGTTAGTGGGAATTTTTCCACCGACCAGCGGGCGAGTGACATTGGACGGTGCTGATATTTACCCTTGGGCACAAGCTGGACTGGGGCAGCATCTGGGTTATCTGCCCCAGCAGATCGAGCTGTTTTCCGGCACGGTTGCCGAAAATATTGCCCGGCTGGGCGAAGTGGATCAGCGTGAAAACATCATTATCCAGGCTGCACGGCTAGCCCGGGTTCACGATCTGATCTTACGCATGGCTCAGGGCTACAATACCGAGATCGGTGAGGGTGGAAATATGCTATCCGGTGGTCAACGGCAATTACTGGCGCTGGCCCGCGCTCTGTATGGTGATCCGGTCTTGGTAGTACTCGATGAGCCCAATGCCAGTCTGGATGGCCAGGCAGAGATGCGATTATTGGACACATTGCGGGAATTGAAAACAATGGGAGTCACAGTGGTGATCATTAGTCACAAGCCTTCCATCCTGAAAGACGCCGATAAATTACTGGTGCTCAATCAGGGCCGGCAGGTTCGCTATGGCCCACGGGCAGAGATTCTGGAAATTCTCTACAATGAACGGGTTAAACCCGCTCTGAATGCTGACTCAAGTAAGTCACCGCGTTTCCTGCGTCAATCCAAGCCCAATAAGGTGGAGAGTAGTAGCCGTTCAGTCCCTTTATCCCCATCCTCTCTCCTTACAGGGAAAGGTGGAGATGCTGATGTTGATACGGAGGAGAAAAAATGACCGGCCTCGTATCTGCTGAATATCATCATGATTTTGGCCGTATTGTCCTTAAAGGCATGCTGGTGTGCATTCTGTTCGTCGGCGGTTTCCTGGCTTGGGCCACTTTCGCGCCGCTGGGCAGTGCAGTCGTCGCGCCGGGAGTGGTCAAGATCTGGACGAACCGTAAGACGATTCAACATCTCGACGGCGGAATTGTCCGGGCTATCTACGTCTCCGACGGGAGCACCGTCAAGCGAGGTGATCCGCTCATCCTGCTGGAAGACACCACGACCAGTGCCGCATTGAATATTCTGACAGATCAGCTTGATGCGCTCTCGGTTCAAGAGCAACGCCTGCTGGCGGAACGGGGCATGATGGATCATTTTGCGCCGCCTGAGGAATTGGCGGCACGGAAAGACCCCCGGTTAACGGCCCTGTATCAAAGCGAATTATCGTTGTTTAAAGCCCGGCGCAAAAATCTCAATGATCAAATCAAATTACTGTCAGACGGTATCACTCAATCCAAGGTGGCAGCGGCCAGCGTCCGGTCAGAGATCGAAGCGATTAACGAAGGTCTCAGCTATACCGATGACGTCGTAAAAACTATCGCAGCTATGGCAAAAAAGGGATTTGCTGAACGGACATCGTTGTTGCAGAAAAAAGAGGCACTGGCGGAAAAAAAGGAGCGGCTGCATTCTCAAACGGCTGAATTGGCCAATTTACAAAAGCAAATAACTGAACAGGAATTGCGGATCATCGCGTTGCGTAACAGTTATATGGAAGAAGCGGAAACTAATCGCAAGAAAACGCATGAGCAGATTCTTGAAATCGAGGAACGGCTGCGTCCCGCGCGCCGTGCGCAGGAGCGCAGTCTTTTGACCGCTCCAATTAGCGGTCAAGTGATGGCATTGGCCGTGAATACCATTGGCGGGGTCATCCGCCCCGGTGATTCCTTGCTGGATATCGTGCCGCAGGAAAACGATCTGGTGGTGGAGGTCAAGATCGGCAATCGGGATATTGACAATATTTACCTTGGCCAAAGTGCCGAGGTGCAACTCAATGCTTTCAACCGGCGCACGATACCCCTCGTTGATGGCTGGGTAACCTACGTTGCTGGCGATACCCAGGAAGATCCGAGCGCGCCGGGAGCGCTTTATTTCATGAGCCATATTCAACTGGACCAGCCACAACTGGAGCGCATGACCGATATCACGCTATCACCAGGGATGCCAGTGACTGCTTTTATCAAAACCCGGACCCGGACGTTCCTGGATTATCTCATCTCGCCGATCACCGATCACTGGCGGCAGGCTTTGCGTGAAGAATAAGGGGTCTCGGTGATGTTGGTTTGCACCGGGAATGGCGTCCTGCATGGCAGGCCATGCGTGTTATATCAAGTGATCAAGTGAGGAATAATAATAAGATGCAGAATTTTAAGCTGCTGCTGATTGATTCGTCAAAAAATAAAGTCGTCTCAGAAGAAGAGCGCCGCTTTTTAGCAAAAGGTCAATGGCAACTCCGGATGACATCATATCGTGGATCATTACCGCTGGACTACAGTGATGCCTCTTGGGATGCAGTGATCTGGCATCTAGAAAAAGGTGGCGATCTCAAAGCTGTTTTAGAGGAAGCCTATCGGCTGGTTGTGGCAGGGGGTACAGTTTTATTGACGGCAGCGCTGAATGCTCGTGAAAAAGCGAAAATTATTCGTATAGCAAAAGCATTAAGCAGTACCTATGAAATGGTTCCCCTTGCTGATAAAAAGCAGTTATTGCGATTACAGAAGCTAGCTTTATCATCGAACAAGGTTCTAAAAGGATATCTAGATACATGTGATGTTCATTCTATTTGTGGTTGGATAATAGATGAAAATAACATTCATCAACATGTTGAAATAGAAATTATCGTTGATGGTAAGTTGATTGCATGTGTGATAGCAAATAAATTTAGGCAAGATTTGTTAGATGCTGGGGTTGGCGATGGTCATTATGCCTTTAGCATCGCTATGCCAATTTCGTTATTAGATGGGGCAGAGCATAGTATTGATGTAATAGAAAAACATTGTAGATACAGATTGTCTGGATCACCTCAAGTATTTTTATTACCTCATAGTGAATATAAAAATATTGAAGCGAATCGTTTGACTAGCCTTGTTGATTTTTTTCTTAAAAAGATTACCACGAGAACCTCACTCTCCAAAGATATAATCTATTCAGGATTAGGTAGTGCGTTAGAGCAGCTTCATGAATATGAAGAAGCTATGAATTATTATGATAAAGTTTCTCACATGCCGCATGTTGCACAACGTATTTTTGCTTTATCTGCTATTATTGGCCGTATCGAAATTTTTAATGGGAAGGAGATAATAGGATGGGCGATTCGAAAAACACCTATAGGTAGGCCAGTTGAACTTCAAGTTTTTATTAATAATGTCTATTATCAATCTATTATTGCTAAAAAATATCGTGGAGATCTTAAAAAATTAGCAAAAAATTATGATGGCGGTCAGTATGGTATTTCACTCTCCCCATTTATTGATATGGCAGGAGTTGAAGTTTCTATATTTAGCTTGCCGTATCGGTTACCACTAAAGAATTCACCTTTCAAAATACCTTATATAGAACCTTTTTATTCTAAGTCTGAAGTTGTCGCATCGCGAATAATTGACGGTAATTCAAATTCTGAAATTGCAATCATAATTCCAATTTTCAACGCTGTTGAAAGCCTTGAATGTTGTTTAAAATCTGTACTGGAACATACCACTTATCCTGCTCGTTTAATTTTGATTAATGATGCAAGTACTGATTCAAGAGTTGCCATTATTCTTGCAAAATATAAAGGATTAAAATTAGTTGAAGTATTAGAGAATAAAATTAATTTGGGCTTCACTCGAACAGTAAATAAAGGTATTAAATTAGCAGGTAAAGCTGATGTTATTTTATTGAATTCTGACACAATTGTAACTCCGCGCTGGGTCGAAAATCTTCGTTATGCTGTTTATTCTAGTGCAAAAATTGCGACTGCAACTCCTGTTTCAGATAATGCAGGTGCATTCTCAGTACCAGAAATAAATCAACCAAATAAAATACCTTCTTGGCTTGAGCATAATGAGTATGCGCGTGCGATAACGCAGACCAGTTCTAGACTATTTCCTTCAGTTCCAACAGGGAATGGATTTTGTCTCTATATACGAAGGGATTGCCTATGTGAGGTGGGAGTATTTGATGAAACCGCTTTTCCCCGCGGTTATGGTGAAGAAAATGATTTTTGTATGCGTGCCTTACAAGCGGGTTGGAATCATGTTGTTGATGATAGAACGATTGTCTATCACAAGCGTTCGGCAAGTTTTGGTGAGGAGAAAACTGAGCTAAGCGCAGCTGGACGCGACAGGATAGCGCAACGCTATCCTGAATATGGCTGTTTAACATCTGTTTTTTGGGAAAGAAGTGATTTTTTAGCTATTCGTTATCGTATCCGTTGCCTGTTTCATAATCAAATTGATAGCGCCATTGGCAAGCCTCGTATTCTTTACGTCATATCAACTCAAACTGGCGGTACACCGCAAACAAATGGAGATTTAATGTATGGTGTTCGCAATGAGTATGATACTTGGTTACTGCAGTGTAATTCTTCAGTCATGCAATTATTACAAGTTACTGAGTATTCAAATTCTCATCTTGTCGAATCTTATACTTTGCAATATCCAATTGATGTGGTTACCCATCGTTCAAATGAATATGATTATATATTAGCGACTTGGTTGGTAAAATTCTCCATCGAGCTTGTGCATGTTAGACATATTGCATGGCACAGTTTGGGATTTTTTACAGTTTGCCAGAGATTATCGATTCCTGTAGTTTTCTCATTTCATGATTTTTATACTGTATGTCCGACTGTTAACTTGCTGGATGGCGACTTGCGTTATTGCGGCGGTACTTGTACGGCAGTTACTGAAAATGATTGCAAATCTGGGTTATGGTCAAAGAACAAAGTGCCACAGTTGAAACAACGCTGGATAAAACAGTGGCAAATAATGCTTGGAGCTGCGCTAAGGCAGTGTGACGCGTTTGTAACCACCTCATCAAGTGCTTATGAGGTAGTGGTAAAAACTTTTTCTTTCTTGAAAGCCGCTGATTTTCGCATCATTCCCCATGGAAGGTCTTTTGACTCAATGTTAATGTTGGGTATGCGTCCATTATTTGAGAAAAGAATTAAGATACTAGTACCTGGTAATATAAACGAGGCAAAAGGAGCTTTAATTATTTCTGCATTACATGATATAGATCGTTTTAAGTTGCTGGAATTTCATATTCTTGGTAATGCTATATCATCATTAACTGGGAGATATATTATTCGGCATGGTTCTTATCAAAGATCTCAGTTTGCACAGAAAGTAGATGCGATAAGGCCCAATTTTGGCGCAATATTCTCAATTTGCCCAGAAACGTACTGCCACACATTGAGCGAACTGTGGTCAGTTGGCATACCTGTTTTTGTGTTTGACTTTGGTGCAGTTGCGGAACGTATTCGAAAAACAGGAGGCGGGTGGATCTTACCACATGAAGATATTGAAATATTGTTTAAAGAGATAATTAAAATTGTAGTTTCTAATTCTGAGTATGAAGAAAAGTTGGCGCAAATTGCCCTATGGCAAAAAAATGATGGAAAAAATAACAATATTAATGCTATGGCGTTACGGTATTTAAATTTATATCGTTCTGTTCAAGTAAAACGTCGTGTTTTTTTAATAGGTAATAAGAAAAGGCAAGCGCAAAATTTTTCTAAATTTCGTGTTGCTGTTATTACTCATGGTGGCGTATTAGATAATATTGCACCAGGTACTGCTCATGTTCGAGTTTTAGAATGGATACACAACTCTCCGTATCGTTCTGTGGAGTATGTAAGATGTTCGATTCTTGAGATTTTATCTACTGGATGTTTTTCAGATTATAATGCTGTTTTTGTACAAAGAAATAGTATTTTTCCTCCTTATGTAGATTACTTTATCGACCTTAGTAGGAGACATAAAGTACCTTTAATAATGGAAATTGATGATGACCTATTAAATGTACCTATGGATAAAGATTGTGGTGGTGACTATTTTTTATATAAAAATACATTAATTAAATTAATTAAAAATTCTGAATTTATAATGGTTTCAACAAATTTTATTAAACAAAAATTTACCAAATATAATTCTAATATTATAGTTAGAGAAAACAGATTGAGCGCTAGATTATGGTTTTCTCCATTGGTTAATGAGTTTAAACTTAGTGAACATCAACAGCGTAATAATAAAGATGAGATTAGGATTGTCTACATGGGTTCAAATACGCATGCAGAGGATTTGATGATTATTCGCGGTGCAATAGAAAAAATAAAAGAAAAAAATCCATTGATACGCTTTTTCGTTATTGGTGGTGAATCAGAAAAAAATAACTGGTACGAGCGAATTGATGTTCCAGAAAATTATATAAATTATCCAAATTTTGTGCAATTTTTCCGGTCTGTTTCCGCTACCATGGATTTTGCTATAGCGCCCCTTTCTGACAATGAATTCAATAAATCCAAATCAAATCTCAAATTCCTTGAATATGCCGGGGCCGGTCTAAGCGGCCTTTATAGTGATGTTTGTATATACCGGAAATTAGTGGAAGAAAGTGGCTTTGGCAGTCTTGTATTAAACTCCGAAGAAGGTTGGCTACATGCTTTAACTGTAGCTATTTCTAATAAAGATATTATGAAGGATCAAGGGATTGCTGTTAGAAACTGGGTAGAAGCCAATTATACTATCGAGCAAAAGAGAGACTGGTTCGACTCCTTGTTTTTTCAGGTCAGCGATGCCTGAATAAATGTAGATCAAAGATTTTGGGTTAGGTTGAATATGGCCGATACAGTGAATTTCTCTCTGTTAGAGGCATGCGAAACCCAATCGCTCTATACTCGAAAAAAAGCATACTGAGATTACCTGGTCTGCCCAGAGCTGATTTATCATCAATGAGATCATGACGCTGCCCGAAACATTTTTTCACGGTACGGCTTCACTCGATTCTGTTCGCTAAAGTCTGTAGAACCTGCCAAAAAATTGGCATTATACATATTGAGTTACCATACAGGTACGAGTATCAGGAACCTGGTATGCTAACTTGCAATACAGGACCCGGTGAATTTGTTGCTCAAGAAGCCAGTGTGACGCCGATGGTGCTATTCCTCATATTCTCATGCTCCGATCCGATGCTGATCCTTCATTGAAAGAGTAACCCCCATGAATTCAGCAGCCTTGACGGCCTTTACCCACGGTCCACTGCTAATTTTATTTTGGAATCAGGATGCGCCACCGCCTCAGGATTTCCGCATTATTCTGAATAAAACCCTTGAATTGCCCAAGCCGTACCTCGGAATTGCTTTTGGCATTGGAAAAAACCATGCGCTCTTCATCGTGCTGGCAGATGAAGCTGTCTTGTCTGACAAGGTGTCTGTCACGTTAGCCAGTGCCACGGACAACACAAAGCTGGCAGCTACGCGCAAAGCCCGCCTGTCTGCATTGCGGGAACAAGACTTGTCCGGTCTATCGCCTGTGGATCGGCGGCGCATTAGCAAAGGACTGATCAAAGGCTTGCGTGTGACGTTCCCAACCTTGGAAATACCGTTGATTGACAGGTTACAGGCTCTCGTGGCCTGGGAGGAGATCGCCGGCCTGATACCGCCGGCGCTGCCAATCACGGTTGAGAACAGGGCATCCTCTCTCTCAAGAAAGGCGGACGCGTGCGGGATATTGCCAGGCATGGTTGAGAGCTTGCACCGTCTTAATGCGCGATATGTGCTCGGCTGGCTGCCATTATCATCCCCGAACGTTCCTGAGCCATCGACTGTACAGGTGCGTCAACGGGAAACTGGCGCGGTTGGGGTGTTACGGCGGATGATTCGCCTCGGGCGGCCGGAACGGGATGGGGCGCTAGCCTTGTTCGAATTTGCCGATGCACTGGCTCAAGGAGTGATGTTGCAGGTTGAGCGCCAGGCGGATGATTGGCAACCTGTCCAGACGCTGGCGCTGGAAAATGATCCGGGGCATTGGCTGGCGGCGCTGGGTGACAGTATGGAGCTGGCACTGCCGGTGTGGGAGCTCGCGCGGGACTTCAATATCCCTCTGTCCGCGCCACTGGCGGTTTGGCTGGAAACAGGCCGCTGCCGGGCGCTGGCGCAACTGAAACGGGTGTTCCGGCGCGATGGTGAACAACCGGATCAATCATTGGCACTGGATATCGAACATTGCGGAGGGTTGCCCGGTTTGGGCCTGTTCCTGAGTGGCTATCAGATGACCGCACCGGGCCAGATACGCCGTCTGACTCTGCATCTACCCGCCAATAGCCATGACCTGACAGACCGGCTGACTCGTACGGTGCGCCGCGATCTTGTTCGTCAATGCTGCTGGACGGGGAATCCCGTGGAGGATCAGCCAGGACTGGAATGCTTTGTCCTCAACGATCAGCCGTTAGCCACTCTGGAAATGGGCTATCTGGCCGCTGAACTGGACGATGCCACGGTCGTGCGGGTTGCTTTGCGTCCAGTGATCAATCTAGCCGCTGGCCGGGATATCTTAGATATCCAGCAGGCCCTGCGGTTACTGGAAGGTTTTGGCCCGTTGTTGAAAGGGCGCTCGCGACGCGCGCTCCGATCCCTGCTGCCGGTGATTGGCGGCTGGCTGCGGCAAACCCAATCCGGCTTGCACATCAAACAAGGCAATGCCGCCGCCAACGGCATTCATCTCCGGCTGGATTATGTCCTGGCGCTGTCCAATCAGTGTCTCTATCTCTGTGGCTGGCTGATCGACCTTCAGCGCCATGTTGCCGAAATCCACCTGTTTACCGCGTTTGGTGATGGCATCGATTTAACGGGGCAACTACCCAATGCGGTGCGGCCTGACGTGTTTCAGGCCATGCGGCGGAAAGGGCTTCCGCTGGTCAGCGAATTGATCGGCTTTCATCTGCGGGTAGAGTTGCCTTTGCCACTGAGGACGGAGACGCCGGTTTATTTACGTATCCGGCTGCGCGATGGCGCGACCCATCGCTTGCCTATCCGCATGCGCCGTTACGATCCTGATCATCCATTACCCTTGATTCGCGATCTGTTAGGCAGTTTCCCGGCATGGGAACCTCAGTTATTTGACTTTTACAACCAAGCGGTGGGACCTGCTATTGCTCAGTTGTGGGCCGATCGGGTGCGGCCATCGCTGGAAGTGCGGCAGGAAACCTTCGGGGTGATTCCATCCCAGCCTCGGGTTTCGCTGATCGTGCCGTTATATGGGCGTGTTGATCTGCTGAGTTTCCAGTTGGCGCAGTTCGCGGATGACCCGGATTTTCAGAATTGCGAGTTGATTTATGTCCTTGATGATCCAGCGTTGTACAACACATTTGTTGCTCTCTGCCGGCGAGAGTACCCGCTGTTTCGCATCCCGTTCCGGACGGTCATTTCGGGTGCCAACCTGGGTTACGCCGGCGCGACTAATCTGGGGGCTTCCCAGGCGCGAGGTGAGTACCTGCTGTTGCTTAATTCAGATGTTTTCCCGTGTCAGCCGGGCTGGCTGTCGTGCCTGACCGGAATTTTCGAGAGCCTGGATCATCCAGGCGTGCTCGGTCCCAAACTGCTGTTTCCCGATGGCTTGATCCAGCACGCTGGCATGGCTTTCTTCCAGGAACCGTCTCTGCCCGGTTTCTGGTTCAACGATCATCCCAGCAAGGGCTTGCCGAATGATATCGAGGCGGATGCCGGCACACGCGAGGTGGCAGCAGTGACGGGAGCTTGCATGTTGCTAAAAAAGAAAATTTATCAAGAAGTAAGCGGGCTTTCGGAAGATTATATCCTGGGCGATTTTGAGGATTCCGATCTGTGCATGAAGCTAAGGGCGGCTGGCTATCAAATTTGGTTTACACCGCAAGTGGAGCTTTATCACCTTGAGCGCCTATCATTTCCCCATGCAGGCGATATTAGCTGGCGCACTAATCTGTCGCGATATAATGCCTGGGTGCAGACCCGGCGCTGGGGAGAGACCATTCAGGCGATGCAATCCGTGGCGGCAGCCGGATCCACTTGACGAAGACGTTATTAAAAAACAAATTTATCATTGGGTTAAGCTGCTTATGGACGGCTCTTCAACAGTGCCGGTGCGGGTCAAGGCGCACTATGAAAAATATGTTTACCCCGGCTTTCCCCGGCTATCCTCAGTCCGGGGTTGTGATACCTATGCACTGAACCTTGAAGCGCTTTGGGCGCGGTTTAATGGTGAGCGGCTTGATCCCCAGACCGGCCAAATTCTCCTGGCCGGCTCAGGCAGTTTTTCCCCCTACCCAACGGCAATGGCCAATCCGAAAGCGCGAATCACTGCCCTCGATCTATCAACAGCGAACCTTCACCGGGCAAAGCAACATACCTGGCTACATCTCCATTTCAATGTGGATTTTCTCGCAGGTGACCTGACGCAGGCGATCCACCTGTTTGGCAAGAAAGCGTTTCACTTCATCGACTGCTATGGAGTGATTCACCATATCCATGATGACTTGGCCGCTTTGCAAACCCTTCACGCCCTGCTCAAACCTGGAGCGTTTGCCAGACTCATGGTCTACAGCCGTTGCGCAAGAAGATTCATTCAGTCCGCGCGCCGGGCCATGCGGATTCTTGGAATTCAAGACGTGCGCGAGGTCAAGGCGCTCTATCGCAAGGCAAAGCTTGGCAGTCGCCTCCGGGAATGTTTGGATGCAACGCATGAAGCGGCTTTCGACTCGGGTCTTGCTGACCTGCTCCTGCATCCGTATGCGAAGACTTATACTTTGAATGAATTGTTGGGCAAACTGGAGCAGGCCGGTTTAGAGCCGCTGTGGTTTATTCATCCCGGTGCGTTAACAGCGGTCAACGCGGAGAGTGCCCGATTAAGAAATCTGGAAATCGAACGGACGCTGACGGTCAACTTCGCCCTGTTTGTTGGCCGCAAAGAAGATGCCCCGTTGCGCCATGAGTGGGACAATGCGAAAGCGGACCGGGAGACCTGGCTCTCTCTCAATCCTGTCATGAATAAATTCCTGCCCCTCTTCCCGGTGATACCACTGAGACCGGCGCCCCGGTTGGGGTTCGAGAATCCCGCTATCGATCTGCCAGGGAAATTTCTATTATCCCGGTTCAACAAGCCCGTCAAAAGATCATCGATTAAGCCGGCGCATCGGGAAACAGTGGAAAAATACTGCCAAGCCCTGTTCTTGATGGAAACGATACGTTAATTCGTCCTATGGAGAGCATCGATACTGTCGTGATTGGTGCTGGGGTGGTTGGCTTAGCAATCGCCCGGGAACTCGCGGGAGCGGGCCGTGAGGTACTGATTCTTGAGGCATGCGAGCGCTTTGGTACGCAAATTTCCTCACGTAATTCCGAAGTGATCCATGCCGGTATCTATTATCCACCGGGTTCACTCAAGGCCCGCTTGTGTGTCGATGGCAAGGAGCGGCTTTATCGCTATTGCGCTGAGCGCGGCATCGCCCATCGCCGGACCGGCAAACTGTTAGTCGCTTGCGATGTCTCGGAATTACCCCATTTAGCCAGTTATGCGGAGCGGTCGGCAGCGAACGGTGTGCCGTTAGTATCCCTGACGAGTGCCGGCATTCACCGGCTGGAACCAGCCGTGCGCGCTATCGCGGGCCTGTATTCGCCATCAACCGGTATCATCGATAGCCACGGGTTGATGCTAGCGCTGCTTGGGGACGCTGAACAGGCGGGTGCGATATTGGTTACTCACACCCCATTAGTTGCCGGACACATCACACCGGGAGGCATCATCCTGCAAACCGGGGGCGATGCGCCGTGTGAGCTTCAGTGCAGAGTGGTGGTGAATTCAGCGGGCTTGTTCGCTCAGGATGTGGCGCGGCGCCTTGCCGGATTTCCAATGAACCAGATCCCGCCCGCGTTCTATGCAAAAGGTCATTATTTTACGATGGGTGGGCGTAGCCCGTTCCAGCATCTGGTTTACCCCATGCCTGATCGTGCCGGTCTAGGTATTCATGTCACGCTTGATCTAGGAGGGCAATGCAAATTTGGCCCCGATGTGAGCGGTTGGCCTGTTACCCCGGATGACGTGTTCGAGCCAGGCCTGGAGGACAAGTTTTACTGGGCGATCCGCCGTTACTACCCGGATTTGCCCGATGGCGCTTTGCAGCCAGGCTACACCGGCATCCGCCCTAAGATCACAGGTCCGGCGGAAGCGGCTGGCGATTTCCTGATTCAAGGCCCGTCCGTTCATGGGGTAGCGGGACTGGTCAACTTGTTCGGTATCGAATCGCCAGGACTGACTGCATCGCTGGCCATCGCCCGGCAGGTGCTGTATGAGCTTAAGGGTTGTTTTGGATCATCAATCGTTGGGTATTAAGAGCGCCTAGCAAGTCGGCTTCGTTGATTTCAATGCCTGTCTGCTGATGGTCGGCTACAAATTTCACAGGAACGCCTGCGGGCGGATAGGAAATATCCGTAACCGGATTGGCCCGGGCTTCCCGGCTGCCATCAGGATAGGCCGTGATGTAACACCAGCCCTTCCTGCCGCATTCATCAACTTTTAATACCGGTGCTCCCAGCGGAACCGGTTGAGAAAAGGCAGGTGCAGAGGAGACGAGCAAGGTAGCCGCCAATCCCAAAATGGCGCTTGGAGCAGGTGACAAGAGGGTCATCTTGGTCTTCATACGGTTCACCAGGTTGTGAGCGGTCAGATTGTGAGTGCAATTGAAGGATGCGAACCGAAAAAATACACCATTTTTCCGGTAGCGTGACTGGCAATCCTCTAAGCTGGTAATAGGCAACATTATGCGATATTGCCCAACAATTCCCGCATATGAGTTTTTAAATTGTCTGAGTAACGCTTTAAACCTGCATATTCGATCACAAACCTGGGTTTTTGTCATGGGACTCCGCTTTCACTGACACGGCAGCAGTTCAGAGTGAGCAGGTCCGGGGCCAGACTGGCCGGTTAGCGATCAGACCCAGTATGAGGCGTTGATAGATAAATATCATAAAAATGTTTAAAATAAATTACTTATAGAAATGGCACGAGGTGTGCAATAGTCAAATCAAGAGTGCGATTGAACCAGATGTCCAGATAGACTGTGGAATCGATGGCCAACTCGGTTTGAAACAGGTGGCACGGTTTGTCAACCGGTGCCACATGATGAAACAACCAACGCAAAGGTGAATGACATGTCTTATGACTCTTATATGCAAGTTTCGAATGGTATCGAAGGTGAAAGCACGGCCAAGGGCTATGAAAAGTGGATTAAGTTATACAGCTACCAGTTCGGTGCGGCTAATCCATCAACCGTCAGTTCTGGTTCGACCGGTTTGTCTTCAGGGCGGACCTCGGTGAGTTCCTTCAGTGTGATGATGCGGCGCGAAAAAGCCACTCCACAACTGTTTGGTTTCATGACCGCTGGCCAGCATATCGACAAAATCATTGTGCATCTGACCAAGAATATCGGTGCCAAAGGAGCAGTGCAGAAGCCCTTTGAAATTTATACGTTCGAGAACTGCTTGGTCGAGCATGTGGATTGGTCAGGCAGTGGCGGTGAAGACGAGCCGATCAGCAATGTGAGCTTTGCCTATGCCAAGGTGACGGTGCATTACGAGCAGCAAGATACCAAGGGTGGCACGGTCGGCAAGCCGGTCGAAGCCTTCTTCGATCAGACTACGGTAGAAGTAGGTTAATCGGTTAAGCCCGCATATTAACACGGGGAACTGACCTGGATTGATATGCGGGATGGACCAAAGATGATACCTTAGGCGACAAGGACGTTATTCCAACGGTTTATGTTTTGGCGTTCCTTCAGTGTTCCGGATTTTGACGAAGCGGGTCATCGGCTGGCATGGCGGTTACGCCATACGCTCTCTTGGTCACCACCGGTCATTCGCTGGCCGCGAACGTTGCCAGCTTTGATGCGAACATTGCCATCGGCGCAACGCGCAGCCGCTGAAATTCTCGCAACCCGCTATGATCTGCGCCATTGGGCGTCCGTTTGTGATCCAATCGGCTTCCATGAAAGCGTCTATGTCCTAGACGTTCTGGACCGTTACGCAGGATTCCCCGGTTACCCTGCACCTTACCTCGATATCGGCTGTAAAAATGGCGGTTATCTGCCCGGTCTGCAAACGTGGTCCGGCAGTCCCTGGCATGGTGTCGAGTTGGATGCCTATCGCCGCTATTGGACGCTGACGACGCGCCGTGCGCATGGCGAGTTTGTGGCTCGCTCCTTGCCCGGATGCCGGTACATTGCAGGCGATCTATTAGACGTGCGTGGAAGCTACGGTTTTATTACCTGGTTTCTGCCGTTTCTTCATGAAGCGCCGCTAAAGATTTGGGGTTTACCCCGTCAGTTCCTGAGACCCCTCGACTTGCTGGTGCATGCCTGGACGCTGTTGGCGCCAGGCGGGTGCTTATTGGTGGTCAATCAAGGCGAAGCGGAAGCTGCACGTCAGCATTTGTTGTTCCAAGAACTTGGAATTGCCGCGCAAGCCTTGGGGCGGGTGGAGAGTTCACTGTCACCATTCCAGAAACCACGTTTTGGCTGGCGAGCTGATAAACGGTAAATCAATTGGCTGTTCAGCCAAATGTGTCACATTAATAACCGGTATCTGGGTGGCAAGCGTAATGAAATTATTCAGTCTGAACTGCTGATCCGGTCATTCTGAGCGGATAAATCATGCACCTGAATCGCAAATTCTAATGATAATTTTATTTATTATTTTGTTTTATATATATTTTTTATAATGGCATAATATATGCTAAATCTACTAGGAGATTAATAATCGTAAGTGTTCACTTCCTCCTGCAGAAGGGAGGAGAAGCCAAACAACACATTGATCTTGCAAGATTTCCTTTCGTAGAAGGGGGCGTCGAGGTCAAAGGTTTGAATGCTTACGGATAATCTACTGCCAGAATCCCGCATTCAGCGAGATTCTTATTTAAAGCTCAATATATTCGAGGAAAAAATGGCTAAAAACTATCGCTTGATAAAACCCGTTCAGCAATTTGATCCTACTTCCTGCTGGGCAGCTACATTGGAATGGTGGGCGAGAGCCATTGGTACCCGGCCTGTCATTACGCAGATCAATTTGTTGAATGTTTACCTCAGATACTGGGATTCTTCCAATCCGGATACTAATCCAAATTATGGAACCGTTTCGCGGGCCAACTTGATGGCCATCATTCGCGACGGCCGCTGGCGAATGGATTGCGAAGCCATTGCTGGTACGGATTTCACTTGCCATTACGTCAATCAAAAAATGAAGCATGGGCCACTGGTCGTGGGCTATCGCAAGCCGGGAGTCGGTAATCATGTGGTGAGCGTCTATGGTGCTTCCAACACGCATATTGCCTGTATGGACCCTGATGGTGCAAAGTTCCGGGGGCCGTTGGCCAGTCACTATCAAGGCGATGAAGTGATTGTCGGCATCCCTCGATAAGAAAATGATTTTATGGGGAAATTTATTCAAGATAGCGAATGAAATCATTATTTCGCTATCTCGCAGCCGGTTTGCAATGAGCCGATGAAAAGCTAACTCAAGGATTGATATTGCATAGCGAAGAGGTGGTTACCGCGATGGGCCACCTTGCTGATGAATTTGTACGGGCGATCGATCCCGCAGTGATTGATGACCACGGGTCACTACTTTCGCGTCCGGCGGCAATCCGGCTAAGACCTCAATAGCCGCATCGAGCCGTTGCCCAGTAGTGATTGCGGTTTTTAGCGCAATCCCATCCATGACCACATAAACATAACTTTGACCATCTTCACTGATCACTGCTTCCTCAGGCGCTAGCACAGCGTTATCGCGCTTAGCAATGGTCAGTCTGACTGCCATGAACAGGCCATCGGGCAACAGGGCATCGGGATTTGGCAGTTTGGCCCGCACTCGAAAAGCACGAGCCGTTGGATCGATGCGGGTATCCACTTCGTGCACTGCGCCAGTAAAGGAATGGTCAGGAAAAGCCGCACTCGTGGCGCTCACCGTTTGCCCTAAGCGGACTGCGCCGAAATAGCGTTCCGGCACACGGAATTCCAGCTCGATGGTATCCAAGTCATCAAGAGTGGTCAGCACGGTATCGGAATCGATATAGCTACCGGCATTGATATTGCGCAGCCCCACTACTCCCGCGAACGGTGCTCGAATCATTCGTTTTTGCAGCCGGCTGCGTGCCGCCGCCAGCCGGGCCTCCGCCATCCCGAATCGGGCACGTAATTCATCCAGCTCTGCTGCCGACAACAGTTTTCGCTCAAGCAAAGACTCAGCGCGTTTCATCTGTAGACGCAGGTTGGTCAACTCGCTCTCGGCTTCATGGACCGCGGCTTGCTCGCTTTCATTGTCAAGTTCAATTAATAGCATGCCAGGCGCGACTCGTTGCCCGGCGTGAAACGCCACGCGCGTCACCAGGCCCGCTGTGGTGGAAACAATCTTGACAGCATGAGCCGCACGGGCAGTACCTACTGCTGGCACTGATTCCTTAACCTGGCCCAATTGGGTGTGGGCTATTTCGACCACTATAGGGCTGTTCGAGCGTGAGTTTCCCGGACTGCCGCCATCTCTCTTGCTGCCCGCGCCGGTGATCCAGTATCCACCACCGATCGCTAAAGCCGCCATCAGCAGGACGATGCCCAGTTGAGGAAGAAGATGCACTAACCACCCAACGCTTCCCGCAGCTTGGCCAGCCGGATTGGCTTAGCCAGCGTAGTTACTGAATGCAGGCCTTTGAATTCGGCCAGCAATTGGGCATCTTTGGCATACTCGGGGCTATAACCAGTGATGATGATCAAATCGGCAGCATAGTGCTGCTCCATGAGCCACAACACCAGCTCATTGCCATCCATCTCGGGCATGACCATGTCTAATACCACCAAAGTCGGGTGTAGTTCATGGTAGGCGCTTTGGAAATCCCGGCCGTTGGTTGTCACCTGGGTTTCATAACCCAAATCAGCAGCTACCCGTGCCACCAGTTCACCAAATTCAGGCTCGTCGTCGACCACCAGCAGACGTTTTTCGCTCATGTCATTCAACCTGCAGACATTCCAATCTCATGTAATTTTAGGATAACATGCTTCAGGCTCGGGTCATCGGGATCAGAACGAATTGCAAAGCCGAGTGCCCGGTTCAATTGCAGCATCGGTTTGTTTTCTTGCAATACTTCGCCATAAATCTCGCCGATGCCGCGCACCCGAGCGTAGTTGATAATTCGCCGCATCAGGCTGTTGCCCAACCCCAGGCCGATCATCGCCCGGTCGACGATGATCGAATATTCCGCCCGGTCTTGATTCGGGCCGGTGCTGAGATTGGCAATACCATAGATTTCTGCTTTTCCAGGTACGCCTGGACCGGCCGCGACCAGCGCCATTTCTCGATGGTAATCGATCTGTGTCAAGGTCGCTGCCATTTCATGGCTGAGTTCGCGGATCGGCTGAAAGAAGCGCCGCCGCAAATCTTCAGGGGAAGCCCGCGCTACAAGGGCTTGTAGAGAGGGTTCGTCTTCAGGCAGAACCGGGCGTAGCAGCAACTCTTGCTTGTCAGGCAAGACAATAGTTTCTTCGAGTTCCTTGGGATAGGGCCGGATGGCTAGACGCCGGGCAGGGTCGCTTCTGGTTGGCGCAACTTCCACCTGCACATCCAGCGCCATAATACCCTGAGCGTTGCTCCATAGCGGATTAATGTCCAGAGTAACCAATTCGCCCAAGTCAATCACCATCTGGGAAATCTTGACAAGCGCCAGCGCGAGGGCATTGAGGTTGGCGCGTCGCAACAGACCGTAACGCAATCGCTGGTAAATCCGGGTTTGCGCCATAATCTCACGGGCCAGATGCATATTGAGCGGCGGCAGGCCATAGGCCAGATCGTCAATCGCTGTAACCTCGAAACCGCCTTGGCCAAAGAAAATTACCGGACCAAAACGCTCGCCTGAACGCATCCCCAAGGTCAACTCATAAGCGCTATCCCGCGCGATCATTGGTTGTAATACAAATCCACCGAATCGTGCCATTGGCGCGGTATGGTGCAATCGATCCAGCATGGCGGTTGCGGCTTGTTGAACCGCTTCAGGGGTATTCAAATAACCTGTTACCCCTCCCACCAATAATTTATGCGGGATATCCGGGGAGAACAGTTTCAAAAATACAGGCGGATTCAAGAGCGTTGCGATTTCAGCCGCCTCTTCGGGAGAATACGCCAACCGGGTATCCACCATCGGGATGCCATAGGCCATCAATAATTGTGCCGCCTCATATTCATCGAGGCGCCGCCGGTTCTGCGACAAGACCCGGCTAATAATGGCCCGCGCTGCACCGATATCCGGGGCGAATTCTTCAGGAAGAGAAGGTGGCGTCTCCATGAGGAGTGCCTGATTACGCTTATACTGAACGATGCGCATGAAAGCTTGTACTGCAGCGCTTGCCGTTTCATAGGTCGGGATTTGCCGTTTCAACAGGCATTTCCGTGCTTCTGCACCCGTTTGCGGACCCGGAAAGCTGGCGATCAGGCAACAACGGCTGTGGGGAAGTTGTTCAATCAATGCCGTGGCCAGCGGCGCAGTTTCACTGAATGCACTCGGTGTTTTGATCACCAGTACGCCATCCACCCCTGGATCGACGAGCAGCAAATCCAGCGCCTGACGGTAAACTTGGACATCGGCTTGATCACCCAAATCCACCGGATTGAGCGGGGCGTTGGATTCGATCAATGGTTCTAAACCTTGCTGGGTCGCCTCGGAAAATTGCGCCAGCCGTCCGTTAAAACGGTATAAGGTATCGGTGGCCAGCAAACTCATGCTGGAACTGTTGCTGAGGATAGCCAGCCGGTCGTTATTTACCTGTTTTGCAGCTTTCAGCACCTCAACCATTTGCAACAGCTCGTCGCTGTCTTCTACACGCAACAGACCTGCACGGCGAAAGGCAGCCGCATAAACAGCGTCATCGAGTTCTTCAGGGTAACGGCGTGGTTTCAGTACGATTACCGGTTTCAGGCGTGCGGCCCGCCGCGCCGCCGACATGAATTTACGCGCATTGCTGATCTGTTCCACATATAGGAGGATCGCCCGGGTCCGGTAATCATTGGATAAATAATCCAGAAGATCAGCGAGATCGACATCAAGACTGTCGCCAAGATGAATCAGGTGACTGAATCCGAATCCATGATAATTGCCGATATCCAGGGCGGTCTGACCAATGGTATCCGATTCCGTGATGAACGCGATTTCACCGGGTAGCAGTGGCTGGTGGCTTAAACTGACATTGAGCTGGGACAATGGTACGTTGAACCCGTGAGAACCGGGTCCCAGCACCCGGAGCCCATACGGCTTGGCTGCATTCAGAATTGCTTGAGACAGTCCGCTGCGTTCATTGAGAGCGATGCTGCGTTGGTTGCTGATCAGCAATACGGCGCGTGTGCCTCGCGCGCCCAGTTGTTCGATCAACGCGGGCGCTTGTTCTAATGGCCGGGTAATGACTGCGAGTGCTGGAGGCAGAGGCAGGCTGGCGATATCCGGATAGGTCAAAGCACCTTCGAGCGCCCAACGCTTGGCGTCTACCGGCATCACCGGGCCTCTAAAGCCGCCCTTCATCAAATTGCGAGCGATCATTACTTCAGTATCGCCGTCTCCACAGATCAGGGCGATAGTATCCGGTTTGAAGAGAACATCGAGATGATGGATCGTCATGTTCCAGGTTCCAGGTTCCAGGTTCCAGGTTTTATGTTGAAAATTAATTGAAAAAAAAGCAAATATTTAAAACAAAGTTTGAAAATAAATTTTTTATACTGTTCTTCAGGTTGCATCTGCTTCCACACCGGGTGAACAAGGCAGTAGGATAGCAGTGAAGTTGAACAGTCATGAATTTATGCGTTCGATAAGCGCTCTCACGGTTATTTTTTGGAGAGT
>Ga0209607_1000574_pt1 | contig 32706 bp, 31 predicted proteins | sample AD_UKC117_MetaG_FD_184413 | JGI IMG/M metagenome (GOLD analysis project Ga0209607, IMG submission 184413) | Active sludge microbial communities of municipal wastewater-treating anaerobic digesters from Hong Kong - AD_UKC117_MetaG (SPAdes)... | ecosystem: Engineered > Bioreactor > Anaerobic >... | reverse complement strand
CCATTTTATCACACGATTGCTTATAGCTTGATTAAATCAATGGTTCCCTAACGTTCATTTTCTTGAATTGTTCGTCAAAAGCGCCATATTGCTCATCCAGCCGCCGTATTTGGTCTTTTTGAATAAACGCATAGTTAAAAACAGGGATTACAATAACCACGACCGTTATTAAAATTGAAAATATTACAATGTAATTATTGAAGTTCTCCAGCATCTCTGCGTTTTCAGCCTGAACCATGCTGATCAGGCCTTCCAGACTGATATCATCGCTCTCCAGAACGGCCGGATACGTGATATTGATGACGATCCTTTGCTGCGAATCTTCGGTATCCGCCACCGCGTCGTTTGCGTAGTCTTCCAGTTCCTGCAAAGCTGTTGAAATTTCTTCAACTTTCCTTATGTTCGCTTTGTACAGCGTGTTTATCTTGGCGCATTGCCAGATTGTCAATCCAAACAACAGGACAACCGCAAGAATCAAAATAAACATCCCTGTATAGGACGGATGGCGAAACTTGTTTCGTTTTTCTTTTTCCATTCGGATACCTCAGATTTGAATACTGTTGAACACTGATTTGATACTACTATCATTGCTGTTTTATGTCAACAAACGTTCTTTGCATGCGCAAAAAAAGCCCGCCTCCCGGCGGGCTTATTCCCTTGTTTGGAGCAGGTAACGGGACTCGAACCCGTGATCTCAGCTTGGAAGGCTAATGTGTTACCGCTACACTATACCTGCTTGTATGCTGTTTTTTGCGTCTGCGCGGCTGCGGGTTTTCGCTCCCCGGCCTCTAAAAACGATCCACCGGATCGTTTTCTTCACGAGGCTTCGAGCCCCTCTGAAATACTGTCCATTGATATGGGGGTAAAATATACCCCCATATCAATGGAGCGGGAGACGGGGCTCGAACCCGCCACCTCAGCCTTGGCAAGGCTGCGCTCTACCAAATGAGCTACTCCCGCAGGACGCTTTGAAAAAATTTCTGGTGCGGGCGAAGAGACTTGAACTCATACGCCTTTACGGCACCAGAACCTAAATCTGGCGCGTCTGCCAATTCCGCCACACCCGCACGCTTTCGGGAGACCGCCGCTGAAAAAAAATGGTGACCCGTCGGAGACTCGAACTCCGGACACCCTGATTAAAAGTCAGGTGCTCTACCAGCTGAGCTAACGGGTCACAAAGGAAAAATGGCTGGGGTGGCAGGATTTGAACCTACGAATGCCAGAGTCAAAGTCTGGTGCCTTACCGCTTGGCTACACCCCACAGTCGCAAATCCTGAAAAAAGGTGGGGTGAGTAGTGGGATTCGAACCCACGACCTCCTGGGCCACAACCAGGCACTCTAACCAACTGAGCTATACCCACCATGATGCGAAAAGCAGGATTTTGCCGCTTTTCAAACAGAGAACTTGCCCGGCACCCACAGGCATTTTCAGGCGCCGGGGTGCCGTGCAGCTTGGCGCGCCTGCAGGGATTCGAACCCGGGACCTACGGCTTAGAAGGCCGTTGCTCTATCCAGCTGAGCTACAGGCGCAAATAGGCGAGTTCCGAGACAATATTATAGCGGCGCGGGGCGGTCGTGTCAATGCAAATTGAAAAAGAATCCGCGCCCGATTCCCCCGCCGCCGTAAAACCCGCCGGGTTCAGGCGTTTTTGCCGCAGCAATTTTTATACTTTTTTCCGCTGCCGCACGGGCAGGGGTCGTTCCGGCCGACGCGCGCGCCTTCATGCACGTATACGCCGCTCATGCGGTATGCTTTTGTAAGCTCGCGACGCCTGTCCTCGGAAAGCAGGCCGTCCCACTCCGGCAGTTCGTACAGCCAGGTCGCTTTTGCCTTGTGCATGTTGTAATAGAGCTTTTCAAAATCGATCTCCAGCGCAAGCTGCGTGTCGGCTTCCAGCTTTTCGAGGTCGACCTCGGTTTTGAGACTCGTGTTCACGCCGTCCAGAAATCCCGCGAACTCCGCCTGGGTCATGTTGAAGCGCTCCGCCAGTTCGGCCTCGGTGCCGGAAACGGCGCTCTTCTTGTCCGCAAGGATCGCGCGGTAAGCCTCGGTCTCTTTCGCAAAATACGCGTCCCAGAACGCCTCGTGCTCCGGTTTTGCGCGTTCGGTCTCCACCAGTTGTGTCCATTCTTCGTATGGTTTCATTGTTTTTTCTCCCGTATGTTACTTGCCGCCCGGTTCAAACGCGGTCAGCCGCGCTCGCGCTCGAGCGTCTTTTGAATATCCATGTTCCAAAGCAGCAGCGCGTCCTCGCCCGTGTCGGCATAGTACCGCGGGCGCAGACCCTCCTGCACGAAATCCAGCGACGCATAGAGCCGCTGTGCGGTCGCGTTGGTTTCGCGCACCTCCAGCGTCATCTTCTCCGCGCCGAACTCGATTGCGCGCTCCATCATCGCCAGCAGCAGCCGTCTGCCGCGCCCCTGCCGCCGGTACGGCGCAAGGATGGCGACGTTGGTCAGGTGCGCTTCCTCAAAGAGCACCCACATGCCGCCGTAGCCGACGATCACGCCGTCTTCTTCAACCACGAGATAGTGCGCAACGTCGTTGCGGAACTCCCCGTAAAACGCCATCTTCGACCAGGGCGAGCGGAAGCACGCGCACTCGATTTCGTGCACGCGCGGCACGTCCCGCTTCGTCATCGGGCGGATAATTTCGCCGTTCACGCGCGTTTCTCCTTTTCCCGCCGGGCGCGCATGCGCTCCGCCTGCGAACTGCGCAGGTACACGGGTTCCACGCTCCGCGCCGATTCGCTTTGCAGCGTCAGCGCCGCAAACCCGACCGCGGATGCGCGCGGGTAAACTTTTTTTTCGCCGGCGGCATCTCCTGTGATCCGCGTCCCCTCCGGCAGCCGCCGCAGGAAATCCTCCGTCACCGCGGCACAGGGCTGCACAAGCGTTTCCCCGGCCCGGTACAGCGCGGCATAGGAGTTGCCGTTCCGTGCGTCGATGAGGGCGCAGACGGGCTTTTCGCGCTCGCCGAGCGCGGTATAGAGCGCAAACAGCGCGCTCACCGGCACGACGTTTTTACCGAGCGCGAACGCCATCGCGTTGACGAGGCTCACGCCGATGCGCACGCCCGTAAACGAACCGGGACCGATATCCACGGCGAACAGGTCGATTTGCTCCACGCGCGTGCCGGTTTCTTCCAGCAGGCGGTCGATGAGCGGCACGACGGTCTCCGCGTGCTTCCTTTCGCTCTGCGCTTCCAGCTCTAAAACGAGTTCGCCGTCTCGCAGCAGCGCGGCGGTCGCTACGACCGCGGTCGTATCCAGCGCAAGCAGCGTCATAACGCATCCACCACGCTTTCATATTCTTCGCCGTGCGGGGTAAAGCGCACACTGCGCGCCTCTTCTCCGCTGCCTTCGAGCAGCACGTCCAGCCGGCGCTGCGGCAGCGCGTCCGGCACGCGCTCCGCCCACTCCAGCACGAGCACGGCGTTCTGGCGCAGGTAATCTTCAAACCCGACGGCAAAGAGTTCCTCGCCGTCCGCAAGCCGGTACGCGTCGAAATGCACGAGCGGCGGGTCGGTCCGGTATTCGTGCACGATGGTGAACGTCGGCGAGCGCACGTCCCGCGTGCCGAGGCGCTCTCCCATGCCGCGCACGAGCGCGGTCTTGCCCGCGCCGAGGTCGCCGTAGAGCGCGACGAACGCGGGCGCACAAAGGCTCTCTGCGAGTTTTGCGCCCAGCGCCATCGTCTCCGCTTCGGTTTTGCAAACAATCGTCTTCATGTCCGTTTTTTTGCCGCCTCAGCCGTAGATGCCCTGTTCGAGCAGTTCGCGCGCAAAGTCGCCGAAGCGGTCCTCCGCAATGGCCTGCCGCGCGTCCTCCATGAGCTTGAGCGAAAAATGCAGGTTGTGCAGGCTTAAAAGGTGCGCGCCGAGGATTTCCTTTTCCTTATGCAGATGCCGCAGGTACGCGCGGGTAAAGTTTTTGCAGCAGTAGCACTCGCAGCCCTCTTCCAGCGGCGTAAAGTCGCGCTCGAAACGCGCGTTCTTAATCGAAATCCTGCCGTGCCGGGTCAGCGCCATGCCGTTTCGTCCCGCGCGCGTCTGCAGCACGCAGTCGAACATGTCGATCCCGCGCAGCACGCCTTCGAGCAGGCAGTCCGGGCTGCCGACGCCCATGAGGTAGCGCGGTTTGTTTTCCGGCATATAGGGCATCATGGTTTCGAGCATTTCGTACATCACGTGCTTTGGCTCGCCGACGCTCAGCCCGCCGATGCCGTAGCCGGGAAAGTCCATGTCCGAAAGCGTCTTTGCGCTGTGGATGCGCAAATCGGGGAACATGCCGCCCTGCACGATGCCGAAGAGCGCCTGATCGCCCCTTGTATGCGCTTCCTTGCAGCGCTTTGCCCAGCGGTGCGTGCGCTCCATGGCGGCGATGGTATACGCCTTGTCGGAGGGGAACGGCGCGCATTCGTCGAAACACATGGCGATATCTGCGCCGAGCGCCTGCTCGATCTCCATGACGGACTCCGGCGTAAAAAAGTGCTTGCTGCCGTCGATGTGCGAGCGGAACAGCACGCCGTCCTCTTTGATATCGTTGATCTTTGCCAGCGAAAACACCTGAAACCCGCCGCTGTCGGTGAGGATCGGGCGTTCCCAGCGCATGAATTCGTGCAGCCCGCCCGCTTCCTCGACCAGTTTGTGGCCGGGACGCAGGTACAGATGGTACGTGTTGGCGAGGATGATGTTCGCGCCGACGTCCCGCAGGTCGCGCGGGGTCATCGCCTTGACGGTCGCCTGCGTGCCGACGGGCATATAGCAGGGCGTCTGGATATCCCCGTGCGGCGTATGCAGCACGCCGAGCCGCGCGCCGCTCTGCGCGCAGGTATGGATCAGTTCGTATGTAAATGGCGCGTGTTCCGCCTGTTGCATGCGCAGTTCTCGCCCTTCCTTATTAATTAATCATTACGTATCGTGCCGCAGGCATCCTTCAGAGGATGAGCATCGCGTCGCCGAAACTAAAAAAGCGATAGCGCTCGCTGATCGCGTGTTCATAGCAGCGCAGCGCCTCCTCGCGGCCCATAAACGCCGAAACGAGCATCAACAGCGTCGATTCCGGCAGGTGAAAGTTCGTAATCAGCGCGTCCACGGCCTTAAAGCGGTATCCGGGCGTGATGTAGATGCCCGTCCAGTCCGAACCGGGCAGCACCGTGCCGTCCTCTGCCGAAACACTTTCGAGCGTGCGGGTGCTGGTCGTGCCGACGGCGATGATGCGGCCGCCGTTCCGCCGTGCGCGGTTGATGCGTTCCGCCGCGTCGGCGCTCACCTCGTAGTACTCGCGGTGCATCACGTGGTCTTCGATGTTTTCCTCCGAAACCGGGCGGAACGTACCGAGGCCGACATGCAGCAGCACGTCCACAACGTCCGTGCCGCTTTCGCGGATTTCGCCGAGCAGTTCCTTTGTAAAGTGCAGTCCGGCGGTCGGCGCGGCGGCGGAGCCGCTGACCTCCGCATAAACCGTTTGATAGCGGGTTTTGTCCTCCAGCTTTTCGGTGATGTACGGCGGCAGCGGCGTTTGCCCCGCGCGGTCGAGCACTTCCTCGAACACGCCGTCGTAAATCAGTTCAACGAGCTTACCGCCCTCGGCGGACGTGTCCGCGAGCACGCGGACGTTCAGTTCGTCCGAAACCGTATATTCCCGGCCCGGCTTTGCGCGGCGCGCCGGGCGCGCGAGGCATTCCCAGGTTTTTTTGCCGGTGCGTTTGAGCAGCAAGAACTCCATCGTGCCGCCGGTGTCCGAACGCTTTCCAAAGAGCCTTGCGGGGATGACGCGCGTGTTGTTGCGCACGAGCACGTCCTTTGCGCCGATGTATTCGCCGACGTCGGCGAACACCCGGTCCTCTATCTTTCCGCTCCCGCGGTGGTAGACCAGAAGGCGCGAGGCCGCGCGGTCCGCAATCGGCGTCTGCGCGATAAGCTCCTTTGGCAAATCGTAATAAAAATCGCTTGTGTGCATGGTGTTTTCCCTTTTTCCCGTGCCGTGCGCCGCGCTTTTTTCCGGGCGGGTGCGGCAACCAACGTATTATAACGAAATCGGCGTATATTTGCAAGCGCGCGGGCTTTTGCGCGCCGCTTTACAAACGCCTGAAACGGCGCTTGATATTTTACATGGATTTGATTTTCACCGTATTTGTATCAAATGTGTACCTGTTACGATAACGGCATGAAAATGAAACAAAAAGGAGTTAAAGAAATGATGAAGAAATTACTTGCGATGACCGTCGCCCTGCTCCTGACACTCGGCCTCGCGGCCTGTGCGGGAAAAACCTCCAGCGAAATCGTGGCCGTATCCCGCGAGGACGGCAGCGGAACGCGCGGCGCGTTCATCGAGCTCTTCGGCGTGGAACAGAAGGACGAAAACGGCGATAAAGTGGACTACACGACGCTGGACGCGGAGTTCGTCAACAGCACGTCCGTTGTCATTGAAACCGTCGCCAACAATGAAAACGCGATCGGTTACATCTCGCTCGGTTCCCTCAACGACACCGTAAAGGCGCTCCAGATCGACGGCGCGGACGCGACGGTCGAAAACATCAAGAGCGGCGCTTACACCATCGCCCGCCCGTTCAACATCGCCATCCAGGCGGAAATTTCCGAAGCGGCACAGGCGTTCCTCGACTTCATCCTCAGCGCCGAAGGGCAGGCGGTCGTTGAAGAAAACAACTATATCTCCAGCGTGGACAACGCCGAACCCTACGCGGGCAGCACCGTCTCCGGCAAGGTCGTCGTGGCCGGCAGTTCGTCCGTCACCCCCGTTATGGAGAAGCTGAAGGAAGCGTACGCGCTCGTCAACCCCAACGCGGAAATCGAAATCCAGATGAGCGATTCGAGCACCGGCGTGAACATGGCCATCGACGGCAGCTGCGACCTTGGCATGGCTTCCCGCGAACTCAAGGACAGCGAGCTTGAAAAAGGCGTCGCCCCGACCGTCATCGCGCTCGACGGCATCGCCGTTGTCGTGAACAACGCCAACCCGGTCGACGGGCTGACCACCGATCAGGTGCGCGCCATCTACATGGGCGAGATCACCGACTGGTCGGACCTGCAGTAGCAAAGAGGCTTTCGGAGGAAAGCGAATGCAAAAACGCAACTCTGCCGCCGCCGCGCGCGGCGCGGGCGGAAAAACAAAATTAAGCGAAGGCGCGGCGAGGATCCTGTTTCTCGCCGCCGCCTGTGTCAGTATCCTTGCGGTGCTGCTCATCACGGTGTTCCTGCTGGTCAACGGCGTGCCGGCGATGGCCGAAATCGGCGTGTTCAAGTTTCTGCTCGGCACCACCTGGCGGCCCGGCAACGACATCTACGGCATCCTGCCGATGATCCTCGGCAGCGTCTATGTCACGGCGGGCGCGCTCGTGCTCGGCGTGCCGGTCGGCATCTTCACGGCGGCGTTCCTTTCGCGCTTCGCTTCCAAAAAAATGGTGCGCACGCTGCGCCCCGCCGTCCAGCTGCTCGCGGGGATCCCGTCGGTCGTATACGGTTTTTTCGGGCTGGTGGTGGTCGTGCCGCTCACGACCGGGCGCGGCAGCATGCTCGCCGCGTGCATCATCCTCGGCATCATGATTTTGCCGACGATCATCTCGGTCTCCGAAAGCGCGCTCAACGCGGTCGACCAGAGCTATTATGAAGGCGCGCTGGCGCTTGGAGCCACGCACGAACGCGCGGTGTTCACCGTGCTGCTGCCGGCGGCCAAGTCCGGCGTGCTTGCGGGCGTCGTGCTCGGCGTCGGCCGCGCAATCGGCGAAGCGATGGCGGTCATCATGGTTGCGGGCAACCAGGCGCGCATGCCGGAAGGCCTGCTCAAGGGGATTCGGACGCTGACGACCAACATCGTTATGGAGATGGGCTACTCGGCCGACCTGCACCGCGAGGCGCTGATTGCAACCGCGGTCGTGCTGTTTGTGTTCATCCTTTTGATCAACCTCCTCTTTTCTCTCACCAAAAGGAGGAAAAAGGCATGAAACGTGCAAAAATTTCCGCTTTTATCCTGCGCGCGTGCGTCTATCTCGCCGCGGCGCTCACCGCAGGCGCGCTTTTGTTCATCGTCGGCTACATCCTGATCAAGGGTGTGCCGAACCTGACATGGAGCCTGTTTGCCTGGCGCTATAATTCCGTGAACGTTTCGCTGCTGCCGGCGCTGCTCAACACGGTCCTGATGACCGCGCTTGCGCTCGTCATCTCGGTGCCGCTCGGCGTATTCGCCGCGATCTACCTCGTTGAATACGCGCGGCGCGGCAGCCGCCTTGTGCGCATTGTGCGCATGAACGCCGAAACGCTCTCCGGCATCCCCTCGATCGTCTACGGGCTCTTCGGCATGCTGTTTTTCGTCAACACGCTCAAGCTCGGCCTTTCGATGCTCTCCGGCGCGCTCACGCTCTCCATCATGATCCTGCCGCTGATCCTGCGCACGGCGGAGGAAGCGCTGCTCAGCGTGCCGGACAGCTACCGCGAAGGCAGTTTCGGTCTCGGCGCGGGGCGGCTTAGGACCGTGTTCCGCGTGGTCCTGCCGGGCGCGGTGCCGGGCATCCTCGCGGGGGTCATCCTCGGCGTTGGCCGCATCGTCGGCGAAACGGCGGCGCTGCTCTACACCGCGGGCACGTCCTCCGAAACCGTCTCCGGCCTGTTCGACTCGGCGCGCACGCTCTCCGTGCATATGTACGCGCTCTCGCAGGAAGGGCTGTATCTCGACCAGACATACGCCACCGCCGTCGTGCTGCTTTTGATCGTCATTCTGATCAACGCGGCTTCCGGCGCGCTGGCCAAGAGAGTAGGTAAAAGATCATGAACAAGTTCGATATTTCAAATCTCGACCTGTACTACGGGCAGCTGCACGCCCTTAAAAACGTGCGCCTCGAAATCCCCGCGCAGAAGATCACCGCGTTCATCGGCCCTTCCGGCTGCGGCAAAAGCACGCTGCTGCGCACGCTTAACCGCATGAACGACCTCGTCGAAGGCTGCGTGATCACCGGCGACGTGCTGCTCGACGGGCAGAACATCTACGGCGGCGGGCTGGACGTCAACCGCCTGCGCAAAAACGTCGGCATGGTGTTTCAAAAGCCGAACCCCTTCCCCATGAGCGTGTACGACAACGTCGCCTACGGTCCGCGCACCCACGGCGTGCGCGGCAAAGCGAAGCTCGACGACGTTGTGGAGCGCTCGTTGCGCGACGCGGCCATCTGGGACGAACTCAAGGACCGGCTCAAAAAGGACGCGCTCGGCCTCTCCGGCGGGCAGCAGCAGCGCCTCTGCATCGCGCGGGCGCTGGCGGTCGAACCGGAGGTGCTGCTCATGGACGAGCCGACCAGTGCGCTCGACCCGATTTCCACGAGCCGGATCGAGGACCTCTGCGTGACGCTGCGCGAAAAGTATACTATAATTATCGTAACGCACAACATGCAGCAGGCGGCGCGCATATCCGACAACACGGCCTTCTTCCTGCTCGGCGAGGTCATCGAATACGGGCCGACGGAACGGCTCTTCAGCGTCCCGAAAGATAAACGGACGGAAGATTACATCACAGGGAGGTTCGGTTAATGCGAATCACGTTTGAAGAGCAGCTGCGCCTGCTCAATAAGGAACTGCTCGAAATGGGCGCGCTCATCGAGCACGCAATCCAGGCCGCGAGCGAAGCGCTGGTCTGCCAGGACACGGAGGCCGCGAACAACGCCATCGCCTTCGACCGCGAAGTCGACCAGAAGGAACGCGAAATCGAAACGCTCTGCTTAAAGCTGCTGCTGCAGCAGCAGCCCGTCGCGCGCGATTTGCGGCTCATCTCCGCGGCGCTCAAGATGATCACGGACATGGAGCGCATCGGCGACCAGGCGTCCGACATCTCCGGCATCGTCATCTATCTGGCCGGAAAGCCGTATATCAAGTCGCTCGAGCACCTGCCGCTGATGGCGGAGGCGGCTATCCGCATGGTGAGCGGCAGCATCGACGCGTTTATTAAAAAAGACCTTGCGCTCGCGCGCAGCGTCATCGCTATGGACGACGTAATCGACGATCTGTTCGACACGATCAAGGGCGAGCTTATCGATCTGATCCAAAAGGACGCGGCCAACGGCGAACAGGCGGTCGACCTCATCATGATCGCCAAATATTTCGAGCGCATCGGCGACCATGCGCAAAACATCGCCGAGTGGGCGGAGTTTGCCATCACGGGCGTGCACAAGGGGTCCGAGCTTTGAAAAACGCCGGGAAAACGAAAGGAACTGTCATATGATTTATTACGTAGAGGACGACGCGAACATCCGCGAGCTGGTCGTCTACACGCTCAACCAGACGGGACTGGAGGCGAAGGGGTTCCCGGACTCCGCCGCGTTTTTTACCGCGCTGCACGAGCAAAAGCCCACCATGGCGCTGCTGGACATCATGCTCCCCGGCGAGGACGGGCTGACGGTGCTTAAAAAACTGCGCGCCTCCTCGGCCACGGCGGATCTGCCCGTCATCATGATCACCGCAAAAGGCGCGGAATACGACAAGGTCACGGGCCTCGACCTCGGCGCGGACGACTATATTGCAAAGCCGTTCGGCATGGCGGAGCTGGTCGCGCGCGTCAAGGCGCTGCTGCGGCGCAGCGGTTCCAGCGCGGACGCGGAGCGGCTGGAACGCGGCGAACTGACGGTCAACGTAAAGAAGCACACCGTCACCGTCGAGGGGAAGGCCGTTACGCTCACCTTCAAGGAGTTTTCGCTGCTTGCCTGCCTCATGGAAAACGAGGGCCGCGCGTTCACGCGCGAGCAGCTGCTCGAATCCGTCTGGGGGTACGACTACGAGGGCGGCACGCGCACCGTGGACGTACATATCCAGACGCTGCGCACCAAGCTCGGCGTCAGCGGCAAGCGCATCGAGACCATCCGCGGCGTCGGCTACCGCTTTGGGGAGTGAACCCCATGACGCGCCGCAAAAGAAAGACCGGCTGTTTCCCGCGCCGGAGGTATCCGACATGAAACTGAAAAAACGAATCTTCCGAAACATACTGCTCGCGTCGCTGATTGCGGCGTTCCTCATGGGCGGCACGGTGCTCGTTGCGCAGTACCGCGTGTTTGAGGAGCGCGTCTTCGGCGAGCTGGAAGCCGAATGCGGTTACGTCGCCGCGGGGCTTGAGCAGGCCGCCGACGAGCAGGCGTATCTTGCCAGCCTCTCCTCCGCGTCCGGCCGCATCACGCTGATCGCCGCCGACGGCACGGTCGAGTTCGACTCCGCGAGCGACCCGGCGGACATGGACAACCATTCCACCCGGCCGGAGGTGGTCTCCGCGCTGGAAACGGGCGAAGGCACGAGCGCGCGCTATTCGGACACGCAGCTCACCGCCAATTTTTATTTTGCAAAACTCCTTGCCGACGGGCGCGTGCTGCGCACCGCAACGTCGCAGAAGAGCGTGCTCGGGCTGGTCGGCTCGTTCCTGCCGGTCATGCTGATGGTGCTGCTTCTGGTGCTGATCGTGAGCGTATTCTTCTCCCGCTATGCGGCAAAGACGATCATTGCGCCGATCAACGCGCTCGATCTGACCATCCCGCTCGGCAACGTCACTTACGACGAGCTTGCGCCGCTTCTGACCAAGATGGAGCGCCAGCGCCGGGAAATCGCCGCGCGCATGCTCGCGCTCTCCGAAAAGCAGCGGGAGTTCACCGCCGTGACCGAGAACATGCGCGAAGGGCTGATCCTGCTGGACGCGGACGAATGCATGCTCACCATCAACTCCAGCGCGGCGCAGACCTTCGGCGTGGACGCGCAGACGGTCTCCGGAAAGCACTATCTCATGCTCAACCGCAGCTACGCGCTCCAGCAGGCGCTGGAAGCCGCCAAAAAGAGCGGCGCGGGCGAATCCACGCTGATTAAGGGCGCGAACACCTATCAGGTGCTTGCAAGCACCGTCCCGAGCGGGGACAAGCACGCGGGCACGGTCGTGCTGATTCTGGACGTTACGGACAAGGTCGCCGCCGAAGCCATGCGGCGCGAGTTTTCCGCCAACGTTTCGCACGAGCTCAAAACGCCGCTGACCTCGATTTCCGGCTATGCCGAAATCATGAAGGACGGCGTGGCCAAGCCGGAGGACACGCGGCGCTTCGCGGCGAAGATCTTCGACGAGGCGGGACAGCTCATGTCGCTCATCGACGACATTATCCGCCTTTCGCAGCTGGACGAAGCCGCCTCTCTGCCGGAAAAGACCGACGTGGATCTCAAGGCGATCTGCGAGGACGTCTGCCGCAGGCTCCAGCCGCAGGCGCAGAGCGCAGGCGTCGCGCTGTTCGTGCTCTGCGAGCCGGTCACGGTGCGCGGCATTCCGAAAATTCTCGAAGAGATCGTGCAGAACCTCGTTGACAACGCGATCAAATACAACCGCAAAAACGGCACCGTCACCCTCACGCTCAAAAACCTGGAAAGCGGCGCGGAGCTGCGCGTCGCCGACACGGGCATCGGCATCCCGGAGGAGCACCTTTCGCGCGTGTTCGAGCGCTTCTACCGCGTGGACCGCAGCCGCAGCAAGCAGATCGGCGGCACGGGCCTCGGCCTCTCGATTGTGAAGCACTCCGCCGAAACGCACGGCGCGAAGGTATACCTCGAAAGCAAGCTCGGCGAAGGCACGACGATCTCGGTCGTTTTCCCGCCCGCCGGAGCGGACGAAGCGAAATAAGTGTCCTTTCAAAAAGCGCAGAGCCGGTTTCCCGGCGGTTCAAAGGGCCCCTTTTGAGGGGCTCTTTGCGTCCGTCAAAAAACCAGTTTTTTGACAGGATAACCGCTCATACCGGGCGATCGTACTGCGCCGGATAAACCGGCGCAGCCGGGAAAAGCGGGTTAAAGGCGGCGGCACATAACACCCTAAGGATTTTTGGGGGGCAGCCCTGAGAACCCCTTTGGCGGGGCTCTTTTCCCCTGCGGTTTTCGCTTGAGTCCGCCGGATTCGGCGGCGGAGCCGGAGACGGGTTATCCACCGTTTTTATGCAGCGGCGCTGCGTCCGCCGGGCGGTCGGAACGCACCTGTTTTCCATGCTTTTTCCGGCGGTTGCTCCGCACCGGAAACGCATAAGACAGACCGCTATGCACGCACGAAAAAGTCACAATTCCATGGATTGACAAACGCGTAATTTTGCGCTACAACATGCCTGCAAGCTATATGTTTTGGAAAAAGATTTTTAAGCGAAAGCGAAGTGATCGTTTTGGAGAAGCAATCCGAAGACGTGCCCCTCGGGCCAGCGAAGGTCGGCGTCGTTTACAACCTCAAACACGCCGACGCATCCAACAGCGCCGCGCCGGACGCACAGGCGGAGTTCGACAGCATGGACACCGTGCTCGCCATCGAACGCGCCATACGTGCCTGCGGCTGCAGCACCGTTTTAATGGAAGCCGACGAAACGCTTGCCGGACGGCTCGTTTCCGAACGCCCGGACATCGTATTCAATATTGCCGAAGGGGCGGGCGGCCGCAGCCGCGAAGCGCAGGCACCCGCGCTGATGAGCCTGCTCGGCGTGCCCTTTACCGGCTCGGACGAGACGACGCTCTGCATCGCGCTGGACAAAGCGCTCACAAAGCGTCTGCTCGCCACCTATAAAATCCCCACGCCGCGTTACCGCGTTTTTGAAAGAGGCGACGCGGTGCGCGCATCCTCTCTTCGTTTTCCCGTCATCGTAAAACCGAACGCGGAAGGTTCCAGCAAGGGAATCGCGGACGTCTGCATCGCAAAAGACGCGCAGGCGCTCCGTTCGCTTGTCGAAAAAAACCTTTCGCTCTACGGCGGCTCCGTGCTGGCCGAGGAATTCATCCCTGGCAGGGAGTTCACCGTCGGCCTGCTCGGAAACGGGGACGATCTGACGGTGTTCCCGCCGATGGAGATCGTTTACCACCGTTCGCCGATCGACGGATTCAACGTATATAACTACACCGTCAAGCAGCACTATCAAAAATACGTGGAATACCTCTGCCCCGCGCCGCTCTCGCCCGAACTGGAGGCCGAGATGACGCGCCTGAGCAAAAAGGTGTTCCGCTGCCTCGGCTGCCGGGACTTTGCGCGCGTGGACTTCCGCGCGGACGAAGACGGCCGCCTGTACTTCATCGAGGTCAACCCCCTGCCCGGCCTCGCGCCGAACTACAGCGATTTCCCGATGCTCGCGGCATTCTCCGGCGTGCCGTACGAAGCGCTCGTGCAGGGCGTTCTGCGCGCGGGCGCGGCGCGCTGCGGCGTATCCCTCACGAAAGGCGGTGAAGCGGATGGAAGCCAAAGCGAAATGGGACGACTGGAAATGGCAGTATTCCCACCGCATTACGACGGTCGCGCAGCTCGCTAAGCTGCTGCCGCTGAACCAGCAGGAGCAGGAAGATATCGCCTGCTGCCTCAAGGCGTTCCGCATGGCGATTACGCCCTATTATGCGTCGCTGATCGATCCAAACGATCCAAACGACCCGATCCGAAAACAGGCCGTGCCCTCCATCCTCGAAACGCGCGATGACCCGAACGACCTGGAAGACCCGCTCGGCGAAACGGCGGACAGCCCCGTGCCGCACCTCGTACACCGCTATCCCGACCGCGTGCTGCTGCTGGTCACGCTGCAGTGCTCGATGTACTGCCGGCACTGCACGCGCCGCCGCGTGGTCGGCGAAGAGGACCGCGTAATCACGGAAGCCGCGCTGCAAAAGGCCGTTTCCTACATCCGCGCGCATACGGAAATACGGGACGTGCTGATCTCCGGCGGGGACCCGCTCACGATGCGCACGGAAAAGCTGGAGCATATCATTTCGCTGCTGCGGGGAATCGAGCACGTGGAGATCGTCCGCATCGGCACGCGCGTGCCGGTCGTGATGCCCATGCGCATCACCGGCGAACTGACCGGCATGCTCAAAAAATATCACCCGATCTGGATCAACACGCATTTCAACCATCCCAACGAGCTGACGCCGGAAGCGGCGCGCGCCTGCGCGGCCATCGTCGACGCGGGCATCCCGCTTGGCAACCAGACGGTGCTGCTCAAGGGCGTGAACGACGACGCGGAGACCATGAAGCGCCTGCTGCTCGGCCTCGTGAAAATGCGCGTGCGCCCGTATTACCTCTATCAGTGCGATTTGAGCTGCGGTATCGGGCATTTCCGCACGCGCGTGGAGGTCGGCGTGGACATCATGCACAAACTTACCGGGAACATCTCCGGCTACGCGCTGCCGAAGTTCGTCATCGACGCGCCGGGCGGCGGTGGAAAAATCCCGGTCGGACACGATTATGTGATCAGCCGGGACGATCGGGAAGTCGTGCTTGAAAACTACAAGGGCCTGCGCTACCGCTATCCGCAGCCGCAGCCCGGCAAGTGACTGCACCCACGAAACATAAAAAACAGCCTTTCGGCTGTTTTTTTTTGCGTAACGAAAACCGGAACCGCCGTACACGCCGACGGTTTTGATGGATTTCAACTTTAATCATTCAGCTTCGCAATCCGAATTGGGATTGTTAAGGGCCGCGGCCCTTAACCCGTTTTTCCGGCTGTGCCGGTTCATCCGGCAGAACGGATCGCCCGTTTCGGGCGGTTTATTTGTGTTCTTTGCCGCCCGCGAGTCCGAAGGGCGAGAGGCAAAGAACGTTTACCCGTCAAAAACCCAATTTGGGGCGCCCTTAAACAGCCTTTCGGCCGTTTTTTGCGCAACCAAAACCGGAACCGCCGCGGACGGACGATTTGACCCCTGCATGCAGGTTTTTCGTTTTGATTGAAACGTAAAAAAAGTTGTTTTAAAATTCGATCTGCGTTATTTCTTTTCCGGTTCTTCCTGCGGCGCTTCGCATTCCGGCGCGCCGTATCTGCGCTTTCTGGCCGCGCGGTCCTGCGCGTCCAGCGCGACGCCCATCGCAAGCCCGATTGAAAGGCCGATGGAGAGCCCCATGCCGACGTTGTCGAACGCGCTCAGGCCCAGCGAAACCCCGATGCTCAGGCCAAGGCACATCAAAATCGCCATCCAGGAAGTCGCGGGTTTTTCCTTCTCCCAGAGCGTCTGCCCCGCTTCCAGCGCGACGTTTTCCGGCGGCTGTTCCAGCTTTTTGTAGCCGCTTTTTTCGAGCACGCGCTCGGAGGCGGCGTTGCCTTCGTCCGTAATCGCGCGCACATAGTACGCCGAGCCCTGGGAAAACGCCCAGTCGGTCATCGCGTCGACGGCCTCCTTTGCGTATCCCTTGTGGCGGTGCGCTTCCAGCACGCCGTAGCCGATTTCCGCCGTCAGATCGTCCGGCGGGCCCTTAAAGCAAAGGTCGCCGACCATTTCGCCGGTCTCTTTGAGCGAAATTTTCCATGCGGCGTACCATTCCGCCTGCTCCGGGTCTTTTTTCGCGCCGTCGCGCATCTGCGTATAGGCGGCCTTGAGGTGCGCGTCCCGCTCCACTTCGATCATCTCGTCCATTTCGGGGATTTCCATCTGGACGATCCGCAGCCGCTTGGTCGGCACTTCTCTTTCCTTCTGCGCTTTTTCTTTCTTCATGCCTGCCCCGTTTCCCGTCGGTCAAACCCGGCGATATATGCTCTGCGTTCCCGGTCGTTTCGGACGGTCACCGTCTTGTCCGGGTAGCGTATTGCCAGATTCCGGTAGCCGCGCACGCGTTCGCGCGTTCTGCCCTTATACAAAATCCACCATGCAAATTCCCATGTCATGCGCTCGATGCAGCCGTCCGCCGCGCTCTCCCGCGTTTTACCGTGGAACGAAGCATATCGCTTCAGCGCGCGAAAGAGGCACAAAAGCCGCGGATAGTTCATCCATACGATTTCGTCCGCCTGCTCCATACGCTCGGCGTGCAGCAGCGCGCGGTAGTTTCCGTCAATGACCCAGTTGGGGGTTTCAAGTTCCCGCCGCACGCGTTCGCGCGCTTCGTCCCGGTCTCGTTCCTGCCAGTCCGGCAGAAAATTCACCGTGTCCAGATAGAGCGGCGCGCAGCCGATTTTTCCGGCCAGCTGTTTTGCCAGCGTGGACTTGCCGGAGCCGCTGTAGCCTACGATGGCGATCTTCATTCCGCCGCGCCTCCCTCCTTTTTGTCCGAAACGCCGTCGGTCTCCGGCAGAGCGACAGCCGAAAAGGCCCGGCTTTTCTGCGGGTGCTTTATTCTAAATAAGCCCATAGGATTGTTAAGGGCCGCAGCCCTTAACCCATACATTCCGGCTGCATCGGTTCACCCGATGCAACGGATCGCCCTGTCAAGGGCGTTTTCCCTGTGCGTTTTGCCGCCCGCGAGTCTGAAGGACGAGAGGCAAAACGTGGTTGCCCCGTCAAAAAATATATTTTTTGACGGAATATGCTTATTCGAGGAAGTCCTTTAGCCGCTTGCTGCGGCTCGGGTGGCGGAGCTTGCGCAGCGCCTTTGCTTCGATCTGGCGGATGCGCTCCCTCGTTACGTTGAACTCTTTGCCGACCTCTTCGAGCGTGCGCGCCTTGCCGTCGTCCAGGCCGTAGCGCAGGCGGAGCACCTTTGCTTCGCGCGGGGTGAGCGAATCGAGCACGTCCATGAGCTGCTCTTTGAGCAGCGTCACCGCGACGGCTTCCGCGGGCGCGGGCGCGTCGTCGTCCGGAATGAAGTCGCCGAGGTGGGAGTCGTCCTCCTCGCCGATCGGCGTTTCCAGCGAGACCGGTTCCTGCGCGATCTTGATGATCTCGCGCACTTTTTCTTCGGTGATGCCCATTTCCTTGGCGATCTCGTCCGGGCGCGGGTCGCGGCCGTATTCCTGCACGAGCTGGCGGTTCACGCGGATGAGCTTGTTGATGGTCTCCACCATGTGCACGGGGATACGGATGGTGCGCGCCTGGTCCGCGATTGCGCGGGTAATCGCCTGGCGGATCCACCAGGTCGCATAGGTGGAGAACTTGTAGCCTTTTTTATAGTCGAACTTTTCAACGGCCTTGATCAGGCCGAGGTTGCCTTCCTGAATCAGGTCCAAAAAGAGCATTCCGCGCCCGACGTACCGCTTGGCGATGGAGACGACCAGCCGCAGGTTCGCCTCGGCGAGCTCGTGCTTGGCGTCCTCGTCGCCCTCGGCCATGCGCTGGGCGATTTCGACCTCTTCCGCAGCGGTGAGCAGCGGCACCTTGCCGATCTCCTTGAGGTACATGCGCACCGGGTCGTCGATGTTGACGCCCTCGACCGCGGCCAGCTTAGTCGTGATTTCGGCGATCTCCTTATTGATGTCCTCGGGGAGCTCGACTTCCTCCACCACGTCGATATTGAGCTCCTCGATGCGGTCGTAAATCTTTTCGACCTGCTCCTGGTCGAGTTCGAGCTCCTCCAGCGCGTCCATGATCTGCTTGTAGGTCAGAACGCCCTTTGATTTGCCCAGTTCGAAGAGCTCGTTGATTTTCTGCGTGCGGTTCGCCGCTTTCGCGTCCAAGGTCTTCACTCCTTTCGTCCGATCCTCCGCATACGGAGGTTCAGTTCCTGCATTTCGCGTAATTTTACGGTCTTCTGTTCCGCCGGCAGCGCCGGGTCGGCCAGCTGACGCTTGATTTCCTCTATTTCCAGCGCGATGTCGCACCGCTCGATGCGGCAGAGACAGTCCCGCGCGGCTTTTTCCGGGTCTTCGCAGTCCATTTCGTCCCGGAGCGCCGCGCTCACGCGCTCCGCGGTCGGCTTGTCCAGCCCCGCGATCAGAAGCGGAAGGTTCGGCGTTTGGCCGCTTGCATACGCCTGCGCGACCGCCTCCGCAAACGCGCGCGTGTCCGCGTCCGAAAACGGCTTTTCACAGCCGCACTCCGAGACCAGCTGCGCCGCGCCCGCCGAGCGGAGCATCATGCACATCAGCGTGGACTCCGCGCGCGCCCGTTCGCCGTTGTCCGGCGCGGCGCGCCTGCCCGCCTGCGGCCGTTTCGCCGTGCCCGCGGACGGCGGCGGATCCGCGCCGCGCGTGTTCGCGCCCTGCGCCTTGAGCGTTTCCACCGCATAGCCGGTCTTTTTGGAAAGCTGTTTATAGTAGCGCTCCCGCTCCACAGGGGTCAGTCCCGCGATAAAGCGGCAGGCCGCCATTGCGTAGCGCTCGCGCCCGTTCTCCTTTTCCAGGTCGTAATCGCGCGCCATGCTCTCCAGCTTGAAGGCGTTGAGCGAAAGCGCCTCGTCCTTGAGCGCGTCGAACGCTTCCTTGCCGCTCTGGCGCACAAACTCGTCCGGGTCGCGTCCGCCGGGGAAAACGATTACGCGGACGCTCAGTCCTTCGTTCGAAAGGATGTCCAGCCCGCGGATGGTCGCGTTCTGACCTGCCGCGTCGCCGTCGTAGGCGATGTATACGGTGCTTACGTAGCGTTTGAGCAATCTTGCCTGCTGAATGGTCAGCGCCGTTCCCAGGCTCGCTACGGCGTTGGTAACGCCCGCCTCGTAGAGGCCGATCACGTCGGTATAGCCTTCCACGACGATCAGATCGCTGAGTTTCCCGCCTTTTTGCAGATGCAGGCCGTAGAGGTTGTTGCGCTTGTTGTAGAGCGGCGTGTCGCCGGTGTTGATATACTTGGGCTTGTCCTCGCTGTTGAGCACGCGCGCACCGAAGCCGATCACGCGGCCGCTCGCGGAGAGGATCGGGAAGATCAGCCTGCCGCGGTATGCGTCGTAGGTGCGCTCCGTGCCCGCTTTCTGCACAAGCAGTCCGGCGCTCACAAGCTCCTCCGGCTGAAAGCCCTTTTCGCCGAGATAGTTCTTCAGCGCGTCCCATTCGTTTGGCGCATAGCCGATGCCGAACCTGCGCACGGACTCGCTTGTGATGCCGCGCTGGCGCAGGTATGCGCGGCCCGGCCCGCCGTTTTCGCCGAGCAGGGTTTCCATATAGAAGCGCGCGGCCTGCCGGCATGCGTCCGAAAGGTGCTCCCGTCTTGCGCGCTCGCGGCGCATATTTTCGTCGTCCACCTCGTTCGGCATGGCCATGCCGGCGCGGTTTGCGAGGAACTCCACCGCCTCCTGAAAGGCGAGATGTTCCACGTCCATGATGAACTGGATCACCGTGCCGCCGATATGACAGCCGAAGCAGTAGTAAAGCTGTTTGTCCGGCGAAACGGAAAACGAAGGCGTTTTCTCGCCGTGCACGGGGCAAAGTCCCCAGAGCCGCCTGCCTTTCGGCTTGAGCTCGACATAGGAGGACACGACGGACACGATATCGTTTTTTGCAATCAGCTCGGCAAGCCAGCTGTCCGGATAAGCCATCCGTCCCGTCCTTTCCCGCGCAAATGCGAACGCCGCCGGAAATACGAAACCCGGGTCCCGGCGGGCCGCCATCCCATTTTGTGCGCGTTTTTTCGTGCCGCAGCGCGCGGCGCATTGCCACCGTCTCCGCCCGATTTGCATAAACGGTTTTTTTATTCGACTTGTATATGTTCGACCTTCACGCCCGGTTTCCTGCCGGGTTTTCGTAATTTTCCTGTAAATTCACGATTCAGCCGCCGGAATTGATCTGCACGCCGCCGATCTCCATCCAGGATTTCGGCACAAACAGCCGCACATATTCGCGTATTGCGTAGTTGTCCGTCATGCCCGCAATGTAGTCCGCAACGGCGCGTTCCTCCCCGTCCTCGGGGATATATTTGCGGTATTCGTCCGCAAGCTCCCCGGTATGCGCGAGGTAATATGCAAACAGTTCGCGCAGGACGCGCTTTGCGCGCTCCTCCTCGCCCTTGGCGACCGGGTTTTTATAGACGTTTTCAAACATAAAGTCCCGCAGCGCGTCAAACTGCCCGTAGATATGCGGGGACATCCCGATCTGCGGCTTGCCGAAGCTCTGCTCCACAACGTCGAGTATCATTGTGTTGATGCGCTTGCGGTGGCTGTCTCCAAGCACCGCCACGCAGGCGCGCGGCAGATCGCTTTCTTTGAGCACCCCGGCACGGATCGCGTCGTCGATGTCATGGTTGATATACGCGATGCGGTCGGCCAGCGAAACGACGCAGCCCTCCAGCGTGCAGGGTTTGCCGCTGCGCTTGTGGTTGAGAATACCGTCGCGCACCTCATAGGTCAGGTTCAGTCCCGCTCCGTCGTTTTCAAGTTTTTCCACGACGCGCAGGCTCTGCACGTTGTGTTCGAACCCGCCGGGCAGGATTTCACCGAGCACGTCCTCGCCGGAGTGCCCGAACGGCGTGTGCCCGAGATCGTGTCCCATGGCGATGGCCTCGGTCAGGTCCTCGTTGAGCCGCAGCGCGCGGGAGATCGTCCGCGCGATCTGCGAAACTTCCAGCGTGTGCGTCAGCCGCGTTCGGTAGTGGTCGCCCTGCGGAGAGAGGAACACCTGTGTTTTGTGCTTGAGCCGCCGGAAGGATTTGCAGTGGACGATGCGGTCCCGGTCGCGCGAAAAATCCGTGCGCAGCGGGCAGGGTTCAACATAAACTTCGCGCCCGCGCGAGTTCTGCGGGAGCGTCGCATAGGGCGAGAGCGTCTCCGCCTGGAGCCGTTCATAGTAGACGCGCGGCGTTTCGGTTGCCATTTTTCTGCATCCTCCGTTCTATCGGTACTTATTCGCCGTTTCGCTGCAATTTCCTTGTTTTGCGGCGCAAAACGCACAGAATTTTCGTGTTTGCGTGCAAAAACCCCCAAAACGGCAAAAAACCGCCCGCGTTAAGCGGGCGGCCGTGCGTTTTTCGTTTTGGGAACCGCGGCGGTTATTCGTCCTCGCCGCCTTCTTCGTCCTCTTCCCCGCAGCAGGGGATATCGAACTCGATGACCTCGTTGCAGAACGGGCAGATCAGCCCGTCGTCGCTGTCGATCATGTCCTCGTCGAAATAGACGGTTTCGCCGCAATGCGGGCATTCGACTTCGATGAAATCGTCCGCGTCTTCGTCCCCGTCGTAATCGAACGCATCTTCAAGCTCGTCCAGTTCGTCGTAGATGCCGTCCACGCAGTCCGAAAGGTCTTCGAGCGTTTCGTCCTGCTCTTCGAGCGCTTCGGCGATTGCGCCGAGCGTGTCGATCACGCCGCGCAGCACCTTATCCGTTCCCTCGTCCTTGAGGGACAGGCCGTCCGCCAGGCCGTCCAGGTATGCAACTTTTTCAGAGATATAGCTCATTTTGGTTACTCCCCCTCTTTCCGCCCGTGGCCGGACGGTTGATGTCCGGTTTGTCAGACGCGTTCCATATATTCGCCGGTGCGTGTGTCCACGCGGATTTTGTCGCCTTCGTTGACGAACAGCGGCACGTTGAGCGTGTAGCCGGTTTCCAGCGTCGCGGGCTTGGTCGTGCCCGTCGCGGTGTCGCCGCGCACGCCGGGGTCGGACTGCGTGATGGTCAGTTCAACGAAGTTCGGCGCCTCGACGGAGAACGGCTGCTCCTTGAAGAAGCGCACTTTCACGCTCTGGTTCTCAACGATAAAGTTGATGGCTTCCTCCACCTGATCGTGGTTGAGCGGAATCTGCTCGTAGGTTTCCACGTCCATAAAGTAGTACAGCCCGCCGTCTTCGTAGAGGTACTGCATTTCCTTGGTTTCGATATGCGCGGGGGGATACTTGTCCGTGGGGCTGAAGGTGCGTTCGAGCACCGCGCCGGTCATCACGTTTTTGAGGCGAGTACGCACAAAGGCCGCGCCTTTGCCGGGTTTCACATGCTGGAAGTCCGCGATCGCCCAGACCTGCCCGTCAATCTCCACGGTCATGCCTTTTCTGAATTCGCCTGCACTGATCATATTTCTGATTCCTCCGTTAAATCGTTCGATTCGTATCGACGTTTGCTGTTTTTATCCGTCAGCGTTTCCGCTGAAAAATGTTTTTTATGCCCGCGCTCAGATTTCCACAAGCGCTTTGGGTGAGGACACGAGGTTGATATGCCCCGTTTCGGTGACCACGCAGCAGTCCTCGATGCGCACGCCGCACAGCCCTTCGACATAAATGCCGGGCTCGACGGTGATGGTCATGCCCGCCGTGAGCGTGTCCGTGCTGCTCATGGCCGCGCGCGGCGGCTCGTGGATTTCCAGCCCGAAGCCGTGCCCGAGCCCGTGCCCGAAGGCTTCGCCGTAGCCGAAACTTGCAATATAGTCCCGCGCGGCGGCGTCCAGCGCCTTGCCGGAAATGCCGCCTTGGAGCACGTCCAGCGCTTTTTGCTGCGCGTCCCTGACGATCTGATAAATCTTTTTGGGCTCCTCCGCGACTTTTCCCACGCCGAACGTGCGCGTCATATCGGAATGATACCCGCCGCACATGCAGCCGAAGTCCACGACGACCAGATCGCCGTTCTGCAGTTTCCTGCTCCCCGGCACCGCATGGCACATCGCTCCGTTCGGTCCGCCGGCGACGATCGGGTCGAACGACGGCCCTTCGCTGCCGAATTTGGCGCAGACGTAGAGCAGTTCCGCCGTGGCTTCCAGCTCGGTCATGCCCGGGCGCACGCGCTCCAGAAAAGCGGCGTACGACTCGTCGGCCATCTTCTGCGCTTTTTGCAGCAGGTCGATTTCCTCCGCGGACTTATACAGCCGCGGCAGGCAGATCGTCTCGCCGAACGGCGTCCATTCGACGGGGAACGCCTGATACGCGGCGAACGCGCCGACGCTCAGCGCGTCCTGCTCGAACCCGCAGCGTTTACAGCCGTCCTGCTCGAGGAAGCCGCGGATTGCGGGAAGCTGTTCGGCATAGGTCGTCTCCAGCACCTCCGCGCAGCCTTTGGTCTGCGCTTTTGCCTGAATGGTGTAGCGAAAATCGGTGACGAGATACGCTTTTTTATGCGTTACGAGAAAAATTGCATCCGGGCTGGTGAACCCGGAATAATAGCGGATATTGACGCCGCTGGTGATCAGCGCCGCGTCAAGGCCGCTTTTGCGCAGATTTGCGCGCAGTGTTTCCAATCTCTGTTTCATACGGAGTAATTCTACCACAGTTGTCCGCGCGGTTCAACAGGATTTGACTGCGCTTTGCAAGCCGCCGCCGCAGACGGGCTAAACGAAGCTCCGGCGTTTTGCCGCCGGAGCCGTATGCTTCTTTAAAATACGGTTTATCCCCAATACTGCTGATACTTCTGCACGTTGGCCTGGTGCTCTTCATAGGTCTTGGCAAACACCAACTCGCTGGTTTCCGCCGGGTTCTGGTTGCAGAAGTAGAGGTAGCCTTCCTCCAGGAAGTCCTCGTTGGGGTAGAGCGCCGCCTCGATGGCCGTCTTGCCGGGGTTGCAGACCGGGCCGAGCGGCAGGCCGTCGTATTTGTAGGTGTTGTAGAGCGAGTCCGTGGAACGCTCCGCCTCGGTGAATGTGTATTTGGTGACGCCGAGCACATAGGACAGGCTCGCGCAGCTCTGCAGCTGCATGTCCTGCGAAAGCCGGTTATGGAACACCGCGGAAACTTTGGCGAAGTCGTCCGGCGCCTGCGCCTCGCGCTCGATGAGCGAAGCGAGCGTCACGACCTGGTCCATCGTCATGCCGAGCTGCTCGGCGCGGGTGAGATACTCGTCCGAAAACACCTCGTTGAAGCGGTTGAGCATCTTGATGAGGATGGTGTCCACGCTCGCGTCGGCATACACCTCGTAGGTATCCGGGAAGAGGTAGCCTTCGAGCAGGTAGGTCCGCAGCGCTGCGTTGTCGGTTGCGGCAACGTCGCTGATGAACGCAAAGTTCGTGAACGACTCGCCGGTCTTTGCAACGCCGAGCAGTTCGCTCTCGCTGTCGATCAGCCCTTTTTGAATGAGCACTTCGCCGATGTCCACGACGGTGTAGCCCTCCGGCACGGTGAACGTGACGGTTTCTTTGGGCGCGTTGCCTTCGCAGAGCACCGTGACGATCTGCTTGATGCTCATGTTTTTGCTCAGGGTGTAGGTGCCGGCCTTGAGGCTGTTCGCCTTGCCGACGAAGTCCACGTATACCTTAAACGCCGCGGTGCTGGAGATCAGCCCGTCCTTGAGGTTTCCCTCCTCGTCGTACCCGCACGCGCCGTAAAGGATGCGCGCGATGCTGCTGGCCGAGGACGACGAGGGGATAACGACCTCGATGGGCGTCGCGTCGTCCGAATCGACGGGGCTGATGTATTTTGAGAGCACGTAGTTCACGCTCGCGCGCGCAATGAAAAACACGACCACGATGCTCACGCCAAGCACGGCCGCCGGGCGCACCGCCAGCCACATCCTGTGCAAACGCCGTTTGCGTTTTTGTTTGTACCGTTCCGCTTTCGTACTCATACGCTACAGTATAGCAATCCCCTTTGCCTTGTTCAAGCGCGCTTTTTTTACGGTGCCGCGCCGTTTATCCCTCCAGCGGGCCGAGATCGACGTCCACGGCCTCCGCAAGGATTTTGTACACGTCCCCTAGCATCCGCTTGAGGCGGTATTCCGCCATCAGGTACGCCGAAGCGTCCGCGTCGAACTGCAATAGTTCGCCGATCTTTTTGAGTTTCTGCAGCGCCTCGCCGTCCTGTTTTCCCGCGACGACTTCCGCCTGCGCCTTGATCTGCAGCGTGTTGTACTGCCCGATCAGCGCGCGCGTTGCCGGGTTTTCCATTGCGCGCTCACGCGCTTCGGCGTATTCCGCGTATTCCGCGCTGGAGCGCAGTTCTCCAGCGAGCTGCTTTGCCGTGTCGTAAACCATTCTCCCGTTTGCCCTCCGTCAGATCTCGATCAGGATGGGCACGATCATCGGCGTGCGCTTGGTCTTGCTCCTGAAGAACGACTTCAGCGACGTGCGGATGCCGTTTTTGATGTTCGGGAAATCCCCTTTGTCCGCGCCCTCGAACTTGCGCGCCTCCTTGACGAGGAACGCCTTGGTTTCGGCGATGAGTTCCTCGGAATCGCGCATGTAGATGAACCCGCGCGACACGATCTCCGGCGCGGCGAGCATGCGGCCCGTTTCGCAGTCGATGGTGAGCACCGCGACGACCAGCCCGTCCTGCGAGAGGGTCTTGCGGTCCTTGAGCACGACGCCGTCGATGCCGCCGATGCCGTCCACCATCACGCTGCCGGAGGGGACGCTCTCCTCCTTGCGGCCGCGGCGCGTGGTCAGCTCGATCACGTCCCCGCACTTTGCAACAAAGATGTTCTCCGGGCGGATGTCCATCTCCTCGGCGAGCTTGCGGTGCATGTACAGATGCCGGTATTCGCCGTGCACCGGGATGAAATACTTGGGCTTGACCAGCTCCATCATCAGCCGCAGTTCTTCGCGGCAGGCGTGGCCGGAAACGTGCACGTCCGCCATGCGCTCGTAAACGACCTCCGCGCCTTTTTCGTAGAGCTGGTTGATTACGCGCGCAACTCCGACCTCGTTGCCGGGGATGGCGGAGGCGGAGATGATGACCATGTCGCCTTCGCCGATGTTGAGCCGGTGCGTGGCCGTCGCCATGCGGAACAGCCCGCTCATCGGCTCGCCCTGGCTGCCGGTGGTGATCACGCAGACCTGATCGTCCTTGTACCGCTTGAGCTGGTCGACCTTCACGATGCTTTCCGCGGGAATTTTGAGGTAGCCGAGCTTCATTGCGATCTGCACGACCTGTTCCATGCTGCGCCCCTGAAAGCAGATCACGCGGCCGTGCGCGACGGCATAGTCGGACACCTGCTGGATGCGGTAAACGTTGGACGCGAACGACGCGACGATCACACGGCCTTTGGCCACGTCGAAATAGTGCTCGAACGTCGGGCCGATCTCGCGCTCGCTGAGCGTGTAGCCCGGCTGCTCGATATTCGTGCTGTCGCTCATGAGCGCAAGCACACCGCGCGAGCCGTAATACGCAAAGCGGTTGATGTCGATGGGTTCGCCGTCGATAGGCGTGAAGTCCACCTTGAAGTCGCCCGTGTGGATCACGGTGCCGATTGGCGTGTTGATTGCAAGCGCCAGCGCGCCCGCGATGGAATGCCCGGTTTTGATGAACTCGATTTTAAAGCAGCCGAGGTCGATTCTGTCGCCGGGTTTCACGCCCACGAGCGTGCGCTTTGAAACGCGCGCCTCGTCGAGCTTGTGCTCGACAAGCCCCATGGTGAAGCTGGAGCCGTACACGGGCACGTTGAATTCCTTGAGCGCATACGGCAGCGCGCCGATGTGGTCCTCGTGGCCGTGCGTAATTAAAAATCCGCGCAGTTTGGCGCGGTTTTCGCGCAGGTACTCCATGTCCGGTATGACCACGTCGATGCCGGGCATGTCCTCGTCCGGAAAGCTCATGCCGCAGTCGACGACGACGATGTCGCTGCCGTACTCGAACACGGTCATGTTCTTTCCGATTTCGCCCACTCCTCCGAGCGGGATAATCTTCAGTTTATTTGCCATATTCTTTTTTTCTCCAATATATCTCCTCTGTTATTTGTCCCTTGTTTATTTGCCCTATCCCAAAAGCGGCGTTTTTAAACGTTTGCGCCGCATATGTTCGTTTTTTTGCCTCGCACCGCGCGCTTCATGTGCGCGCAGGGTCAGCAGTAGAAGTCGTTCCCGCCGTAGGTGCCGTAAAAAGTGCGATCTCCCCATGTTTTGTCCGTGCGCTCGCTGCGGAACGACATCACGTCGCTCGGCAGCAGCCGGTTGCCGACGTTGAACACGTCGTCCGCATAGTCGATCACGCTGTCCGGGATGGTCTTGGTCAGAAAATCGTCCCGGCTCACGACCGTGAACTGGCTTTTCTGATAGACCACGGCCTCGACCGTGTTCGGCCAGCGGCTCGATTCCACGCGGTTGGCGATCACGCAGAGCACCGCGCGGTAGCCTTCCTCCGTCCGGCCCGCCTCAAAGTACGCGACCCGCGCGGCAAGCAGGATGTCCTCCGCGTCGTATGCGCCGCTCGAAACCTCCGGCAGTTCCTGCGTGGAAGTCTGCACCGGGGTCGGCGCCGGGCTCGGCGTGGGCGTCGCCGTCGGGGTGGGTGTCGGGGTGGGCGTCGGCGTGGCCGTCGGTTTCGGCGTTGCCGTCGCCTTCGCCGTCGCTTTCGGCGTTGCGGTCGCTTTCGGCGTAGCGGTGGCCTTCGGCGTGGGCGTCGGCTCCGGGGTCGGGGTCGGCGTCGGGCTCGGCGTGGGCGTCGGCGGAACGGTCGGCACGGCGGTCGGCGTGAGGCGAGGGGTCGCCGTCGGCTCTTCGGTTGCAAGCAGGAGTTCCTCCGCCTGCGTGTCGAGCGTCTGCGCGTCGCCTTTTTCGCCTTCCGCGGGAGAAATCACCGAAAGGGAATATTCCTGCCCGAGCGGCGCGTCGCCGACGGCGAGCATTTCCGGCGTGGGCGAGGGCGTTGCAAGCGCGACCATGAGCGTCTGCGTTTCCTCTCCGCATCCGGAAAGGCACGTCAGCGTCATGGCCGTGATCAGCCCAAGTATGACGAATTTTCCCAGGAAAGCGCGTTTATGCAACCAATCGCATCCTTTTTCAGAGGATGTATTTGTGGATATCATCCTCGTGGAATTCCTCGCCGAGGTGCTCGTCCACATACTCGGCGTCGATTGCAAGCTCGATCTCCGGGTGCTGTCCGTTGGCGTTGAACGAAATATCGTCCAGCAGGTTTTCCAGCACGGTGTGCAGCCGCCGCGCGCCGATATTCTCCGTGTTCTCGTTGGCGAGAAACGCGTATTTGGCGATCGCGTGCAGCGCGTCCGGCGTGAACGTGAGCTTGACCTTGTCCGCCGAAAGCAGCGCGGCATACTGCTTTGTCACCGCGTTTTCCGGCTGGGTCAGGATTTTTTCAAAGTCCTCCTGCGTGAGGTCGTTGAGCTTCACGCGGATCGGAAAGCGTCCCTGCAGCTCCGGAATCAGGTCGCTGACCTTGGAGGTGTGGAACGCGCCCGCCGCAATAAAGAGGATATAGTCCGTTTTGACCGGTCCGTATTTCGTGCTTACGACACTGCCTTCCACAATCGGAAGGATGTCCCGCTGCACGCCCTCGCGGGAAACGTCCGGCCCGCCGACGCGCTCCGCGCCGGCGATCTTGTCGATTTCGTCGATAAAAATGATGCCGTCCTGCTCGGCGCGCTCCAGCGCCTCGCGGTGTACGTCGTCCATGTCGATGCGTTTTTCGGACTCCTGCTGAATCAGCACGCGGCGCGCCTCCCGCACGGGGAGCTTGCGGCGCTTCATCTTCTTTGGCAGCAGGTCGCCGAACATTTCACCGATGTTCAGGTCGATCCCGGCGGCGAACATCGCGTCGTTCGCGCCGCTCTGCTCCTCCACCTCGACTTCGACCATTTCGCTCTCCAGCTTGCCCGCGCGCAGTTCGGCAAGCACGCGCTCGCGCTCCGAATACCGTTTGGCTTTCTCTTCCTCGCTCGGTTCGGGTTCGCTTGCCTGCGGCTGTCCGGCGGAGAGCAGCATCTGCAGCGGGTTCTGCTGCTTATGCGCGCGCTTCTTTGCGCCCGGCAGCAGCAGATCGGCCAGCGCCTGTTCCGCGGCGGCCTCGGCCACGATGCGCACGTCCTCCATCCGGCGGTTCATGCTGATGCGGATCGCCGCGTCCACCAGGTCGCGGATCATGCTCTCCACGTCGCGGCCGACATAGCCGACCTCGGTGTATTTCGTCGCTTCGATTTTGACGAACGGCGCGTCGACGAGCTTTGCGAGCCGCCGGGCGATCTCCGTTTTGCCGACGCCCGTGGGCCCGATCATGATGATGTTTTTCGGCGTGATCTCCTCGCGCAGTTCCTCGGAAAGCTGGCTCCTGCGGTAGCGATTTCTCAGCGCGACCGCTACGGCGCGCTTCGCCTTGTCCTGGCCTACGATGTATTTATCCAGCGCGTCCACGATTTCTCTCGGTGTGAGCATCATGCGCTTAAACCTCCTCGACGGTGACGTTGCCGTTGGTGAACACGCAGATTTCCCCCGCGATGCCCAGCGCCTTTTCGGCGATCTCGCGCGCGGAAAGCTCCGTGTTCGCTTTGAGCGCCTTTGCCGCGGCGAGCGCGTACATCCCGCCGGAGCCGATGGCCGCGACGCCGTCGTCCGGGTCGATGACCTCACCCGTTCCGGAGATGATCAGAAGTTCGTCCTTGTTGGCCGCAATCAGCAGCGCTTCGAGCTTGTGCATGACCTTGTCGCTGCGCCAGTCCTGCGCGAGCGACACTGCGGCGCGCGTGAGGTTGCCGCCGTACTGCTCCAGTTTCTTTTCAAAGCGTTCGCAGAGCGAAAACGCGTCCGCAACGCTGCCCGCAAAGCCGACCACGACCTTGTCGTGATACAGCCGCTTTACTTTCTTCGCCGTCGCCTTCATGACGACGGATTCGCTCATGGTGACCTGTCCGTCTCCCGCGACGGCGCACCTGCCGTCCTTTTTGACGGCGATGATGGTCGTTCCCTTCAAGTCCACAAAGGGTTCCTCCTTGATTTTAAACGCGCCGCGGCGGCCGTCCACGCAAATCTGCATGAAAAAGCGGCCTTGGCGCCGGTCATTTCCTGTCTGCCTATCATAGTAGCACAAAGCGGGCGAAATCGCCCGCTTTCGTCAATTCGTTTGCAATTCTTTCACGATTTTGAGCGCACGCTCCGCAATCCTGCCGTAGCGTTCCCGTTTGGAGCGGACGCGCTCTTTGAGCGGGTCCATGAGGCCGAAATTGACGTTCATCGGCTGAAAATCGGAGCCGTTGTAGTCCGAAACATAGTGCCCCAGCGCGCCGATTGCGGTCTGCATCGAAAAGTCCAGCGGCGCTTCGCCGTTTAAGTACCGCTCCATGCCGATCGCCGCGGTCAGCCCGCTGGACGCGGACTCGACATAGCCCTCCACGCCTGTGATCTGCCCGGCGAAAAACAGCCCGGGAACGCGCCTCATCTGGTAGTCGAAATTCAGCAGGTTCGGCGGCAGGAATGTGTTGCGGTGCATCACGCCGTAGCGCACGAACTCCGCGTGTTCCAGCCCCGGAATCATGCCGAAGACGCGCTTTTGTTCGCCGAACTTGAGGTTGGTCTGAAAGCCCACGATGTTCCAGAGCCGCCCGGCCGCGTCGTCCTGACGCAGCTGTACGACCGCAAACGGCATTTTGCCGTCCTGTTCGAGCCCAACGGGCTTGAGCGGCCCGTAGCAGAGTGTCGTTTCCCCGCGCTTTGCCATGACTTCCACGGGCATGCATCCTTCGAACACGCGCGGCGTTTCAAACGAATGCAGTTCGGCCGTCTCCGCGCTAACAAGCGCACGGTAAAACGCAAAATATTCTTCCCTTGTGAACGGACAGTTGAGATAGTCGTCCCCGCGTCCATAGCGGGACGCGCGGTAGACTTTCGTTAAATCGATGGAATCGTAGGATACAATCGGCGCGGCCGCATCGTAAAAATGCAGCGGCGCGCCGCAGAGCGCACCGATTTTTTCCGCCAGCGCGTCGCTTGTCAGCGGGCCGGTGGCGACGATTGCGGGCGCATCGGGAACGTTTGTAACTTCCCCGGCATGCACCGTGATGTTCGGATGGCTTCTGACCGCCTGCGTCACCCGCGCGGAAAACCCCTCGCGGTCGACCGCGAGCGCGCCGCCCGCGGGCACGCGCGTTTCGTCCGCAATCCGCATCACGAGCGAGCCCATCAGCCGCATCTCCGCTTTGAGCAGGCCGACGGCGTTTTCGATCCGGTCGGAACGCAGGGAGTTGCTGCAGACCAGTTCGCAGAAGTCCGCGCTCTTATGCGCCGGCGAACGTTTTCCCGGTTTCATTTCGAACAGGTCGACCAAAAACCCGCGCTCCGCCAGCCGGTAGGCCGCTTCGCAGCCCGCCAGCCCTGCGCCGACGACGGCGACGGAGGGCGCGCTCATTCAGCCGCGCCGTCCTTTAATTCCGTTTCCTTTGGGTCCGCGCCTTTTTTCGCCGCGCGGTGGATATAGCCGCATTCCTTGTCCATGCAGGCGATGTAGCTGCCGTTCTGGCCGATCTTCTGCACCATCACGCCGCCGCACTTCGGGCACTTCATCTTGGTGGGCTTGTCCCAGGAGACGAAATCGCACTCCGGGTATCGCTCGCAGCCGTAGAACGACTTGCCTTTTTTGCTCTTGCGCTTGATGATGGACGCGCCGCACTTGGGACACGGCACGTCGATCTTTTCCACAATCGCCTTGGTGTTGCGGCAGGTCGGGAAATTCGGGCAGGCGAGGAAACGCCCGTAGCGGCCCATTTTATAGACCATGTTCGCACCGCATTTTTCGCAGATCACGTCCGAAACCTCGTCCGGAATCTTTTCCGGCGGGGCTTTTTCGATTGCGACTTCCACCTTCTCGTGAAACGGCCCGTAAAACTTCGTTAAAACGTCCACCCAGCCGACCTTGTCGGTCTCCACGTCGTCGAGCTGGGACTCCATCATGGCGGTGAACTTCACGTCCACGATCTCGTCGAAATTGTCCATCATGAAACGGTTGACAACAAAGCCGAGTTCGGTCGGGATCAGCAGCTTTTTCTCGCGCGAGATATAGCCGCGCTCCACGATGGTGGAGATCGTCGGCGAATAGGTGCTCGGCCGGCCGATGCCTTTTTCTTCGAGCGCGCGCACCAGCGTCGCCTCGGTGTAATGCGGCGGCGGCTGGGTAAAGCGCTGTTCGCTGTCGATCTTTTCGGCCTTGCAGTCTTCGCCCTCGGTGAGTTCCGGCAATGCCGTTTCCTTCTCCTGCGCGTCGTCGCGCCCTTCGGTGTAAACCACGGTGAAGCCGTCGAAGAGCGTGCGGATGCCGTTTGCGCGGAAGGTCGCGCCCGCGCAGTCCAGCGTGACCACGCTGGTTGCAAAGCGCGCGTCGCTCATCTGGCTGGCGAGGAAGCGCTCGTAAATCAGCTTGTACAGGCGGAACTGCTCGCTGGAAAGATGTTCTTTGATGGCGGCGGGCTCGTTTTCGATGCTCGTCGGGCGGATCGCCTCGTGCGCGTCCTGCGCGCCGGCGCGGCCCTTGTAGAAATTCGGTTTCGG
>Ga0209607_1000573_pt1 | contig 32712 bp, 23 predicted proteins | sample AD_UKC117_MetaG_FD_184413 | JGI IMG/M metagenome (GOLD analysis project Ga0209607, IMG submission 184413) | Active sludge microbial communities of municipal wastewater-treating anaerobic digesters from Hong Kong - AD_UKC117_MetaG (SPAdes)... | ecosystem: Engineered > Bioreactor > Anaerobic >... | reverse complement strand
TGACGGAATTCCAGTCGAGACTTCGGATAAGCGTATTGTATGTTCGATCAGGTGATGAGTCAGTGCCGGTGGTCACACCCGTTCGTGACGCCGGTCATCATTTGGGTTCCTCGGTCGGCGCGCTCAGGCCGTAAATCGACTGCGGGTGCAGGCGCTGAGAAACCAAGGTTGCTACTACGCAAGCCGGTAGGAATACAGTGAGCAAACTGTATTGACCCGTCATTTCGGCGACCATCAACGCGGCCATCACCGGCGCATGCGTGGTGCCGGCCAGCACCGTGGCCATGCCCAATACGGCGTAAACCGGTTCAGCCGCACCCGTGTAGCCAAGCGCGGCCAGCGCAGCCGAGAGCAATGCGCCGAATGCCGCGCCGACGAACAACGTCGGCGTGAAGACGCCGCCCGGCGCTCCCGATCCCGTGGTCGCCGCGACTGCCAGCAGTTTAAGCGCGAGCACGAGCGCGACGATTTGCCAAGGCCAGAGTCCGTCAATCTGTTGACGGATGCCGCTATCGCCGTTGCCCCAGACTTCTGGTCGCCACAGCGACAGTACGCCGACGATCAGCCCCCCCACCACTAGCGGCAAAGGCAAGGGTAAGGCGAGCTTCACAAATAAGCGGCGCGTCAACTCCAACCAATACAGTAAGACAGCGCCCGCCATGCCGCTGATCGGTGCGAACGCCAACATGATCATCGCTTGCGACGCTGCAAATGGGGGAACGGTCGCCATGGGGAACCGGACACCGGGACCTACGAGCGCGATGGTAATACCGTGCGAGACGACCGCCGCCACAACGACCGGCCCGAGCTGCGCTAACGCCAGCGATCCCAGCAAGATTTCGGCGACGAAAACCGCTCCCGCCAACGGCGTGTGATAGGCAGCCGCCAGTCCAGCCGCCGCTCCGCAACTCACCATCAGCCGCAGTTGCAAGGTCTCGCCAGCCAGCCGGCCAATCCACGATGAAGCCATGGCGGCCAGCAGAATCATAGCGCCCTCGCGGCCCACGGCGCCGCCGGTGCTGACCACCACCAGCGACGCCAGAATCTTGAGCGCGCCGCTATGCAGGTCGAGCCGGCCATTGCCAATGGCGACGGCTTCGATGTAATCGCCTCTGAAGCGAGAGGGCTTGGTTGAGTGCGCTCCCTCGGCTAGCCACAATAACATCCCTACCGCCGGCCCGCCGATCATCGGCACCAGCAAACGAATTTCAGGTTCCAGTTCACGGGCGGCGGGTACCAGATGCCCGTCGTGCGCGCCGACCAACCCCATTTCCAGCGCGAACAGCACCGTGCGAAACGCCTCCACGGCCAGCGCGCCCAACACGCCCACCCCCATGGCCACCAGAAGATTGCGCCAAGGGCCGTCCAGCGCGCCCAACACGCGCCGGGCGCCTCGCAAAGCCGTACGAGAGATCACAATGATCAGGAAATCCGTTGACGTAAGCGTTCAACTCCCTCCTTTGAAAAGGGGGGGCCGGGGGGGTTCCGCACGGGCGATGGTTCGAAAAGCCCCCTAACTCCCCTTTGCCAAAAGGGGGGACTGAACGGTTATCCGCTGATTATCATCGGATCGGAAGACTCGTGACGACCAACAAGACCGCGGCGGACAGGCTGCCGAGCAGCGCCCGGCGGGAGGTATTCATCAGACTCATCATGGTTTCTCTTGTACGGTTGAGTTGGCGGCAGGTCGCGCAGCGCCTCGCGCAAAACTTGCCATCCGCGCAACCCGTTTACGCGTACTGTAGGAGAACCGCCTTACCCTCCCAAGTGCCATTCGTCATGCATGAGAGAGGCAATCCGTCACGATGAGCGGCTCGATACGGCAAAGTCTGTGCCGGATGTCCTCTAAACAGGCCCGCGAATTTTCCCAGCAGGTCAGTCGAATCCGCGCGCGCAATAAATTTCCCGTTCCAAGCCATATTGCTTAACTTTTTGATAGAGAGTGCTCTTGGCAATGTCGAGTTCGCGCGCCGCGCGAGCCAGGTTGCCCCGTGTGGCGATAATCGCGCGTCGGATGAGATTCGCTTCGCTCTCGGAAATATTGAAGGTCGTATCGGCGTGCGTGTCATGGGTTGCCATCTCGTACGTAAGCTCCGGCGGTAGGTTATCGACATCAAGAACTCGGCGGTCGCTCATCAACAACATGCTCTCGATCACGTTGCGCAGCTCTCGCACATTTCCTGGCCACGCATAGTCTTCCAGGCGTGCGATAAGCGCCTCGTCCAAGCGGCGAGGCTTTAGCTTGTGCAGTGCGCAGAATCGCTCGACAAAGTGCTGGGCGAGAAGGTCGACGTCACCCTTCCGATCTCGCAAGGCGGGAATCCGGATCGACGTCACCGCCACCCGATAATAGAAATCCATGCGAAAGCGACCGTCCGCCACATCCTGACGCAGATCGCGATGCGTCGCGGCAACAAGCCGAAAGTTGACCTTGCGCGGCGCGCTCTCGCCGAGACGGTAGATTTCGCCCTGTTCAAGCACGCGCAGCAGGTGGGGCTGGAGATCGAGCGGCATTTCGCCGATTTCATCCAGGAAGAGCGTGCCGCCGTTGGCCGCTTCGATCTTGCCGACCAGACCGTTGCGACGCGCGCCCGTGAAAGCGCCATCGATATAGCCAAAAAGCTCGCTTGCGAGCAGGTCGCGCGATAGACCGCCGCAATTGAGCGCCACGTAAGGACCCTCTCGAAACGGGCTGGCCTGATGGATACCTTGCGCGAATTCCTCCTTGCCCGTTCCAGTCTCGCCCAGCAGCAGCACGGGCACGCGGGAACGAGCCAGGTGGCTCGCCTTGCGGACGGCTTCCAACAGGCCGCCATGACCGGTAATGATTCTGGCAAAGCTTGCCGACATTGCCGAAGGAGGACCGTTTTCTTCCCCATTTGCTGGAAATCGCGACAGTTCGGTCCCTCTGGCCCGCGCGCGGCCAAGACCCGGCATCGGTATGATCAGCAGGGTTCCCAGGCGCTCGCCGTGCCTGACCGCTGGCACCAGCCATTCTGGACGCAACCAGGGCGGATAGGCCTGTCGCTCACTGTCGAGCGCGAGCGCCGGGATCCGCCGTGGCGCGGCCAGATCGAGATCGGCGCCAAGAGCGACGAGCGCCGCCTGCCCGTTTTCGTTGGCCTTGATGGGATAGCCACGACGGTCGAATAGAACCACGCCATCGGTGCCCCCCGACCAGCGCGGCAAGGCAACTTCCAAGAGCTGATAGCGCCGCTCCATCTCGCGAATGGTCAGTCGGCTCTCGATCCGGCTGGCCGCCGTCACGACCAGGGCCATGCTCTGGCGGTTGTAGGTTTCCGAAAGCCCGGATACATCGATCACACCCAAAATCTCGCCATCGTGGGGATGACGAATGACGTTGGCGGAACAGGTCCAGCGTTTGATGCCCGCGCAGTAATGTTCGGCGGAGTGAATTTGCACGGCGTGGCCGACGGCAAGCGCGGTGCCAATCGCGTTGGTACCACAAATACCCTCGCTCCAGACCACGCCAGGCAGCAAATGAATGTCTTCGGCAAAACCTAGGGTGCGGCTATCGCCCTCCATGGTGAGAATAGTGGGATTGGTGTCGGCGAGCGCCATGATGGCGCCGGTCTCCGCGAGAAAATCCCGCGCGCAGGCCATGATCGGCGCGGCGGCTTCAAAGAGTTCGCGATGCTGACCCTTGAGCGACTCCAGCTTGGAGTTGCACACTGGCGACGGACCGCTGCGTTTTTCGGGATCGACGTGGTGTGCCCGGCAGCGTTGCCACGAACCTTCGACGATCCCGCGCAAGGCGTCGGAGGGCTGCCCACCGCCCGCGAGAAATCGTTCCCATGCCGTCATGATCGCCGCATCGTTCCCAGGATCGGCAAAAACCTGCCTCTTGGCATTATGCGTCATCTCCATTCTCCTCCTCGGTAGTTGCAACAGGCGTATCGCTGTCATCGCGAAGAGGGGATTGATTCCCCATTCATTCCGCCATGTTGGCTTTGTCTAAATTTTCAGCGTTTCCAGCATCTCCCAGTGCATGAAATGGATCGCATTTTCGTGTCTCTAAATATAGCAAAGATAATGCCATAACAATATAAACTATATAATTATTAGTGATTTTTGATTCGATGATGTGAAAATTTCAACATGGATATTGGCGCGATTCGCACAAGCGAATCCGCGGGACGATTCAAGTGAAGAAAGAGAAAAGAGAAGGGTTTCGTTTGATCGAAGGCGCTACAGCGTGGGACAAAATACGAAGCGTCCGGTTTTCGGACGGACGAAAACGTTTGATCGTCCGAAAACCGGACGCTTTGGGTCGCGCCTGTTCTCGACAAAAGTCCATCCACCATTCCCAGCGAGCTTCTCGCGGACGGTAACGCGGCTCGCTGGAAGCGGACGGTCAGCGCGGTTTGATCGCCACTTTTAGCACGCCGTCGCGCTGATTGGCGAATAGTTCGTAAGCGGCCACAATGTCGTCGAGTTTGTAGGTATGGGTGACCAGCGCACCGAAGTCGGCGCGGCCGGAAGCCACCACGTTCAATAGCCGCCGCATTCGTTCCTTGCCGCCTGGACACAGCGAAGTCACGATCTTGTTATCGCCGAGACCGGCATGAAAGGCATCGAGCGGAATCTTCAGATCGCTCGAATAGACGCCGAGGCTGGATAACGTACCGCCGGGCTTCAACACGCGCAGTGCCGTTTCAAAGGTCGTTTGCGTGCCCAACGCCTCGATCGACGCATCCACGCCGCGCCCCCCGGTCATCTTCATGATCTCGCTGACGACATCGACTTGGCGAAAATTCAAGGTGATGTCCGCGCCCATATTGCGTGAGATTTGCAACCGATCGTCGATACCGTCGACGGCGATGATCGTGCTCGCCCCACGCAGCTTCGCGCCGGCGGTGGCGCACAGGCCGATGGGACCTTGAGCAAACACGACCACGGTATCGCCAATGCGAATGTTGGCGGCTTCCGCGCCGGCAAAGCCCGTGGACATGATGTCGGGACACATCAAGACCTGCTCGTCGGTGAGGCCGTCCGGCACCGGCGCGAGATTGGCTTGAGCATCGGGCACTCGCACATACTCGGCCTGAGCACCATCCAGGGTATTGCCAAAGCGCCATCCTCCCATCGGTTTGTAGCCATGGCCGTGGCCGCCGCCATCCTGGGAAGGAACTCCATCCTGGCATCCATAGGACGTGAAACTCGGACAAATGGCGCCGGCGATCACTCGCTGGCCTTCGGCATAGCCTTGCACGTTGGCACCGAGTTTTTCGATCACACCCACCGGTTCATGGCCGATGGTTAGGCCAGATTTTACCGGATACTCGCCTTTCAGAATATGGACATCGGTGCCGCAAATGGTGGTGGTGGTAATACGGATCAACGCATCGTTGGGACCGACCTCAGGAATCGGCTTGTCGGTCAACTCGATACGGCCGGGCGCAACGAATACGGTTGCTTTCATCATGGCGTTCATGGTGTTTCCTTGATGCCAATGGCGATAGTTTTGACTCAGTCGTGGAATTTTGGTTTACGTTTTTCCTGGAACGCTTGCACGCCTTCCTGGGATTCCTCGGTGCCGTAGAACAGGCTGACGGCCTTGAGGCCCAATGAGGAAATCCCGGCGATGTGGGCGGTGTCGGCATTGAAGGAACGTTTGGCCAACTCCAGCGCGGTCGGGCTTTTCTCCAAGATTTCCGCGCACCAGTGCTCGACTTCGGCATCCAGTTCGGCGTCGGGCACGGCCTTATTCGCCAGGCCCATTTGCACCGCTTCGGCGGCGGTGTACTGGCGGCAGAGGTACCAGACTTCCCGCGCCCGCTTCTCGCCGATGACCCGCGCCATGTAGGCGGTGCCGAAACCGGGATCGACCGAACCGACCTTGGGACCGACTTGGCCAAACCGGGCCGATTCGGCGGCCAAGGTCAAATCGCACAGCAGCGCCAGGACGTGGCCACCGCCGATGGCGTAACCGCGCACCTTGGCGATCACCGGCTTGGGCACGTCGCGAATTACGCTTTGCAGTTCTTCCAACGGCAGGCCGATTACCCCACGGCCGTCGTAATGGCCAGCGTGCGCCGATTGATCGCCGCCGGTGCAAAAAGCCTTTTCGCCCGCTCCGGTCAAGACGATGACGCCCACTTTTTTATCCCATCCTGCCTTCAGAAAGGCATCGATCATTTCCTCGCAGGTTTGGGCGCGGAAAGCGTTGTATTTATCCGGGCGGTTGATGGTGATAGTAGCGACGCCGTTGTTGATCTCGTACAGAATGTCGTCGTAAGCGGTCGTCATGATGGTTCCTCGATAATTGAAAGACGTTTGCCCGACCTAAGGGCGATTGTGGTTAGCGACCTTTTTGCTTTGCAATATCTGCAAAATTTTCAAATGACTATTTCATTCTCGCAATTCATGGCGATCAGCGAACAGCGCAAGAGCTTCCGGGTTGGCGAGCGCCTCGATGTTCTGGACCGGTTGGCCATGGACGATGTTGCGCACCGCCAGCTCAACGATCTTGCCGCTCTTGGTGCGGGGAATCTCGGTGACTTGCAGCACCTTCGCCGGTACGTGGCGCGGCGTGGCGTTGTCCCGAATCGTCCGCTTGATCATGGCGATCAAGTCGTCATCGAGTTCGATGCCGTCCTGGAGCTTCACGAACAGGATGACGCGTACGTCGCCTCGCCAGTCTTGCCCGATCACGATCGATTCGATCACTTCCGGCAGCTTCTCGACCTGCCGATAGATCTCGGCGGTACCGATGCGGACGCCGCCCGGATTGAGGGTGGCGTCCGAACGGCCATGGATAATCAAGCCGTCGTGCGCGGTCACTTCGCAAAAATCGCCGTGGCACCAGACACCGGGAAAACGCTCGAAGTAAGCGGCCTGATATTTCTTGCCGTCGGGATCGTTCAAGAAACCGACCGGCATGGACGGAAACGGACGCGTGCAGACCAACTCGCCCTTTCTTTCCCGAATCGGACGACCTTCGTCATCCCAGACATCGACCGCCAAGCCCAGCCCTTTGCATTGAATCTCGCCACGCCAGACCGGCAATGCAGGATTCCCGAGCACGAAGCAGCCCATGATGTCGGTGCCGCCGGAAATCGAGGAAAGCTGCAAATCCGACTTGATGGCGGCGTACACGAAGTCGAAGCGTTCAGAGACCAACGGGCTGCCGGTAGACGTAACGACCCGCAGATGGTGCAACTCATGGGTTTCCCTCGGTTTGATCCCGCTTTTTTCCAGAGCGTCAAGATACTTGGCCGAGGTACCAAAATGGGTCATGCGCTCGGCTTGGGCGTAGTTCCAGAGAATCCGGCCCTGTTCGACAAAGGGGCTGCCATCGTACAGCAACAGGGTCGCGCCGGATGCCAGCCCGGACGCCAGCCAGTTCCACATCATCCAGCCGCAGGTGGTGAAATAGAATAGGCGGTCGCCTTCCCGGATGTCGGTGTGGAGCTGATGTTCCTTTAGATGCTGCAACAGCGTCCCGCCCGCACCGTGCACGATGCATTTGGGAATGCCGGTCGTGCCCGAGGAATATAGGATGTAGAGCGGATGATCGAAGGGTAGTGGGATAAATTCGGGTTCGGTCACCGCCGTATGAGGTGCGACGAAGCGCGCCCAGGACACCGCTTTGGGCAATTCCGTCGCCTGCATGTCCGCCTCATTATGCAGATAAGGAACCAGAATCAGGCGTTCCACACTGGGAAGCCGCGGCGCGAGTTCGGCCAGCTTGTCCCGAATATCGATGGCCTTGCCGTTATACCAGTAGCCATCGCAGGCGATCAGCACCTTGGGTTCGGTCTGGTTGAACCGGTCAAGCACGCCCTGAACGCCGAAATCCGGTGAGGCGCTGGTGAAAACCGCGCCGATGCTGGCCACCGCCAACATCGCGATGATGGTTTCCGGCAGATTGGGTAGATAGGCGGCGACGCGGTCGCCAACGCCGACGCCAGTAGCGGTTAAGGCTGCCGCGAACTGGGCGACCTGCTGACGCAGTTCGGTCCGCGACAACCGGCGCTGGACTTTGTTTTCGCCCCAGAACACGAGGGCTTCCGGGTTGGCGCAATCCCGCAGCAGGTTCTGGGCGAAGTTGAGGCGGGCGTCGGGGAACCAGCGCGCGCCCGGCATTCGCTCGGGATCGACGAGTATTCGTTCCCCGCGTTCACCCACCACCCCGCAGAATTCCCAGACCGCCAGCCAGAACTGCTCAGGCGCGGCGACTGACCAGGCGTGCAAGTCCGCATACGACGCCAGGGCCGCGCCAGAGATGGCACGAGCATGCTGGGTAAAAGCCGCTATTCGCGTCGTGGCGCTCCAAGCTGGATCAGGTGTCCACAGCGGTCGATTAGGATGCCTCTTATCATTCATTGGCGTATCTCCGTGAATACCAAAATCGCATTATGGCGATGATAGTCGGGGCCGCCTAAAACCTTGTGGCGGCCCTGTGTTGATACAGAGGGAATCGCTATCCCGGCGATCCATTGTCACCCTTCATCTCTCAAGCAGCCCGTTCCGGCACTGGCAAATCGAGCCATTCCTGATAGAACGCCTCGATATCAGGCTCGAAATCATGAATCACCGGATACCAGGGGGTCGGCGCTTCCACGTCATGCAGCGTGCCGCAACTCGGGCAATAGTATTCGCGATACACTTGCCATGAGACATCCGGGGCCATCAGCTTCGGATAAATTTCGCTCATGGCTTCCTCGGTATCGCGCACGTAAATGTTGGCGTATAGCTTCCAGTTCTCGCGGTAATCGCAAAACTCATGCCCACAATCGCATTTCACGACCCATTCCTTGGTTTTGGTCTGTTGCACGATATACATGTGCGGACTCAACGGCAATACGATGCGATCGTGCCAACTGACCTTGCTTTGCAGCACGTCGAGATAGAGGCTAAAGCGTTCCTTATCCTTGGGCATGGACAACATGCGTAGCGTGGTATCCCAATCCAGGGATCCTTCGACGAGGTGCTGTACTTGATCTTTGGTATAAGAAGACATGGCGTGCTCCTTGATTCAGTTTGTCGTTAGGGGGCGGCTCGCGTTACTCTTCGACCTGAACGATGGTCCTGACATCCGGTAGCTTCGCCAGGTCCATCCGATACTTCGAGCCATAACACGGCACGTCGAGCTCTTCCTCCATCAGTTTCCAATCGTGCGGCAATCGCCAGAACTTCTTGAATTCCGCCAAGAATTTCGGAGAAAGCGCGAAGCTCGTGGCATACATGTGCCGCACCGGACGCGAAGCATGCTTGGTGATGATGCGCGCGCGCTCCGCCTTGATCCATTCGCGGGTTGGCACCGAACGGGCGATTCGTTCCTGGCGGATTTGGGTGCGGCGCTCTTCGGTCTTCTTGGCATCGACCGACCATGTCCCCTTGTCATCCTGGGTTGCCACCGCGCCGTGCACCGATAAGGCAAACTCCGGCAGGATGAACTTCTGGTTCAAGTCGTAAGTGATGGCTTGCGGATCGCGATCGAGCGGATCGCCGAAACCAGGGCCACCGCGAATGTAATTGAGGTAGAGATCGTACTCGTCGTAGCAATCCTCGGTGGTCATGCACTGCTGGTCGCGCTTGATGGTGGCGGTCGCGTCGATATGGTGTTCGTAGTTCGGCTTGGCCGGATTAGTATCGCCGCCCAGCGGCAAGCTGTCGCCATACTCGATCCGTTCCTTGAGACCGGTGTTATGCGCCTCGAAACGGTAACCGGTGGCGGGTGGATAGCCGCCCATCGTCCCCCAGTCGCTGTTCATGTAACCGTTGCCCATGAAAAACATAGTCCAGTCCTGGGCTTTCCAGACCATGCGCAGCGTTTCGAAGCCGCAGCCGCCGCGATACTTGCCGTAGCCGCCGGAATTAGCCTTGACGTTGCGGCCCATGTACAGCAGCGGCTCCGCCATTTCCCAAATCTCGATATCGCCCATGTCGCCTTCCGGATTCCAGATGGCGGCGGCATGGTTGAGGCCGTCCTTGATCGCACAGGCGCCAGTGCCGCACGAGGAGGCTTCAAAGCTGTTCACCGCGTGGATTTCGCCTTCCTGATTGATTCCCCCACCCTGGAGCCAGTTGGAGGTATTGGCGTTGCCGGCGTTGACTTCTTCCAGATAGCCGCGACTGAAGTAGGCTTGCGACAAGCCGCGCCACAACGCGCTCCAACCGGAAACCAGGAAGTGCCAAGCATAGGCATGGCCGGTGCGGCGGTCGTCGGGATTGCACCAAGCCCCTTTGGGCAAATGAAATTGCGTGCCGAAATAGGCGCCGTCGTTGATCCGCTGGGTGGGAACCAACGTCTGCGACATCATCACCCAGATGCCGCTGGTGAAGGCGACCTGATGGGCGTTGTAGGAATGCCAGCCCCAGCGGCTGGCGCCCTCGAAATCAAGGCGCCATGTGCCGTCCGCGCGAATCGTCATTTCGCAGGGCGAGTGCATGATCGTGTCGAGTTTGGCGAAGGCCGACGAGGTCTGGACGTCCGGATGCGCGTAAGGGACGTCCACGAACGCCACCTTGCGGTACTTGCCCGGCAGGGTCATGGCCTTGAGGCGGGATTGCAAGCCGCGACGGCCTTCCTCGATCACTTCGAAAGCGAATTTCTCGTAGGCGTCGATGCCGTCTTCCCGAATCACGTCCTCGACCAATTCGCGGATCATGTGGCAACCGGCGATGCGGGTACGCTCGTCCAGAATCCAGTACTTCGGCGTGCGCACCGAACGCTGGCTTTCGTGCAGCCAGTCGCGCAGCGGCATGTCGTTGATGCCGGTTTTGCGGCAGGTGATCATGTACCCGTCACCGAAACGCTGCACCTGACCGGTGGACATCGAGCCTGGCGTGATCGAGCCAGTGTCGATGACGTGGGTAACGCCGCCCACCCAGCCGATCAGCCGATCCTCCCAGAAGATCGGGACGATGGTGGCGATGTCGCAGGGGTGGACATTGCCGATCTGGCAATCGTTATTGGTGAACATGTCGCCAGGATTGATGCCGGGGTTGAATTCCCACCCGTTCTCGATCATGTACTTGATCGCGGCGCCCATCGTGCCCACATGGATGATGATTCCGGTCGAGGTGAGCACGCAGTCGCCCGCCGCGTTGTAGAGCGTGAAGCACAATTCGCCTTCTTGTTCGACGATGGGGCTGGCCGCAATCTTCTTGGCCGTCTCGCGAGCGTGCACCAGACCACCGCGCAGCTTGGAAAACAGTTTTTCATAACCGATCGGATCTTTCTCGCGTAATTCCAGCCGTTCCAAGCCGTTGTAGTGACCGGTGGCGGCGGTGCGCTCGAGGATTTCATCGCGGAACTGCTTGAGCGTTTTGCCGTTTTTCAACAGATCGGGGCCTTGTACCGCGTTGGAGGTCATCATGTTCATTCTGGCAACTCCTAATTAGATTTTCCTGCCACTTCTTTGAGATGGAACAAGCGATGCTTGTCGAGCGTGGTCTCGAAACCGGTTGGCACCACGAAGGTCGTTGCGTCCGATTCGATGATGGCTGGACCGACGATGTGGTTGCCGGGATGGAGCGCTTCCATCTTCCAGATGGTGGCCTCGACCCATTTCTTGTGGCGGTAGAACGGGCGGGTGCCGAGATAGGCTTCGTCTGGCGGTGTCGGGCCATCCTCGGGGTCTTCCGGCAGGACCGGCTTCTGCGTCGTGACCAAGCCGCGCATGATGGCGGTGGTGACGGAAAATCCCAGCTCTGGCGAGCGCGCCGAACTGGCGTAGACACGACCGTAGGTATGCTCGAACGCCGCGACGATCTGATCCCAGTCGGCGGCGGTGGTGGCCGCGGTCACCGGCGAGGTGATCTCCAGGTCGTTGAGCTGCCCCATGTACTGCATGCGATAGCCGGGACGCAGGATCACATCTTCCGGCTTGAACCCATTGATGACGAACTCGTCGATCACCTTGGCGGCCAGTTGGTTCCAAGCCGTCTGGATGACCTTGCAAGCGTCGACTTTTTCATCGTCGGAGGCTAGGTGCGGCAAGGCCAGATCGACTGATTTGTCATAGCGGTATTCGAAGTCGGCGCAGGCGCACCCGAACGCCGAGAAGCCGGCCGCCCAGGCGGGTACCACCACATCCTTGAAGTGCAGTCCTTCGGTATAGCCGTAGGTATGAACCGGACCGGCGCCGCCGTAGGAGAAACAGACGAACTCGGCTGCGTTGTAGCCCTTGGCGCTGATGGTGGCACGCAGATAGTCGCGCAGGTTCAAGTCCAGCAGTTCGATCACGCCGGCGGCGGCGTCTTCCACTTTCAAACCGAGTGGATCGGCGATCTGTGCCTTGAGGTGTTCGCGGGCCCGCTCGACGTCCAGCTTGATGGCGCCTCCCAGGAAGTTCTCCGGATTGAGATAGCCCAGCACCACGTGACAGTCGGACACGGAGACAGTATCCAGACCGCTGTCCGCCCAGCAGGTGCCGACTCGATAACCAGCGGAATCCGGTCCCAGCTTGATCGCGCCGCTATAGGGATCGAGACGCACAAAGCTGCCCGCGCCCGCGCCGACCGAATCCATCGCCACCAGCGGCAACGACAAAACCAGGCGCGCCATGTCTGGATCGGAGGCGATGGCGAAGTTACCCTTGGTGATCAGCGCCATGTCGAAGCTGGTGCCACCGATGTCGGAACAAGCGATATTGTCGTAACCGAGTGCTTCGCCCAGCAGCTTCGAACCGATCACACCGCCGATCGGACCAGACACGATGGTGCGGGCAAGCTCCTTGGCCTTCCAACTGATCGTGCCGCCATGGGTAGCCATCACCCGCAGATCGAAGTGCGCGCCGTTCTTCTTGAAGCGGTCGCTGACCTTTTTCAAGGTCTGGCGCGAGGGTTCGGCGGCATAGGCTTCGAGCACCGTGGTGTTCATACGGTGGGATTCCTTGCGCGATGGGTAGTAATCGACGGACGCGAAGACCGGGATATCCACGCCGTGTCTCTTCAGTTCATCGCGGCAGATATCGCGCGCGCGCAGCTCGCTGGTGGCGTTCTTGTGGGATTGGAGAAAACAGATGACGATGGCCTTGGAACCGGCTTCCACCAATTGCCGCGTCGCCTTGCGTACTTCGTTTTCGCGCAGTTCGATGACGATTTCACCTTGCACGTCGGTACGTTCGGTGACACCTCGGGTGCGCGAAATCGGCACCAGCGGCTCGTCGTAGCGATGGGTGTTGAGATGGATGCGCTCCTCTAGCGCGTAACCGAGATAGCTTTGAATCGCGCGTCCCATCGAATGGATTTGCTCGAAGCCTCGGTTGCAGATCAGCCCGACTTCGAGTCCTTTGCGTTGCACGACGCGGTTAAGCATCGCCGTGCCGGAATACACGCCGGTAACCAGTTCCGGATAGACGTCGTTGACGCTCCGCTGCCAATGTTTGAGCGCGTCCTGCGAGGACTCGAAGATGGCCAGGGATTCATCTTCTGGATTGCTCTGCGCCTTGCCGACTACGAATCTTCCATCGGCGCGGACAAAGAAGGTATCGGTCATCGTGCCGCCGGCATCGATGCCCATAACCTGTACCTGTGATAGGGTTTGGGGTTCCATGGGGTTTCCTCTGGTGTGTGATCTAGATGCCAGTTCGTTGCTGGCCCCCCAGGATTTGCAGCGGACGTGCCATTCGACCATCCGTGCAGTGCACCATAACTGAAGTCAATATGTCGATTGATAAAATAATGTATGATATTGCATTGCAATATAAAATATGGAGGGTGTCGAATATCCGAAAATCGCACGCTCAAGCCGACTTCCGACCGATTTCCAATCAATAGACTGATCTGCCTAGTGTGCCGAGTTAAAATCGGGGAAGATGCGATGTAGCGTTGAGCCTTGAGGTATTCGTGCGGGTTCACCTCTATCGCTTGCTGGAGAAACGGCAATCCGCCGCCGCATCGATTCGCGAGAATATCTATAGAGCAAGCTCGTCAACATTTAAATCAAGAGTACTTAGTATGGCAATTGCTTATCTTGATTATCCTTCATTCTGTTGCCGGAGGCTCACTATGACGATACTTGCAACCGACTGAGCTGACATACCGCCCTTGCATGTGGAATTCAATTTGACTGTCAGCATGTTGCGCCAGCAAAATCGAAAGTTCCGAGGCACAGGTGGAGTGAGTACGGAAAACCAGGAACAAGGATTCACGAAAACGCTTAGGATGCCCCACCGCTTGCGGTGGAGAGGAGTGAGCCATCTGGGGTAGCGGGTTCGATACTCACTGCTATCCCAGATCAGTCTTTTTTCTTTTTAAAAGCCCCATCGCAAGCGGCGGGGCTTTTTACTGGCGCGTTGGCGGCTTATCTCATGAGGTGGCGAATGGGAAAGAACAGACTTGAGGCGTTCAGCGATGGTGTCCTCGCGATAATCATCACAATCATGGTGCTCGAAATGAAGGTTCCGCATGGGGACAGCCTTGGCGCGCTCGCGCCACTTGCCCCAGTGTTTATGAGCTACGTGCTCAGTTTCATTTACATTGGCATCTACTGGAATAATCATCACCACATGCTTCACGCTAGCACCGGGGTAACGGGGGGCATTCTCTGGGCAAACTTGCATCTACTCTTTTGGCTATCGCTGTTTCCGTTCGTCACCGGATGGATGGGCGAGAATCACTTCGCTGCCGTTCCTTCGGCGCTTTATGGCATAGTGCTCCTTGCGGCCGCTATTGCTTACTGGATTCTCCAGCAAACGATTATTGCCTCGCAGGGGCCGGACTCGCCACTGAAGGCAGCAATCGGAGGTGATTGGAAAGGTAAGCTCTCCCCATTCCTGTACTTGCTCGGAATCATCTCCACCTTTATGTGGACCTGGGTGGCGCTGGCGCTTTATGTCCTGGTTGCCCTTATATGGCTGGTACCTGATCGCCGCATTGAGAAATCTCTACACCATGACGCCTAACCAACGCTTTCCCGCCCTCGCGGCCCACAGCGCCGCCGGTGCTGACCACCACCAGCGACGCCAGGATCTTGAGCACACCCCATGCGAGTCGGGCCGGCTATTGCCAATATGCTTCCACCGAACGGTCGTTGCTATCCGCTGGGATTTTGTCGCCGCGAGCGCTTATCTGGCGTCACCCTTCCAGTGAAAATACACATCGCGACCGGTTTTGCCGTCCAGCGTGACTTCTCGCGTTTCGGATTGGCCTCTGAACTGAGCGGTGATTCGGTACTTGCCTGCTGGCAGCATGGCATAGGTCATCGGGCCGGCGTTGCTGAGTTGCAAGTAAGGTACGCCCTGCGCATCAGTGACCAGTAGCTTGACATCAGCCACGAATTCATTGTCTTTGCGCTCGGAGAAAATCATGCGCAGCGGCCAATCCTTGGCGATCTTATGCATATATTGCTCACTGCTCTCGCCGACGCCGCCGTTGAGATACATCGTGGTTAACACCGGTTCGATAATGATCAGCTCGTCCTGGGCATAAACCGGAAGACTCGTGACGACCAACAGGGCCGCGGCGGACAAGCTGCCGATTAGCGCCCGGCGGGAGGTATTCATCAGACTCATCATGGTTTCTCCTATACAGTTGAGTTGGCGGCAGGTCGCGCAGCGCCTCGCAAAATTTGCCATCCGCGCAACCTGTTTGTGTACTGTAGGAGAACTGCTCTACGCTCCCAAGTGCCGTTCGTCATGTAGAAGAGAGGTCATCCGTCACGATGAATTCTCAGGCTTTAAATTCCAGAACGATGCAGGTTCCTTCTCCAGGCCGGCTGTGCAGTTCGAAGCGCGCCTTGATCAGTTCAGCTTGTTCGCGGATGCCGCGCAATCCGTAATGACCCGGACAGGGCGCCGCTGGGTCGAAGCCGACCCCGTCGTCAGCGATTTCGACGCGCACACACGCCGGCCCATCGGGATCCCAGCAGAGCGATGCAGCGGTTTGCGGCTCGGCCCAGCGTAAGGCGACGCGCACCGCGCGCGCACCGGCGTGCCGCTCAACATTATTCAACGCTTCTTCGACGATGCGAAACACCGTTTCCGCCCGCTCGTCAGCGAGGCCAGCGGCTTGCGTATCAGCATCCAGCCTGGCATCGACGCCCGAGCGATCCTCAAAACGACTTAACAGATCTTGCAAGGCTGCGCCAAGGCCCGCATCGCACACATCGTTATGGCGCATTTGGGAAATCGCCGCGCGCGCCCCGGCCAGGCCGCTGGCGGCGACGTCTTCAGCCTGAGCCAACTCCGCATCCAGTTCAACAGGATCAAGGCGGTCGCGCAGCTTGCGAATCAGGCGAATCTGCGTCAGCAGCGCCATCAGCGAATGGGCCAGCGTATCGTGCAGTTCGCGCGCCAGCCGTAACCGCTCACGGGCGATGGCGGCGTGACGGGCTTCCTTGGCCATTCGCTCGATGCGCGCGGTTCGTTGCGCAACGCGGGCGTCCAGTTCCGCGTTCAGGATCGCTAATCCCTTCTTTTCCTGTTGCAGATACCCCACTAGGTCGACCAAGGTCGCGCCGATATGGGCGATCTCATCGGCTCCGGCGGGAACCGAGATATTTTGTTGTACACCCTGGCGAACCGCCTGCGCTTGATCCGCCAGCAGCGTCAGGCGGCGCGTGAGGGTGCGAGTGGCGAGAACCGCGGCGACCGCTGAACCCAGTCCTGCCAAAAACACGACTAGAAAAACCCCCCGGCGGGCGGTCTGGGCGCGCGCCAGGGCGGTGCTGGCGTCTTGACGCAGAATGACGATCCAATTCAGCCCTTCTTTTTCTTCAGAGAGCGCGTTATTCCGGCCAACCATGTAGGCGCCACCCTCGCTGAGGTCAGAACCGGTTGCGAGTGTGCGGTTGCGCCAGTTTTTCGGACCGATCAACAAGAAACCGTCTACAGCGGCAATCAGAAATAAATCGAGCGGTTGTTGCGTATCCAGATTGTGCAACAGCTCATTTTGTTGGCGCTCGATCCAACTCCAGGAAAGCCGGGCGCTGAGAACGCCAGCGAGATGACCTGAAGGCTGCTTGATCGGTACGGCGACAATGAACCCTGGTGATCCGTTCGCGAGTTTGTCAGGTAAAGCTTCCCCATCGAGTAAGGAAACACGACGGGTGTCCCCGATGAACGAATGCTGTTTGCCTTCCTGAAACCAGAACTGTGCAGAGACATTTTTACCATGCAACACCCCGCCGGTGGCAGCCACTACGCGACCGTGCTCGTCCGCCACGCCAAGCCAGGCGAATTCGGGGAAATGAGCCTGCACGGCTTCGAGATGATGACGGAGGGCATCGGTGCCCCGATCCTGAGAAGCGGCAATTTGGACGGCGGTAACTTGGAGGATGGAGCGCCGCATTTCCAAATTCATATCGAGCGCATGGTGAATTTGCACAGCGAACTGGGTTAGCAGGCGTTCGGCATCGGCGCGGGCAAGGCGTTCGGCCTCACGGGCAGCCAGATTCGCTCCAGCCAGCGCTGCTAATAAGATGACAGCGAACACCGTCCAACCGATGGCGGCGGAGAACCGTAACCGCGGATTGAGATAGGATAATAGTTTCATAATAGCAATTTTCGCATGTCATTGTGACTGAGGTCATCGGCTCCTATGACTACGGCATGACTTTTGTTGCTGTGCTGGCTGAAGGGGTATCCGCTACAATAATGCGCAAGGCGGTAGTGATGTTTCGATTCACGATCGCAACCCAAACATTGAGAATGAGCGCAGCAGTGAACGATACCGACAGACCTATCCTGCGACTGTTGATTGCCGATGACCAGCCGCTGATCCGACGTGGGCTGGCGATCATGCTGGCGACTGAACCCGATATCGAAGTGGTTGGACAAGCGGCGGATGGCCTGGAAGCGATTGAACAAGCCTTAGCGACCCAACCGGACATCGTGGTGATGGACTTGCAAATGCCTCGCGCCAGCGGGATTGTCGCCACCCGCGAGATTACTACGAAGCTGCCTGCCACGCGAGTCGTCGTCCTCACCACTTACGATTACGACGAATTGGTGTTCGAGGCCATCTATGCAGGCGCACAGGCTTACTTACTCAAGGATGCCCCCGAGGAGGAAGTGCTTGAGACGCTGCGTGCGGTCCAACGCGGCGAGTCGCGCCTGTCGCCGACTATTGCCCGCAAAGTGATGGAACAGTTCCGAACGTTTGCCGGTTACACCGTGAAAACCGAAGCCGATCTCTTGAAAAGCGCTATCCTCAAGGACATCGACAGCGTCGACCCCGCGCTGCAAGCAGCTCAAACGGCGACGTCCGCGCCGAAACCGGTTGCTTCGCATTCGATCGACGACCCGCTTACCGACAAGGAGGAACGCATCCTCGACCTGATCGCGCAAGGCAAGAGCAACAAGCAAATTGCCGCCTCGGTGTTTCTGGCGGAAGGCACAGTCAAGAATTACGTCAGCCGGATCATGGATAAACTGCATGCGCGCAGCCGGGTCGAACTGGCTATGCGCGCGGTCACCCGACACGGCTGACCCCCGACAGAATCCTATCATCGCAGGGATGCTTACGCGTGACCGGCAACTCTGCTTTGACTCGTCCGGGATTGTGGTTCAGGATCACGATTGGCGCTGGTTTATTAATATTTTTCGATAACATATTAAATATGACAAAATAACTTGCTGTTTCCTTTACCGATGCCTGAAACCTCCATACATGAAAGACGCTGCGTCTAACGGTCATGTCGAAGGGATTGACGCTCCTACCCATGAAACCGGGTTTCATGGCGGACTGCAATCCTGCTTGCTCTCGGATGCCGCTACACAACCGGTTGCCCCTCCCGTACTTATCGGTTCCACCGATCCGCCAACTTTCACCCTGGTCAATCCGAATGGTCAAGCGCCAGTGGTTTTAGTATGTGATCACGCCAGTAACGTGATTCCAGCCCAGTTGAACAGTTTGGGACTGGGGAAGCACGAACTCAACCAACACATTGCCTGGGATATCGGCGCTGCTCAAGTGGCTCAGTTACTGGCAGCGCGCCTGAATGCGCCCGCCGTCCTGGCCGGCTATTCACGGCTGGTCATTGATTGCAACCGTCCGCCGGGTCATCCCACTTCGATGGCCGAGGTTAGCGACGGTATTTTTATTCCTGGTAACCGCGATCTGAGTGACCAGGAAGCCGAAGCTCGGTTAAACGAAGTGTTCTGGCCCTATCACCACGCGATTACCCAAGCGCTGGCCCATCGCTGGCGGCATGGTCACGGTCGTGCGCCCGCATTGATCGCGATTCACAGTTTCACCCCAGTGATGAATGGGTTTCGTCGTCCCTGGCAGCTTGGGGTGCTGTGGAATCGCGATCCCCGGCTAGCTGAACCGTTATTGACCCGGTTTGGGGCTAATATCGAATGGTGTGTCGGCGACAATCAGCCCTATTCAGGGCGTGAAGTGGGTTTCACCATGGATACGCATGGCGGCGCTGCCGGTTTGCCGCATGTGGAAGTAGAAATCCGTCAGGATTTACTGGTCGATAATGAGGGTTGCGCATACTGGGCGGATCGAATTGGTGATGCGCTTGAGGCCATTCTACTGGATAAAACCTTATACGAGATTCGCCATTACTGATCGATAGCACTATTGAGGGCGTCCATAGTCGTATATAATAATTGACAATTGTATTCGATAATTCCGGGAGAATATCGATCATGGGTGCGGAGGAAAACGCCGGCGAAGCCCCGCGCAACAGACGCTCATGGACGCGGACAGCCATGCTGGCCGTGGCCTATGTCGTTATCTGGGTGGCGCTTTGGCATGCGGTCGACCGGCTTAATCAATTAGCTGGCGTTAATCTTTGGGTTCCATGCGCAGGTCTGACCTTTGCCATTCTGCTGGAATATGGCTGGCGGTCACTGCCCTTACCTTTGCTGGCCACCCTACTGGCAGGATGGTCACACAACGGGTTCGGGGAGCGCTGGCCCTATAGCTTGGCCGCTAGCCTGGCGCCGCTGCTTGGCTATCTGATCGCCGCCTGCATTCTGCGCCATCGTCCGGGTGGCAAGCGCCCCGGCGCATGGCGTTTTGATGATCCACGACGGGTAGCGGCTTTTCTGGGCGCAGTCATGCTGGGTACGCTGTTCGCGGCGCTGGCGGGTGCCCCGTTGTTACAGGCAGCCGGATTATCGCCACCCATGCTGTCATGGCTAGAAATGGTTGAGCAAAAGTGGATCGGCGCTTTCATTGGCGTCGCTACTGTCACCCCTTTGGCGTTAATCTTCGTCGCACCCTTCGCACGACGGTTTGTGCGGAAGGAACCCTTATATCGACCAACAGCGGCTCCCGCCACCGAATTTCTATCTGTGCACCTGGGCGTCCTGCAAGGGGGAGTATCCATCGCATTGATTGTGGCGTTACTTTTGACGCCTCTCCCCCAATGGTTCGGTCAGTCCTATCCCTTCATGACCTTGTTGTTGCTCCCTGTATTGACCTGGATCGCTGCGACTCATGGAGTTCGAGGGACTATGCCCACCGTGCTGCTTTATCAATTAAGCATCATGGTGCTGGTCCTGGATTTCACTCAACCGATGTTGGCGTTCCAATATCAGATCGCCATGGCGGTCATCGCAGCCTCGGGACTGCTCACAGGCGCCGTGTCCCAGGCGCGACTGGTGGATATCGGTCGATTCCGTGATTTGGCCGAAGTATCCAACGATCTCCTGTGGGAGTTCGACGAGCAGGGACGTTTGTGTGATCTCCAGGGGCATTTCGTTGGCTCCAGGGAAGCGTTTAAAGGACAATTGGGACGGCATTGGCGGGAATATGTGCTGCCGGATCAAGATGCTGATCTCAGCGGACTTCGCACAGCGCTTCGCCAACGCCAGCGCTTTCAACAACGGGTGTTGCGGGTGCGGTTGCCCGGCGCAAGGACGCCGATCTGGACACGTAACAGCGGTTTGCCGCTGTTCGACGACAGCGGTGAATTTCGAGGTTATCGCGGCACCACCACTGATATCAGTGATTACAAGGAAGCTGAGGCACTGCGTGAACAGGCCGAATCGCTATTGCAGGATTACGACCGGACCCTGGAAGAGAAGGTGGAAGCGCGGGTGGTGGAGCGCACCCGGATGCTGACGGAAGTGAGTCTGCGCAATTGGCGGCTGGCCAATTTCGACAGCCTGACCGGATTGCCCAACCGCAATTTGTTTTTCGAGCATTTGCGCAAGAGCTTGCAGCAGTCCCGGCGTCAATGGCGACTATTAGCGTTACTGCTGGTGGATCTGGATGGCTTCAAGGAAGTGAATGACACCTTTGGCCACGATATGGGGGATGAGTTGCTGCGGCAGGTTGCCGGGCGTTTGCGTCAATGCATCCGTGCGACCGACACCGCGGCGCGACTGGGTGGCGACGAATTCACCATTGTCCTGGCCGATCTGGAACAGGCCGAGGCGGCGGAAGCGGTGGCCCGGAAACTAGTGGCCAGTCTAGCGGAACCGGTGCCCGTGGGTGAAGTCAGGGCTACAGTCACCGCCAGCGTTGGGATTGCGCTTTACCGGCCAGAGTGGCCGGCGAATCTGGAACAGGCCATGTCGTTGCTCAGGCAGGCGGATGCCGCGATGTACGAAGCCAAGCGGGCAGGCAAGAATGATTGGCGGTTCGCCGAACAGTCGGCGCCGGAAAGTAGTGAAACGTCAAGCGGGCAACACCCGAGCTAACACCATTTTGAGATATTCGGTTTCGGGAATGGCTGGCGGCACAGGATGATCGGGTCCCTGCCGCCCCTGCTCCAGAATCACCAGATTGCGATCCAGATGTCGGGCAGCTTGCAACAAGGTCTGGATCAACAGGTCGCGTGATAATAATTGCGAACAGGAACAGGAAACGAGCAGACCATCCCGCTCCAGGACTTGCATGGCCATTTCATTGAGTCGGCGATAGGCTAATGCGCCTTCCTTAAAATCCTTGCGGCGTTTGATAAAAGCGGGCGGATCGACGACCACCACGTCGAAGCGTTCGCGGGCCTCGCGCAACGCTTTCAATACTTCAAAAGCGTCGCCCTGCTGGAATTGCACCCGGTTGCTGGCGCCGTTCAACGCGGCATTAGCCCTTGCCAGTTCCAGCGCCGACGCGGAACTGTCCACCACCCGCGCCTCCCGTGCGCCGCGCACCGCAGCGCGAATACCCCAGGCCCCGACATAACTGAACACATCCAGCACCCGCCGGTCGCGAACGTAGCGATCCAGCCGGGCGCGATTATCCCGCTGATCATAAAACCAGCCGGTTTTCTGACCGGTGCGCGGCGCGACCTGGAAATGCAGACCGTCCTCCTCAACGGTGACGAGTTCAGGAACCTCGCCCACGGCCTCGGCGACATAGCGCTCCAAGCCTTCCAACTCTCGCATGGGACTGTCATTGCGCCACAGCACCGTCGCCGGCTTCAACACTTTCTGCAAAGCCGCCAACACTTCGTCCTTGAGTCGCTCCATGCCGGCTGTGGTGATCTGCGCGACGCATAAATTGCCGTAGCGATCCACGATCAAACCCGGTAACCCGTCACCTTCGCCATAGACCAGCCGGTAAAAGGGCCGCTCGAAAATCCGCTCGCGCAAGCTCAACGCCACGTTCAGGCGATGCACCAGCAGTGATGAGTTCAACGGATGTTCCACATCGCGGCTGACCAGGCGCGCGCACAGCAGAACATGTGGATTGATATAGCCCGTGCCGATGAATTGACCGTTATTGGCTTGAATGGCCACCGGCTGGCCGGGTTGGAAATTGCGCAGCGGTGTCGCTTCCACATCGATCTCGTTGCTATAGACCCACAGGTGGCCAGCGCGCAACCGGCGATCTTCATTCTTGCGTAGACGCAAGGGGGCAAATTCGGCGAGGGAAACAGAGTGGGTCGTCATGAGCGCAGGGTATCCGGGATGATGAGGCGTGGAAGCGGAGGCTGGCGAGAACGTGGTAAACCCGACATTCTGCACACTAGATTTCCAATTTGTTAATCAAAAATATATCTTTTAATTCAATTTATTAAGAATAGAACTTATGCTGACTTTTGGCGGCTTGCCTATATGTTATGGTGGGGCGTGGACTCGATAGAGTACGCCGAAGCACGGTCTTTACTTTATTCCGGAGATGGCTGAGTGATATGCGGAATGCCAGGTCAATTATCGCCGCGATGTTCAATCATCAGCCGTTCCCCATCGGTCACGGTTGCCCTGAACCCTGGCCAGCGATCCTGATGACCACCGATGATTTTTCGTTACCACTGCCAGAAGGAGAGACGTGAAAAAACCTACCCTTGTAAGGGGGTACTCGATCCTTCGGCGCGGATCATCTTCAAATCAGAAGACCACCGCTAAATCCTAGGCGATCATCGGGCGCAGCACACCGGCGACGACAGTCTCCACCGGGGCTTGATCATCGATCAGCGCATCCGGTAGTGCTCCAAACATGCTTTGAACAAACCGTTGATGATGGTATCGAGTCCACCGTCCAGTGGATCAAGCCACCCGAGGGTGGCCAAGGTGCATTTCTTGACCCGGCCCGCCTTCATCGCGAAAGGACTCGACCCATTGGACGTAGCGACGGCTGCCTGAGTTGGTAATCTTCACCAACATGCCGCCACTTTATCAGCGCGCTCATCCAAGTCAATCAAAATCTGGTGAGGTAGACGCGCCACCATAAAAGTGCTAGGGTTCTCTGGTCAAGATATTGTTTTTATTGAGTAACAGTAGTGATATTGAGGGCTGAACTATCGAACTCGGGTGGATGCGGTGTCGCAGTCATATCGCGTATCCGGTACTGTGTGAATCTGGTCTGTGTGTTTGATTTGAAACCTGGCAGCAGAGGTAACATGTGCCCGGATGGCCGATAGAATCCTTTTGAGAATGAGCGATAGTTAACAATAAAGGTTGTTAACTACAACTTTTATTGTTTATGCTATTTACTTGAAATATATTAAAAAAATAAAAATCTACCTTATTTTTAACAACAAAAATTATTAAAAATAATCTATCGAGATCCCAATCAAGCAATAATATTTAAAATTCAAATACCTATTTAAATTTTATTATTGGCTCATTATTTGCTTATATTTCTAAGGTCATGTTTTATCCGAAACAATCTGGACATGGAATGATGATGTAAAAATCTTAACTCACACTCCCCAGATTTTTGTGAACCACTTACTCAATCAGCCAGACCCTCGATTCAGGGAACTGATTGTCTGATAAAGTCGAACATCGCACTAATTGACATCGGTAAATTGGAGAACTGCAATGGCAAACGAGAAAAATCCTATGGGTCCGGTCATCACAAATAGCTTAATAAAGCGATTTCGTAAATCGATAGTCTGGCTGTATATCATCACCATTATGATTAGCATTCCGATTATTTATTTGGTCACACAGTACCAAGTACATGCGGAATCTAATAAAGAATTAACATTAATGTTGGATATGGTTACTTCTATGAGAGAGTACATCTCAAAGGATGTTCGCCCAGATCTCATGGAAGCAAAAATGTTTCAATCACCTACAATGTCTGGGGCTGTGGCAACAAGCAAGGTGGCTAACTATTTCATTAAAAGGCAACCTAACTACTATATTAAAGTTGCTTCTGATAATCCATTGAATCTAAAAAATATGGCGGGGCCGTTTGAAAAAAAATTATTAGATCAATATCGTGAAGATAGAAAATTAGATGAAATAATACAAATTGGCGAGATTAATGGCGAACGGTTTCTGGTTTCCTCTCGCCCCAGTGTAGCTAAAAAAGAATGTATGGTATGCCACGGTGATCCGAAAAGCGCCCCTATGCCAATAACTAGCAAATACGGCACGACAAGCGGCTATAATTATCAAACTGGCAGCGTTGTTGGCACAATTAACCTGGGTGTTCCATTAGCAGATGTCAATACTTTAGTGATTCAACGCGGGCTTGTAGCAGTAGGGATAATTACCTTGATTTTCAGCTTAATATTTCTAATAATTAACACCCTAGTAAAGAGAAACATTCTTCTGCCAATCGCAAACATTACGGAGGCGGCAGTTGTTCTAAGCAAAGGGAATCTTGAGCAAGAGATTAACGTTAAGCGGGATGGCAGCGAAATTGGTGAACTCGCTCATTCTTTTGAGTTATTGCGGCGCAGCTTAAAATGGACGATAGGGCAATCAAAAGGATAGCCAATATTCAGCGTGCTAGCTCCTTCATATACAGACGCTTCATTGCCGTCACAAGCTGATTGAGCTAGCACTTATCGTTACTTAGGTATCAATTTCCTAAATTCCATTTAAGGTTAATTGACATGAGCAATTCACAACCGTTATCTTTGGCTCAAGTAGTAGCCGAACTCCAGAAAATTTCTCAAGACAAACTCTCTGGCAATATGACTATTGTGACAGAAGATCGCCAAATGGTCCGAATTGGTCTTCTGAACGGCAACATCGTAACCTTGTCTTATAAGAATAAGCGGGGGGCGGAAGCACTATCGCTGATCCAGCAGATCAAACCTAACTGGTTTCAATTTATCAAGAGCAGCAGTGTCACTCCTGACCCTGATTGGCAACCTTCAACCACCGATATTTTTAATTTTCTCAGTGGCGGCAGTATTTCTTCTCCGAAATCGGGGGCAGTTAAAACGACCGCTAAAACACTTTCCCAGCAGACTCTGGAAGTGTTGAAAGAAGTATTGACTGAATTTATGGGCCCCGTAGCACCGGTGATCTGCAACAAGGTTCTACGACAGGATTTGAATCTGGACATGTCGATTGACTTGCTGGCTAAAGAAATTCCTGAATGGAAGGAGTCGCTTCAATTTAAAGAACAGGTTAGACAAAAACTCCTGATGGATCAGAGTCTAGCTACTACCTCTTAATCGGCTTAGTGTGGGGTGTAGGCCCAAATCCGAGAAAATTCTGTGAGGCGTTCTTTCGCCGATTTCTCGCCAAAACTTTCCCGATAACAACCCAAAATGGGAAAGTTTTTAACGCCTATCTGTAGCGAACTGCAATCATCGGTTTTTTTCGAGCACATTAAGTGATTCTATCGGTCGCGTTCAAACCACATTATTGCGAATGAAACCATAATAACGGCTTCCAAACCGCAATCATCGAGTGGGAATCAAATTCTCCGCAACGGAACCACGGACCGGGCGGTCGCACTCGTGAAAGGCAAGTAAACGACGATTATAGTCAAACAGTTTTTGGATAGTTCGCCATGTGCTCAGGCCACTACAGTATTCCTTGCTGGAAGGGCAATCAACATAAAACTGTTTGACTATAGCTTACCGCAAACCGCGAGTTTCCCCATGCCCAAGATGCGCACCAGCTTTCAGGGTCTGGTCCGGTTGCTGGCGAAAAGCCTGTATCCGGAGCCGGAAGTGTTTATTCGTGAACTGCTGCAAAACGCTCATGACAGCATCCAGTTACGCCAGGTTCACACGCCACAGCCGGCGGGTGAAATCCGTATTGATGTGGACGAAGCGAACCGGACGTTGCGCTTCGCCGACAACGGCAGCGGCATGGATCAGCGCGACATTGAGGAATTCCTGAGCGTCATCGGTAGCACCGGCACCGGTCATCACGCTCAGGAACTGGCGACGCGGGATGTGGCGGTGGCGACCATTGGTCAATTCGGTATCGGCTTGCTGTCCGCTTTTGTGGTAGCCGAGCAAGTCGAGGTTCTCACCCGTAAGTCTGGAGCGCTGCAAACCTGGCGCTGGGTCAATCATGGCGGCGAAGATTATCAACTGGAGGCGTTGCCAGCGACCGCGCAACCGCCTGGCACCCGAGTGATTGTCACTTTAGCGCCTGACCGGACCGACTTTCTGGACGGGCGATTAATTCGCCAAGTGGTGCGCCGCTATGCCGATTTTCTGCCGTTCCCGATTTTGTTGAACGGCTTTGGCCCGATCAACGCGGTTAATGCGCCTTGGCATGAACCGGGTTGGAGCGATCCTGTGGAACGGGAACGGTCGCTGGCGGCCTTTCTCAGCCAGCGCTACGCCGATCCGCCGCTGCTGGTTATTCCCATTGACTTGGCGCAACCGCGCGCATTGGGCGGGTTATTCATCCCGGCCCGCTACACGCCGGGCCAGTCGACCGGCGGTGCGGTCGACCTGTTTCAGGCGCGGATGGCGATTCGTCCGAACGATGCTGAGTTACTACCGGAATGGGCCGGTTTTGTGCGCGGCGTAGTGGATTGTCCCGACCTGCAACCGACCGCCGCTCGCGATAATGTATTGCGCGACGCCGCTTGGTCGGCCTTACGCACAGGGTTAGGGGAACGAATCGTCGCCAGCTTGCTCGATCTAGCGAACCATGATCAACCACGCTTTCTGCAACTTTGCGATTGGCAACATGACGCGATTAAGGGCATGGCGGCGCGTCATGCGGAATTCGGCGCAGCGGTGCTGGACTACTTGCCCTTTGAGACGCACCAAGGGCAATTGAGTTTGCCCGACATTCTGGCCCGCCAGCCCACCACGGAACAGGGTAAACGCCTGCTCTATTTTTTTACCCATGAGGCCGACGCCAATCAGTTTAATGCTCTCTGCCAGGCGCACGGGGTGCTGGCGATCAACGCAGGCCGGCCTTTTGATGAGACTTTATTGCGCCGCTATGCGCGTCAACACGCCGAGATGGTCGAATTGAAACCTCTGGATCGGTTGGATGATCCAGAATGGTATGAAAAACTGCCAGCAGAGGAACAAGCGACTTACCAGCGTTTGGCGCGCGCTGTAGACCGAGTGCTGGCGGAACGGGAAGTCGCGGTGCATACGCAGGTGCGCCGGTTTCAGCCCGCCACGCTCAGCGCCGTATTACTGACCGGCCAGCGCATTACAGCATTTGATGCGATGGAGCGAACGTTGGAAAAACCGTTTGCCCTGGACGGACTGGCGGAACTGGCGGGCGAGGTGCGCGACCGCTTGCGCCAATATCCGTTGACCTTGTTTTTAAACGCGGAACATCCTCTCGTACAACGCTTGGGCGCACTGACCGAACCAGATCATCCTCGTTATCGGTCGATCCTGACCGGGCTGTACTACAGCGCGCTGCTCAACGCTCAGCACCGGTTGACCCCGGCGGTCGCCCGGCGGTTTCATGCGGATTTGCAGGAATTACTGGGCGAGTATCTATCGCGGAGCTGCTAAATGCGGTGGTTTTTACCGATCTTCTATGTCGTGTGTGTTTTAGAAGCTCCCCCCTTTGAAAAAGAGGGGTTGGGGGGGATTTTGACGAGCGGCTTCGATCCACGGCGTTCAAATCCCCCCTCACCCCCCTTTGCTAAAGGGGGGAACCTATGATTCAAAACTTATCGAGAAACGGTATAAGCAAGATCAATTTCTTGCTTAGAATCTGGCCTGGTTTCTACATTAGCAAAACTATAGGCGCGCTCAGCCGATCAGCCCAAGAGTTTTCATGAATGATTCCCTGGGCGCACCCAGGCGCGGGGATGGGGTTCAAAGCCCAACTGGGCGTAGTAGGTATGGGCCTGGGGCGCGGCCAACAGCACGACCATACACGCGGGCGTCAATCGCTGTCGAGTTTCAAAAATCAGTTGTCGGCCAATACCTTGCCGTTGATAGGCGGCATCGACCGCCAGGTCCGCCAGATAAGCCACATAGGTGAAATCGGTCAAGGTGCGGGCGATGCCTACGCAGTACTCCTCATGCCAGGCCGTGATGATCAGATTTGCATGGTTCAACATTCCGGCCAACCGATCTGGTTGATCCACCGGACGCCGCTCACCGAGCGTGGAGCGCCGGTACAGATCCTGCGCCGCTTCAATGCTCAATGGCGCATTTTCTTTGTACACAAGGGTCATGATGTAGTCCCTTCCCTCCAGCGCCATAACGACGCCGCCAAGGCGATCCCGCCGCCGCTGGCGCAGAACAACACCAGTTCTCCGGGCTGCGGGCCGTTGCCGCGCTGAATGGCGTCGTCCAAGGCCATCGGGATACAGGCGGAACCGGTATAGCCATAGCGATCCATGATCCAGTGGGTCTTGGTCAGCGGTTGCCCCAACGCCGCCATGGCAGCTTCAATGACGCGCAGGTTGACCTGCGTGAAATAGTAGCGATCGACATCCTCCGGGCGCAGGCGGGTTCCGGTCGTGGCGCTCGCTTTGGCGAGTAGCCGCTCGATCAGCGGCGGCCACTGTTCGACGTTGAAGGTCGCCGGAAAGGGGCGCACGAACTGCACCACCGGCGGGCCGAATTGCGCCACGTGATCGGCGGTAGCCGGGCGAAAGGTTCCTCCGGTGTAGATGCCCAGGGCGTCATGGTATTCACCCGCCGCCGCCGTGACCGTGGCCAGCCAGCCAGGTGCTGAACCGGCGCCAACGATCACCGCACCGGCCCCATCGGCGAACAGGGTCGCAGTTTTCTTGTCGTTTCCGTCCAGGAACCGGCTCATGCCATACGCGCCAATCACCAGCACTGTGGTGTCTTCCGGTTCGGTAAGTATCTGCCGGGCCGCCAGGTCCAAGGCCGTGACCCATCCCGCACAGGCGCTGTTGACATCGAACACGCCGGCCCGGTGTGCGCCCAGCTTGGCTTGCACCACCGCTGCCGTGGCCGGGCTGAGATAATCCGGGGTATCGGTAGCGACGATGATTTGATCCAGCGCCGCCGGTTCCAGACCGGCCCGTTCCAGGGCCATACGCCCGGCGGCGACCGCCAAATCGGACGTGACCTGATCCTCGCGCAGATACCGGCGCTCGCGGATGCCGACATTCTCAACCAGCCAATCGTCCACCTTCTCGCCGAACCGGGCGGCGAAGTCGGCGTTGGTCACCACCCGGTCAGGCGCATTGCTCCCGGTGCTGAGGATTTGAGCATGATGCATCAGGAATTTCTTTTGGCATACGAAGCGGCTCGTTTTGCCGCAAAGTCGTGTTCTAATATTAGTTATTCTATCTCAAATCTGGAGAACCCCATGATAATCCATCACTCGGTCGAGGTGCGCAATGGACACCCCCGACACGCAACGCCGCAAATTCCATCATTCTGAATTATTACCCTGACGAGGCGCTTTCCATGAAAACCCGTTTATTAGGCCGCAACGGCCCTTCCGTCTCCGCCATCGGTCTAGGCTGTATGGGCATGAGTGATTTTTACAGTGGGCGCGATGAGGCCGAGTCCCTGGCGACGCTCCATCGTGCGCTGGAGTTAGGCATCACTCTGCTGGACACTGCCGATATGTACGGCCCCCACACCAATGAAGAACTAGTCGGTCGAGCGATCCGGGGGCAACGCGACCGCGTCGTTCTCGCCACCAAGTTTGGCGTCGTGCGCGACCCGCAAGATCCGACGCGGCGCGGTCTCAACAGTCGCCCCGAGTACATTCGCGCCGCCTGTGAGGGCAGCCTCCGGCGGTTGGGGGTGGAGACGATTGACTTGTATTACCAGCACCGGCTCGACCCGGACACGCCCATTGAGGACACCGTGGGCGCTATGGCGGACTTGGTGCGCGCTGGCAAGGTGCGCTGGCTCGGGTTGTCGGAGGTCTCCGCCGCCACCCTCACGCGGGCCTATGCGGTCCACCCGATCGCGGCGGTGCAATCCGAATATTCCCTGTGGAGCCGTGACCCGGAAACCGACGGGGTCTTGGCGGCGTGCCGTCGCTTCGGGGTCAGCTTCGTCGCCTATAGTCCCCTCGGACGTGGCTTTCTGACTGGCGCGATCCGGCGTCCGGAAGATTTTGCCGATGACGACTACCGGCGCACCAGCCCGCGTTTTCAGGGCGAGAACTTCGCCCGGAATTTGGCCCTCGTCGACAAGATCGAGATGCTGGCCCGGCAGAAAGGCTGTACGCCGGCCCAATTGGCCTTGGCTTGGGTGCTGGCCCAAGGGGAAGACATTATCCCGATTCCCGGCACCAAGCGGCGGCGCTATCTGGAGGACAATGTGGGCGCGGTCGACATCATGTTGACTCCGACGGAGTATGCTGAGTTGGCGACTGCTTTTCCGCCCGATGCAGCCGCGGGCCTGCGGTATCCAGCCGAGATGATGCAGCTGGTCAATGTGTGAAGCCGGGGCGACCGGTTGCCCTACCATTGGCAATCCCCACCTCGCCCAGCACGAAGTAGGGCTGGCTTTGGTCGATCCGGTTAGCAGCCAGCGCAGGTGGCCAAAGCACCGTTTCAAATGAAAAGGTATTCGCCACAATCGTTTGCTGGAAATAAGGTATAGAGTTTACCATACTCTCTTTACGGGTATATGAAATGGCAGCGGTGTAAGCGTTCATTTCCCCCCTTTGAAAAAGGAGGCCGGGAGGGATTCCGCACGGGCGACGGGGCCAAAATCCCCCCTTACCCCCCTTTGCTAAAGGGGGGACTGAACGGTTACGCAGCAGTGAGAACCTGATTTCCCCTCGATAGAGATTGCTCCTATGGCGACATTACGTCCTGTTGATCGCTTTTCCCTGTTTTTCGGGCTGATGCTGCTGACTCGCCTCAGTCTGGCCCAAGTTACCCTGGACGGGACGCTCGGGCCGGCGGGGCCGTTGTCCGGGCCGAACTACGCCATTCCCGCTGAGGTGGGCCAACAACACGGCGGCAATCTGTTTCATAGCTTTGGCCAGTTCTCGATTCATGCCGGGGAATCCGCGACCTTTAGCGGGCCAAATTCAGTGAGCAACATCATTGGCCGGGTGACGGGTGGGCAGGCGTCCACAATTGACGGGTTGCTGCGCTCGACTATTCCCGGCGCGAATCTGTATTTGCTCAATCCAGCGGGACTTCTGTTCGGGGAAAATGCCCGGCTGGACGTGTCCGGGTCGTTCCACGCCAGCACGGCGGATTATTTGCGCTTGGGTGAGGGCGGGCGGTTTGAGGCGCTAACGCCCGGAAACAGTGTGTTGACAGTCGCGCCGGTGGAGGCGTTTGGGTTTCTCGGGGAGATGCCGGGGCGGATCGACATCAACGGCAGCTATCTGCATGGGGCAGAAGGACAAACGCTGTCGCTAATTGGCGGGGATGTGACGCTGACGAATGCGACGGTGTACGCGCCGGCGGGGCGGTTGAATGTAGCGGCGGTCGGTTCGGCGGGGGCGGTGATCCCCACAGATACGGATTTGGTCATGCAGGGGTTTGGGCGGTTGGGGACGTTAACAATGAAGCGTGACCCTGATGCGCCGCGCAAGATGGTCGATATGGGAAATGGGTTTGCTGATGTGCCTTTGGGTGATATGGACACCAGCGGCGCAGGCGGCGGCGCGCTGTTCATTCGCGGCGGGGAGTGGGTGAACTGGGGCGGGATGGTGTTTGCCGATACCTACGGGGCGCAGGCAGGGCGGGATGTGAATGTACAGATCGCGGGGGGGATGCGCTTTATCGGGAATGCCCGATTGACAGCAGATACCGCAGCAGGTGACGCCGGGTCGATCACGGTTGAGGCAGGGAATTTGTCGCTGGACGGGAGTGCTGTACAAAGCGCTACTTTCGGCGCAGGTGATGCGGGCCGCGTCGACCTCAATATTGCCGACACCCTCACGGTGCAGAATGGGGGGCAAATTAGCGCCGACACTTGGGGCGAAGGCCCTGCCGGGGACGTGACGGTGAATGCCCGGAATCTGTTGGTGGATGGGATGGGAGCGGAGACTTTCACCGGCCTGGCCAGCGATGCCGAAGACGGCACCGGAGCTGGAGGGAGCGTGAACCTCAATATTGCTGACACCCTCACGGTGCAGAATGGGGGGGAAATCAGTGCTGGTACCTTTAGCGAAGGCCCCGCCGGGGACGTGACCGTGAGCGTCGGCAATCTGCTCGTGGATGGGATGGGGTATGACGGCTTTACTGGAATTTCCAGCCAGGCCAACTCTACCGCGCTCGGTGATGGAG